>ENA-ORSJ01001180-ORSJ01001180.1-human-gut-metagenome-genome-assembly--contig:-NODE-1180-length-23406-cov-4.331420_pt1 | contig 23406 bp, 22 predicted proteins | sample MGYA00242191_ERZ509158 | MGnify/ENA primary metagenome ERZ509158 (study PRJEB26280, sample SAMEA2338623) | human gut metagenome | biome: human gut; feature: human-associated habitat; material: faeces...
AGCTGCCGGGCGCGGGCCTTCGGCCTGCCGGGGAAATCAGCCGCTGCGAGACCGGCCCGCAGATTGGCCGCAGGCCCCACATCCACCGTTGGGCTGTCGGACGTATGTTCCTTAACCGTCGGGTCTGCAGAGATCGGCTCCTCTGGGGCGAGGATCGTACGAAGGATTTTTTGCGGCATACACGCCCAAAGGAAGCCTCATGGGGGGCGCTGCCGTGAAAAAGAGATCGCCTCCGCCTTTTGGAAAGAAAGATCGTTGCGAAAGAAACCCATCCGGGGAGTCTTTCACTTTCAATCACTGCATTTTCAGAACCTTTATGAAAGCTTTGAAAATGCGCGGGTCGGAGCGAAATCTCTTTTGTCAAAAAAGCACCGCCCTTTTTTGACAAGCTGAGAGGAGACCCCGGACTTTTGTCCGGGGCCTCCTCTTTTATGCAGTTGAGAGTTCGGCGGAAGCCGTCACAGCCAGTTGGGCGGGACTGTGTGGTTTCGGTTGACTTTTCAGCGGGCCTTGCGCTTCAGGGTGACGGTCATGGGGATCATCACCACGGTGAAGGAAGCAGCCAGAACCCAAACGATGATGCTGCTGGTGTCGCCGGTCTTGGGGGCGTCGGGCTTGCCGGGCTCCTCGGGCTTGCCGGGGTTCACGGGATCGGGATTCTCGGGCTGGGCAACGCCCTCGTAGGCCGTCTCAGTGAGACTGCGGGAGAAGATGAAGTTGCTGATGAAGGTGTACTCGTCGGTCTGGTGGATCTTGTGGTTCAGGACGTTGGCAAACAGGGCCATGTCCAGCTTGCCGCTCTGATACTCGAAGCCCACCACGCCGTTGTTGTACTGGTTGAACTGCTCGGTCAGCTCATCGTCCGTCAGGCAGATGCAGCCCTGCAGCGGGGTCTTGCCGGCGTTCTGCACCAGAACGGTAGCGCCTTCGGGAATCTTGGTGAACCAGTTGGTGCCGTACTCGTACATCACGTCGTCAGCTTCGTTGATGTAGCTGGCGTTGACCAGGGTGTTGTTGGGATACACCACGCGGCCCAGGAAGTCGGTGCCCATGGTGCAGGAATCGAGCTTCACACCCAGACCCAGCAGGAAGTTGCCTTCTCCCATGAAAGCAGTGGCGCCGTAGGCCATATAAGGAGTGCCGGCCTTCACAGCGCCCAGGGCCTCATCGCTGAGCTTCTGGGAGCCCACGATGACGTTGGCCTTGCTCAGGTCCTCGGTCATGGTGAAGCCCATGGCGGTCAGAGCCAGCCAGTCGAAGCGGTAGTTGTAGGAGCCGGAGCGCAGGGTGGTCTCCACATAGCCGGAGGTGTTATTGGCAGGCTTGCCGGGCAGGAACACCAGAGGATTCAGGATCACGGCGGCCTTGTAGTTCGCGCCGTACACGCCGGTGGCAGTGATAACATAGTCCTTGGCGATGGTGAGGAAGTCCTCGTAAGAGCAGATGAAGTTGCCCTTCTCGTCGCCCTTGGTGATCATGGCAACGGTCTTGCCGGCCCGCAGCAGCGCGTTGACAGCGGCGGCGGAATCGTTGGACACATTGTCGATGATGACATCGGCATTCTCCACGCCCTCAAACTGAGCGGCGAAGGTGGCCAGATAGGTCACGGCCTTGTCATAGCTGATGGTCTCGGGGCAGGCAGCCATAATGGTCTTGTAGGCGGCGGGCTCGGCCACGATGATGCGGTCATAGCCGCGGGCGTTGCTGCGCTGGGCAAAGCTCTCGGAATACAGGCCCCGCCATACGTTGATGAAGGTGCCGTCAAACAGCTGGCTGTTGGCCAGGGAGCGCTTGGCCTGATACATGGACACCACCATGGTGCCGGCGGGATAGGTCACGCCGTCATAGGTGAACTCCTTGGAGGCCACGTTGACCTTCACGTCGTTGCGGGTCAGATACTTCATCTCAACGGCGGCGTCATACAGGTTCTTCTGGTTGGCGCTGTCCATGGGAATGATGTAGCACTCGGGATAGAAGTTGCCGTTCTGGCCCTCGCCGTCATACACAGGGCGCATCAGGTCCGCCTGCTCGCCGACCCGGTCGTACTGGTCCACATACCAGGGAGCCACGAACTCGTTGGAGTTGGTGTTGTTGACGCCGCGGGAGAACAGCTTGGCCTGGGTGGTCAGCATGTCGATCTTATGGTTCTGGATGTACATCGCCTGGGTCATCAGACCGTAAGGCACCACCAGCTCGGAGCTGACGTCGCTGTACACGGGCAGCTCCCAGGTGATACCGGCGGTACCGATCAGGACGGGGAACTGGGAGCCGTAGGCGGTGGTCATGTCATCCCAGGGTTCGGTCCAGGCCACACCGGAGGGGGAATCCTTGTCTACCCGCAGGAAATCACGATAGGGCATCTCGAAGCTGTTGTGGTCGGGGTTGTTGGCAATAGCGCCAATACCCACGGCCTCGCCCAGCTGGATGAACTGCTTGGCGATCAGGTCGTACTCATAGTTGGGCTCGTGAGGAGGCGTGCAGGGCTCGATGAGCATGGCCTCCACGCGGCCGTGGATCTCGGTGAACACCATGGGGTTGAACTTGTTCACCAGGGCCATAGCGTTGGAATCCTCAAACAGGGTCTGGTTGGCCTCGTCGCGGTTGGGGTCATAGCCCTGGCTGGTGGTACGGGTCATGTGCTCGTAACCCTCGATATTCTGCTCGGGAACGATGACCATGAACACGTCGCTCAGCAGTTCCTTGACGTTGACCTCATTATTCTTAACGTTGTAATACTCCTCCAGGTCCAGCTGGCCGGAATACAGGCTGCCGTTGGCCTTATAGCCATTCTCGCCGCGGATAAAGCCAATGTAGGAGGCAAAATCCTTGATCTGCTCGGGAACGGCTGCGCCCTGCTTCGCCATCTCGGCCTTCAGCTGGGCCTGACCGGCCTCGGTGAAGCCCTCCAGGGTGTTGACGCTGATGGTCTCATTCTCCAGCAGGAGGTGGGCAAACTCCAGGATACCATTGACGGCGGCATTCTCGTTGGAATGAACGTTGGAAGCGAACATGGGGACCCGCAGATCGTCAAAGTCGCCGTTGGCCAGCTTGGTCAGCGCCAGGTCGGGGTCGGATTCCACCAGGTCGGTGTATGCCAGCCACTTGTCCACAGACTCCTTGGAGTCGGCAACGATCAGATAAGGCATGTCGTAGCCGTCCACGGTGGTCTGGCCCATGGACTCCTTGGCCACATACAGGTCGGTATCCGTGGCGGCCAGGGCGTCGATGTCGTCATACAGCTCATACACGGTACGGAAGCTGTCATAGGGAACAATCTTGGTGTGAATGGAGCCTACCGCCTCGTCACCGGCGGTCACATTCAGGGTATAGTAGCCGCACAGATCCAGATACGCACCGCCGTTGCTGTGGGGGGCGCTGAAATCCACGTTGCCGGAGCGGTTGCCGAAGTAGCAGTTGATGTCGATCCACAGCTTCAGAGAGACCTTGCCTGCCTCATCGACGGAAATGCCCATCTCCGTAACGCGGAACAGGTTCTGGGGCTGCTTGTCCTTCGTCCACTGGGTCATCCAGGTGTCCAGAGCACCGCCCTGGTAGGGATAGGGGAATTTTTCAGGATTCAGATAGCCCCGGGTGCTGTCGCGGTCCAGGGACAGGGTCAGGTCGCCGCTCATAGCGGTACCCAGCTCTTCCTCCGTCATGTTGGTGGGAACGGTGACCATCGCCTGGGCATTCTCCGCCAGGGAGATCTGCCATTCGATGTCGGTGTATGCGGGATAGGTATTTGCCAGGGACTTGCCAGGGGCACGAGTGTCCTTCGCCACGTCTGCAACACTTGCAAACGCAGATGCGGGGAATACGAGAGCGAGGATCAGGACAAACGCCAGGATCTTCGTCGTCAGACGGGATCTTTTGTGCTGCATAGTTTTCTCCTTTTCTTCTCTTTCTTTTCCATGGTGGTCCTTGGTGGTCGTTCAGCGGGAGCTGCCGCTCCGCTCCTGGGCCTGCCGCCAACTGCTCCGGCCTGCCGGGGAACCGGCGCTGCACTTTTCCCTGCTGAATCGTTGGTTTCAGCTTAACATGCCTTGTTGGCGTTGTCAACCTGTACAGACATAGGCAGTATTGCAGAAAATACTTTGTGCAATTTGTTTATTCTGCTGCTATGTTTTCCAATCATGTATTCGCACGGATACATGATGATGCTTCAAACAGTCGACCATGCGTTCCACTATCCATGGCAATTTTGGGCCATTTTCCTCACTTTGTCCCCAAAAACTTCTATAATTGTCAAATTCCGCTTTTATATCCACTAAAAATTCCAGCATGTACTCAGGAATTTGACCCCATTTTCGTATGCAGAAAGTGAACGGACGATTTTTCAACATATAGAGAGTTCTCTCTGCACTATGCCAGGTAAGGAAAAGCTTACCTGATCTTCGGCTTGCGGGGCTTGCAGTCCACAAGGAAAAACCGCCTCAGACGATCCTGCTGGATCGCCTGAGGCGGTTTTTTTATTTCTCCCGCAGCATCCGGAGTACGCGCCGGAGGGAAGGCGGGTCCCCCTTATACAGGGACACCAGCCGGTACACACGGCCTGCCAGGGCCGTCAACAGTCCGGCGCAGGCGACCACCAGCACCAGGGACACAAGGCCCCCCATCAGGGACGTCTGCCCCAGCAGGACCCGGCTGGGCGTTACCAGCACGGCGGTGAACGGCACATAATCCAGCCACCGGGCAGAGGAGGTCATGCCGTCCATACCTCCGGCGAACATGCAGCAGAAGAAGCTGGCCACCAGCACCAGGGAAAACAGCACGTTGGTGCTGGACAGGTCCTCGGCCTTCCCGGCCAGGGAGCCGCCGATGGCGGACAGACTGCAATACAGCAGGAAGCCTGCCAGCAGCAGCCCAACGGCCTCCAGCATAGCCGGAACACTGAACAGACCCGCCAGCCGACCCGCCCCGCGCAGCACCTCCAGCAGCGGCAGCGTTACGCCGGGGGCCGTCTGCCGGGCCAGAGCGCCGCCGGCGGCGAAGCCGCCCATCAGGCTCAGAATCCATACGGCCAGCTGCAAAAGCCCCGCCAGAGCCGTGGCCAATACCTTTCCCAGCACCATGGCCGTGGGCTCCACGGACACCAGAAACAGGTCCATGAGCTTGGAGGTTTTTTCCAGGAGCACGCTGGCCGCCGTTCCCTGGCCGTACAGCAGCACCAGGAAGTAAAGAAGCATCAGCGACACAAAGGGCAGCACCATGGACAGCACATCGGCCGCCTGACCCTCGCCGGTGCGCCCGCCGGTGACGGACACGTCCACGCGGGCCGTCAGCAGCTCCTGCTGCCGGGACGTCAGCCCGGCGCTGTCCAGGAGGTCCTGGTCGTAGCTTTCCCAGGCCGTCACATTCTGATCCGGGGCGGCATTTTTCTGGTGCTGTGCCGCTGCTGTCAGGGAGACGATGGGAATGATCAGGCACGCCAGAGCCAGCAGCAGGGTAGTAGTGCGCCAGCCCTTCTGGCGCACCTGCTGGATCAGGGTGAAGGAAAACACCCGGCCCATGCCTTTGTATTGTTTCATCGCGCAGCGCCTCCCTTCGCCATGGAAAATACCTCACGCCATTTTACCCGGCTGCCCCGGTGGACGATGAGGCCTGCATATACCCGGGCAGCCAGCGTCAGCAGCCCGAAGATCACAGCCGCCTGGATAAGCCAGGACAGAAGCACCAGCCAAATGGACACATTGCCGCAGGCAAACTGCACCGGCGCGCAGAAAATGCTCAGCACCGGGCACAGGGCGGCAAATACCGCCACCGTTCCCGAGGGCACGCCGCCTACCACGCAGGAGGCCAGATACCCGGCCATGGTCAGCAGCATCACGGGTCCCGTGGCCTCGCCGGCCTCCTCCATGCCGGAGCAGCAGGCGCCGGCCACGCCGCCGATGATGGACATGGTCAGGTAACCAAGCGCCAGCGACACCAGCAGCACCGCCAGCAGGCTCACCAGGTGCCAGACATCCGGCGCCGCCTGGGGCAGCGCCGCCAGCACACCGGACAGCTGCCGGTGCAGGACATCGGAGCCCATCAGCGCAGCCGTCAGGCCGCAGGACACCCCGAAGCCCGCCAGCATAGCCAGCAGCCAGCCGAAGGTGAACGCCATCACCGCCAGAATCTTTCCGGCCAGCAGGGCCATGGGCTTTACGCTGACCAGCAGCAGCTCCACCAGCCTGGAGTCCTTTTCCTCCACCACGGCCCGGATCACATAGGACGCACTCATCAGGCACACCATCATAGCCAGGATGGAATACCCATACTGGACCCAAAAGCGGCTGCCGTCAAATTTTCCCCCCGGCGGGGGGGACCCTTCCAGCGGAGCCAGCTGCTGCGCCGTCAGCCCCGCCGCACGGACGCAGGCATCCCGGATCGCCGTCTGCACGGCGTCTGCCAGCAGCCGCAGCTCGCTCTGGTCCACGTCGTCCGCACCGCTTACCGCCACCTGATAGCCGGTGACGTCACCGCTGACGGTGACCACGGCGTCGGGGTCCTCTGCGCCGGCGGAAAAGACCGTATCCGCCCAGTAGGAATCTCCGGAAAAATCCAGATCCAGAGCGGTGCGGTTTTCCAGCCGCACCGCCGTCAGGCTGCTGGTATCCGATACCTCCGGAGACTCGCCGCGCATCAGCGCCGTCAGCGGCATGCTCACCGCCGCCAGCAGCACCATGAGAAGCAGCGTTATCCGGTTTGCATTGCTTTTCAGCAGCTGCGACAGGGTGAAGCGGTATACCTGGCCGGTTCCGGACAGGTCACGCATCAGACTCACCCCCTACGGTTTCCACGAAGATCTCGTGCAGCGACGGCTCACGCAGGTTGAACAGCACCACCGGTACTCCTGCCTGGGTCAGCCGGGCCAGCAGACCGTTGGCCTGCTGCGCACCGGTGACCTTCAGCTGATACTCAAATTCCTTCTGTGTGACGATCTGCGCCCCGCATTCGGCAATGTACGGCGCCGGGTCCGATTCGGTTTTCAGCTGCAGATGCACCCGGCCATAGCTGCGCTTGATATCGTTGAGGTGGCCCTGCAGCACCGTTTTGGACCGGTCCAGAATGGTCAGGTCCGTGCAGAATTCCTCCACCGTGGCCATCTGGTGGCTGGACATAATCAGGTATTTCCCGGCGGCGATCTCCTCGCGGATGATCCCCTTGAACAGGTCCGCGTTAATGGGGTCCAGGCCCGACAGAGGTTCGTCCAGGATCAGCAGCTCCGGGTCCGACAGCAGGGCCGCCATCAGCTGGATCTTCTGCTGATTGCCCTTGGACAGCTGGTCCGGACGCTTGGGCATTTCCCGCTTGGCCCCGCCGCCCAGCATGCTCCGCCGCCGGCCCATCAGCGCCGCCTCAGGCTTTGCCGCGTTGGGGTAGAGGTATTCCGTCACCTCCAGGCGCTCCGCCCAATAGCGGATGCGGCGCTTGGCCTCCGCCCGGGGCACGTCCCGCAGGGACGCGAAGTACAGCAGCTGATCCATCAGCGCGTACTTGGGATAAAGCCCCCGCTCCTCCGCCAGATAGCCCACGTTGCAGCGGCTGATGTCCAGAGGCTCTCCGTTCCACAGCACCTGCCCGCCGTCCCGGGACAGCATGTTCAGCATCATCCGGATGCTGGTGGTCTTTCCTGCACCGTTGGTGCCCAGCAGGGCGTATACCCCCGGCTGGGACATGGCAAAGGACAGATGGTCTACCACCACCTTGTCCCCGTACCGTTTCGTCAGGTCCTTTACGACCAGGCTCATTGTTCTTCCTCCTCCCAGAATAATTCGTCCAATGTTTTACCCAGCGCCCGGCAAATGGAGATGCACAGGCGGATGGTGGGGTTATAGTCCCCCTTTTCGATGGCGTTGATGGTCTGCCGGGACACGGACACCAGGTCCGCCAGCTGCTGCTGGCTCAGATCCTTGGCGGCCCGGGCCGATTTCAGCCGAAGATTCTTCATGACTCGTCATCCTCCCGCTGCCGCCGCAGCCGGACGATGGCGCAGACCGTCAGCACCAGAAACAGCGCTCCGCTGGCCGGAGACAGGGCGTCCCAGGTCAACAGGCCGTCCTCCACAAAGCCGCCGCTGCGCAGAGTGATGATGATGTTGGGAATTTGCAGCACCACCACTGCCCCGAACAGCCACAGGCTGACCTTGGGGTCCTGGGCCACGGCGAAATACGCGTCCTTCCGGACGCAGGCCACGATGAACACCCCGATGGACAGAAAGATCAGCATCCACGCCGACACCCCGGGCTTGGCCCAGGGGCCCCAGATGGCCTCCACCCCGGTGTTGACGGCCAGGCTGAGCATCAGCGTCAGAAACGCCCAGCGATAGGCCACCCCCCGGGCGGCCATCTGCCGCTCGTCATATTCCGGCTTGGGCCGGCCCTGTTTTTTTCGCACCGCAGCCATAACGGCTATGACCACGGCTGCCGAGCCGATTCCTACCAGAACTCCTGCCACATATGGATCCATAACGACCGCTCCTTTCTCAACTCGCTGGTATCCTATCACATAGCAGACAATTTGTCAAGTATATATTACAAAAAATATGGTGTGAATAGCATTTTGACAGGTGACGCTTTTGTAATCGACAGGAGGCATGGCTTTGGATATAATGAGGATATCCCACAAAGGAGGTTCTTGGATATGAAGAAAAAGCAATGGCTCCTGATCCCCCTGTGCCTGGTCCTGCTGGCGGCGGCATATTTCCTGCTGCGCAGCCGTATTCCCCAGCGGTGGTACACCGCCGATGAGCTGGGCATCTCCCAGCAGCAAAGCGCCCTGGATGCTGACGGCGACGGCGTGGACGACTGGACGGACATGGTGCTGGGCGCCCGGTCCTATATTGCCACCAACCCACACTATGAAAGCAAGTATTATGCCGGGGGCTATCCCGACGACGGACTGGGCGTGTGTACCGACGTGATCTGGCAGGCCTTCCGGGCGGCGGGCTACTCGCTGAAGGACCTGGTAGATGCGGACATTGCCGCCCATCCGGAGTGTTACCCCAACGTTGAGACGCCGGACGGCAATATCGACTTCCGCCGGGTCAGCAATCTGGATACCTTCTTCCGCCGTCATGCTCAGGTGCTGACCTGTGACCTGGACGACCCTGCCCAGTGGCAGCCCGGCGACATCGTGATTTTCGGCGACCGGGACCACATTGCCATCTGCTCCGACCGCCGGAACCGCCGGGGCATTCCCTTTATCATTCACCACGGAAACCCCATTGACGAGGCCGTGGAGCGCAACGACATCTATAGGCAGCCGGTCACCGGCCATTTCCGGTGGATGGGATAAGCCGGTTTTTGCAAAAAAGTATCCGGTTTTCACCGGGAAAATGAAAAATTTTCTTGCATTTTCCGGCGCGCTGTGTTATTATATTTCAGCATTCCGCACAGGGGCGGACTTTCGGTCGGTGCCGCAAGGTTGGCCGGGGGGAGGAAGCTCCTGGAGGCAACAAACTAAAATCAAAGGAGAAATGAACAAACATGGCTAACCAGAACGTCGTATCCATGAAGGCCCTGCTGGAGGCCGGTGTCCACTTCGGTCACCAGACCCGCCGCTGGAACCCCAAGATGGCCCCCTACATTTACACCGAGCGCAACGGCATCTATATCATCGATCTGCAGAAGACCGTGAAGAAGCTGGAGGAGGCTTACAGCTTCGTGCGTCAGCTGTCCGAGAGCGGCCAGTCCCTGCTGTTCGTGGGTACCAAGAAGCAGGCTCAGGAGGCCATCAAGGATGAGGCCCTCCGCTGCAATATGTACTATGTCAACGCCCGCTGGCTGGGTGGCATGATGACCAACTTCAAGACCATGCGCACCCGTATCGACCGCCTGAACCGGCTGAAGACCATGCAGGCTGACGGTACCTTCGATATGCTTCCCAAGAAGGAAGTCATCAAGCACCTGGGCGAGATCGAGAAGCTGGAGAAGTATCTGGGCGGCGTGAAGGAAATGAAGAAGCTGCCCGGCGCCCTGTTCATCGTGGACACCCGCAAGGAGCGCAACGCCATCGCCGAGGCCCATCGTCTGGGCATTCCCGTTGTGGCTATCGCCGACACCAACTGCGATCCCGACGAGATCGACTATCCCATCCCCGGCAACGATGACGCTATCCGCGCCATCCGCCTGATCTCCTCCGTCATGGCCAACGCCATGATCGAGGGCCGCCAGGGCGAGCAGACCGAGGAAGCCGCTGCCGAGACCGCTGAGTAAGCGTATATTTTCTGGCTGTATCACCGCGTAACCACGGGGCAGGGTGTATGCCCTGCCCCTTTTACCGTACTATTAAGAAATTGGAGGATATTACAATGTCTTTTACTGCTGCTGATGTGAAGACCCTGCGCGAGATGACCAGCGTGGGCATGATGGACTGCAAGAAGGCCCTGACCGAGTGCGACGGCGACATGGACAAGGCTGTTGAGTACCTGCGGGAAAAGGGCCTGGCCAAGGCTGCCAAGAAGGCCGGCCGCATCGCTGCCGAGGGTATGTCCTATGCTCTGGTGGAGAACGGCGTGGGCGCCCTGGTGGAGGTCAACTGCGAGACCGACTTCTGCGCCAAGAGCGACCTGTTCGTGGCCTTTGTCAAGGACATCGCCAAGGTGGTTCTGGACAATGATCCCACCGATGTGGACGCCCTGATGAACTGCAAGTATCCCGGCACCGAGCTGACCGTTTCCGAGACTATGCCCGAGAAGGTCATGTCCATCGGCGAGAACCTGCAGATCCGCCGCTTCGTCCGCTTCGCCGACAACACCAGCGTGGGTTATGTCCATGCCGGCGGCAAGATCGGCGTGCTGGTGAATCTGGCTGCCGACGTGGACGTCACCGAGATCGGCAAGAACGTTGCCATGCAGATCGCTGCGCTGAATCCCCGCTTCTGGGATAAGTCTCAGGTCACCGAGGACGTCCTGGCCGAGGAGAAGAAGATCGCTCTGGCCCTGATGGACAGCGATCCCAAGATGGCCGCCAAGCCCGCTCAGGTCAAGGAAAAGATCGTCATGGGCAAGATGAACAAGTTCTATGAGGAGAACTGCCTGCTGCAGATGGAGTTCGTCCGCAGCGACATTTTCCAGGGTACCGTGGAGCACTACATTGCCGACGCCGGCAAGAAGCTGGGCGGTTCCGTGAAGTTCGTCAACGCTGTTCGCTTCCAGACCGGCGAGGGCATCGAGAAGAAGCAGGAGGACTTCGCCGCCGAGGTTGCTGCTCAGATGAATATGGGCAAGTAAGCCTGTTCTGCCCCGTTTTATTCAGCATAAGCTTCCGCAGGAAGAAATAAAATGCACCCCGCTGTCTGACAGCGGGGTGCATTTTATAGCCGCATTGTTATGCTGTGCAGTAAGATGCTTAGGCCTCCTCTGCGGATTCCTGCTCCTGCCGCAGCTCCTCCTTGGCCTGCTGCAGGATCTTGCGGTCGTGCTTGGTGGTGAGCTGGCTCTCGTCGAATTTGGCGAACATGTCCGGGCGGCGGCGCATGGTGCGTTTGTAGCTTTCCTTCTTCCGCCAGTCGTCCACGTTGCCGTGGTGGCCGGACAGCAGCACCGGAGGGACGGCCCGGCCGTGCCACACCTCAGGGCGGGAATACTGGGGATATTCCAGCAGTCCGTTCCAGTGGCTCTCATCGGTGTAGCAGCTCTCCTCCGGCAGAACGCCGGGAACCATGCGGCACAGACAGTCCGCCACAGCCATGGCGGGGATCTCGCCGCCGGTGAGGACGAAGTCGCCGATGGAAATTTCCTCATCCACGCACTCGTCCAGGAACCGCTGGTCCACGCCCTCATAGTGGCCGCAGACCAGGATCAGATGGTCGTAATTTGCCTTCAGCTCCTTGGCCACCTGCTGGTCAAACACCCGGCCGCAGGGCGACATGTAGACGGTGTGGACCCGATGGCCTGCCTCCTGGCAGATATGCTCCCAGCAGCGGTACAGAGGGTCCGCCTGCATGACAGCACCCCGGCCCCCGCCGTAGGGGTAGTCGTCCACCTGCATCTGCTTGTTGGTGGTGTAGTCCCGGATCTGGTGGGCGACGATTTTGATATAGCCTCGGTCCTGGGCCCGACCCATAATGGACTGGCCCATCATGGCATCAATGGCGTCGGGGAACAGGGTCATGATGTCAATCCTCATCGGTGGCCAATCCTTTCATCATGTGGACCCGCATTTCTCCGGCGTCAGGGTCCGTGCTCTCGATAAATACGCCGGGCACCGCCGGGATGAGATACTCCCGCTGGCCGCGGACCTGGTAAATTTTATGGGCGGGATAGGTGAGGACCCGATCAATGATGCCGATCTCCTGGTCGGTGGCGCAGTCTATCACCCGCAGCCCCAGCAGCTCCTGGTCGAAAAACTGCCCCTGGGGCAGGTGGGCGTCGGCGCGGCGAATGGATACGGTCTTTCCCTTCAGAGCCAGGGCCGCGTCCATGTCGTCCACCCCGGGCAGGGTCATCAGCACCGTGGACTTATGGACCCGGGCGCTGCGGACCTTCACCGGCTGATTGTCTATATAAATGGTGTCAAATTCCGTGAGAAACTCCGGGTCAAAGCCATGGGGGTTTACCTTGACCTCTCCCCGGATGCCGTGAGCGTTGACGATCTGCCCCACGGGGATGAATGCAGGCCGCATAGTCGTTCTCCTTTGCTGTACAAGTGACTCCATCATACCACATTTGTACCCTGTTTTCAACGGTGCGATTTTTGTTTCCATTCGTAACTTTCTGTAACTTTTTTACCAGTAATCCCCTGATCCGGGCGTGTCAGAACCCACTCAAATCCGGTGCCGGTGGTGCTAAGAATTCAGGAAATAGCATAAAACTTGACAAAAGTGGGTATAAGTGATATACTCCTACCATATTTTAAAATAGTAACAAAAGTTACAAACCGGTAAACGAACCGGAAATCTACCTCTTGGGAGGGTATATGAAAGACATGAAAAACAGGGTTTGGCGGGCCATTTCCGCCGTGGCCATGCGGGAGCACTGGCGGGTCCGCCGGGTGCTGCTGCTGGTCATGGTGGCCGTGACCGCGCTGAGCATGGTGACGGTGAAGAGCATGGGCGATACGGTGCAGCCGCGCCGGGTGTATGTGGTGCTCACCGAGGACGGCAGGACGGAGATCATCTCCGGCCGCCCCAGCCGGGACAAGAGCTTCGGTATTCTGGAGACCCGGGTGGATTATAACGCACGGGAGGCCCAGCTGCTGCTGCAGCACGGTCATGATATTACCGTCACCAGCGGGGAGGAATCCCGCACCGTACAGACCCGCAGCGAAACGGTGGATCATCTGCTCCACCGGCTGCATATGGAGCCTGCCGACGACGAGATGGTGTTCATTGACTTCACCGGCGACACGCCGTCCATCTATTTCCGGACGGAGATGACCCGCCAGCGGACGGTGCAGCTGTCTGTGGGCTACAGCAGCCGCCGGGTGGTGAACCACACCCTGGCCAAGGGCACCGAGCGGGTGATGCAGCAGGGTGTGCCCGGCACCATCACCAACACCTACACCGACACCTACCACATGGGCTGCGTGGTATCCACGGAGCTGACGGACACCGTCACCGACGGCGCGGTGGAGGAGGTTGTGGAGTACGGTACCCGGGTTACATCCGTGGACCGGTCCGACCGGCTGGTATCCGTACACAGCAACGGGGATGGCTCCGGCTATCTGCTGTTTGCCTCCGGCGACACCATGACGTTCTCCCGGACGCTGGTGTGCAGCGCCACCGCCTATTCCATCGGCACCCGGACGGCTTCCGGCCGCCCCACGGCGGTGGGCAATATTGCGGTGGATACATCCGTGTTCCCCTATGGCACGCGGATGTACGTTCAGACGGTGAAGGGCTCCTGGCATTACGGAATGGCCACGGCTGCCGACTGCGGCACGGCCATCAAGGGCAACAAGATCGACCTGTGGTTCAAGACCTTCTCCGAGGCCTGCGACTGGGGCCGGCGGGACTGCACCGTGTACGTCCTGGACTGACGGAACAACAGAATCGTGAAACGGCAAAAAGCACCGATGCGCGGCATCGGTGCTTTTTTATGCAGACAGGCACGTTTGGGGTGCCGGGCACATATATTGGCCTATGCAGCAACGGATGGAGGCGTTTTGATGGACCAGAAGGAAATGATGGAGCGATTGAAGCGGGACCCGGCGGCCTTGCAGGCGGTAATGCAGTCCCAGGACGGACAGATGCTGCTGCGGCTGCTGTCCGGCAGCGACGGGGGGCGGACTTTGCAGCAGGCGGTCCGCCAGGCTGCGGCGGGAGATGCCGCGGCCATGAGCCAGATGCTCCAGGGCATTATGAGCAGCCCACGGGGAGCGGCCCTGGTGCAGCGTATCGGCGAGAGCCTGCAAAAATAGGGAAGGAGGGACGGCAGTGTCGGAGCTGGAGGAAAAACTGAACGCGCTGCTGTCCGACCCCAACAGCATGGCCCAGGTCATGCAGATGGCGCAGCAGCTGTCCGGGGCTATGGGGGAGCAGAAGGCCGCGGCGCCTCCGCCGCCCCCGGTGCCGCCGGCTCCTGATCTGGGGGCGGCCCTGGGTGGCCTGGACCCGAAGCTGCTGGGGAAGCTGCTGCCTCTGGCAGGGGAGCTGGGAACGGAAAACAGCGCCGCCATGCAGCTGCTCAATGCCCTGCGCCCGTTCCTGAAGGAAGAAAAGCAAGGGAAAATCCAACGGGCGGCACGGCTGGCGCGGCTGATCCATGTGGGGAAGAAGCTGTTGGCGGATTGGGAGGGGTAGCCATGTATAACCGCTATATCCGCAATGATAACGGCGTATACGACCGGGTGCCCCAGCAGGAGACGGCTCCGCCGTCCCGTCCAACGCCCCCGCCCAGACCGGATGCCCCGCCTGAACCGGGGCCGCCGGGGCCAGAGCAGCGTCCGCCTGTCCCGCCGCCGGCGCCGGAGCGGCAGTTTCTGAACCGTCTGCTGGGAAAGCTGCACCTGGGGGACATGGATGCGGGAGATCTGCTGTTGCTGCTGATCCTGTTTTTTCTGTTTCAGCAGAAGGCGGACGAGGAGGTCCTCATTGCCATCGGGCTGCTGCTGATCCTATAAAAATTGCGCTGCCGGAAGGGCAGCGCAATTTTTATGTACGGGAGTTACGCGTTGTAAACGGCCTTGCAGCCCAGGTAGTTCATGTAGCAGTCCAGCTTGCCCACGGTTTCGAAGGGGGAGTGCATACTCAGCACGGGGACGCCTGCGTCGATGGTATCGATGTTGCGGTTGGCCATATACTGGGCCACGGTGCCGCCGCCGCCCACGTCGATCTTGCCCATCTCGCCGATCTGCCACACCACGCCGGCCTCGTCCAGCACGCGGCGGACATAGGCCACGGTCTCGGCCCCGGCATCGGAGGAGCCGCTCTTACCCCGGGCACCGGTATACTTGCAGATGCCCAGGCCGTAGTTCACCCGGGATTCGTTGCGCTTTTCATACACCTCGGCAAAATTGGGGTCGAAGGCGGCGGTAACGTCGGAGGACAGGCAGAAGGAGCTCTCGTAGCACACCCGCAGGCTGACGCCCTGCCCGTCGCACAGGTCCTCCATGAAGGTGTCGAAGAAGGCGGACTGCATACCGGTGACGCCCATGGAGCCGATCTCTTCCTTGTCGGCCAGCATGCACACGGCGGTCTTTTCGGGAACGTCGATGTCAAACAGGCCCTTCAGTGCGGCATAGCTGCACACCCGGTCGTCGTGTCCGTAGGCGCCGATGAGGCTGCGGTCCAGGCCCAGATCCGTGGCGTTGAAGGCGGGGACCACCTCCAGCTCGGCGGAGGTGAAGTCATCCTCGCAGATGCCGTATTTCTCGTGGAGCAGGTCCAGCACCCGCAGCTTCACGCGGTCGGAGTCGCCGTCCTCACCCAGGGGGCGGCTGCCCATGAGAATGTTCAGATTTTCGCCGGGAATGGCCTCGCTGAGGGGCTTTTTGCCCTGCTCCGCACCCAGGTGGGGCAGCAGGTCGGTAATCACGAACTTGGGCTCGCTGCCCTGGCCCAGAACCACCTTCACCACGGTGCCGTCCCGCAGGACCACCACGCCCCGCAGCTCCAGGGGGATGGCCACCCACTGGTACTTGCGGATGCCGCCGTAATAGTGGGTCTTGCCGTAGGCCAGCTCGCTGTCCTCATACAGGGGATGGGGCTTGAAGTCCAGACGGGGAGAGTCGATGTGAGAGGCCACGATCTGCGCGCCGTGGGACAGGTCCTGGCGGCCGATTTTTACCAGCATCACGCTCTTGCCGCGATTGCTGCGATATACCTTGTCGCCGGGCTTGAGCTCCATGCCCCGCTGATAGGGGACAAAGCCCTGAGCCTGGGCCAGCTGGATGGTGTAGTCGGTGCACTCCCGCTCGGTCTTGCCGTTGTCCAGATACTGCTTGTAGGTCTCGCAATAGGCCTCCATGGCTTCCAGGGCAGCCTGGTCCACCAGGTCATAGCCGTTTTTGGCGCCGGAGAACAGCTTTTCGCGCTTGGCCTTCATTTCGTCTGTCATGGTTTTGTTTCCTCCTTATAGATGTTCGATTTCCCGGAGCATGCTCCGGAAGAAAATCCGTGCTTGTTCCCGGAACTGTGCCGGGGTGGCACAGTTGTTTTCCAGGATATGGGAGCAGCGCTCCCGGTAAAAGACATCGGGCTGCTGGGCGGAGATCCGCAGGCGGGCATAGTCCTCGCTGATGCCGTCCCGGGCCATGATGCGGCGGACCCGGTCCTCCGCCGGAGCCAGCACCGCCACGGTGCAGGCGCACAGACGGCCCAGTCCGCTTTCCATCAGGCTGATGGCGTCCAGGCCCACCAGGGTGTGGCCCTGGGCCCGGCGCAGCAGCTCCGGCGGCAGATATTCGTACACGATGGCGTTGAGCCGGTCCAGAGCGGCGTGGTCGGAGAACACCAGGGTCCCCAGCTTTTGCCGGTCCAGGCTGCCATCGGGGCAAAACACCGGGCCGAAGGCGGCGGTGATAGCCTCCCGCAGGGCGGGGTCCGTGCGGAGCATCTGGTGGTACACGGCGTCGCAGTCCAGCACCGTGCCGCCCAGATCCTCCAGCGCCGCCAGGGCGCTGGTCTTTCCCGCACCGGTGCCGCCGGTGAGGCCCACGATCAGCGGGCGGTCGGCGTCGATCAGGTGGAAGCCTGCTGCCTTTTTCAGTCGGTTGGCCACCGCCAGCCCCAGGCCGCCATCGTCGGGGCACTGGGCGAAGATCTCGGTGACGTCCGTGCCGTCAAAGGTACGCAGGGCGTCAAATACATGGCGGGCCTGGGCGGATTTGTCCGCTGCCGGGCCCAGCTTGTGGATGATGTGCCCCGGGAAAAGAGGGGCGTATTCGTCGAAGCAGATAACCCCTGCTGTATCCGACAGCAGCCCCTGGATGCGGCGGGCACTGCGCTCCGGTTCCCCGGTGACTACCGTTACCGGGGCATGCGGAGCGTAATGACGGTACTTCATGCCGGGAGCCCGGGGACGCTCCCCGGCGGCCAGCAGACCGGTGACGGCCTTGTCCACGGCTACCTCCCCCAGCACCTGCCGCAGGGACGCAGCAGCCGGGGCGGCGTCACCGTCAGGTCGATGATGGTGGATTCCACCCCCACGGTGCAGGGGCCGCCGTCTACGATGCCGTCGATCCTGCCGTCCATGTCCTCGATCATGTGGGCGGCGGTGGTGGGGCTGGGACGGCCGGAGGTGTTGCCGCTGGGGGCGGCAATGGGGACACCGGCGGCTTCGATGATGGCCAGGGTCACCGGATGATTTGGGCAGCGGACGCCCACGGTCTCCAGGCCGCCGGTGGTTTGCAGGGGAACGATATCCCGCCGGGGCAGGATCATGGTCAGGGGCCCCGGCCAGAACCGCTCCGCCAACCGATAGGCGGCGGGGGGCACATCCCGGCAGTATCGCTCCAGCCAGGAGGCGTCGGGAACGTGGATGATCAGCGGGTTATCCTGAGGTCTGCCCTTGGCCAGGAAAATGCGGCTCACAGCGTCCTCGTTCAGGGCGTCGGCCCCCAGACCGTATACCGTTTCCGTGGGAATGCCCAGAAGCCCCCCCCGACGCAGGATGGCGGCGGCGTCCCGGACGGCGTTGGGGTCGGATTCCGGGTGAAAAACAATGGTGTTCAAGAAAATCCCTCTTTTGCCTTAAAAGCCCAGGTCCTGGCCCACCAGAATGACCTTGATGCGTCCGGCGGGACGACAGACCCGGGTGATGACCATCTGGCAGCAGATGCAGTCGGGACTGGTGCAGTCGCCGCAGCTTCCGGTAACGGCGCAGGGAGTCTTGATGTCGAAGCGCTGGGCGTTGGCGGGAGCCGCCACCTGGCGGGCCCGGGCAATGGCACTGTCCAGATCACCCATGACCTTGTTCATCCCGGCGATGACCAGCACACTCTCCGGCCCGAAGCACAGGGCCGCCACCCGGTTGGCGTTGCCGTCCAGGTTCACCAGCTGGCCGTCGGTGGAGATGGCGTTGCTGCTCATGATAAAGGTGCCGCAGGTCAGGGCCTGCCGCATCAGCTCCTGCTTTTCGGCGGGAGTCTTGCCGGTGTCCCGGTCGATGAGCTGATAGTCACCCTGGTGCAGACGGTCCATGAGCCCGATCTGTGCGGCGGTGACGGTGCCGCCCCAGGATACGGTGCGGTCCTTGGGGATCAGGGTCAGGGCCAGGTCCAGGGCCTCCTGGGCAGTGGACGCATAGTGGGCCTCAAAATGGCGGCGGCGCAGGGCCTCAGCCACCTGGGGTCCGGCCTTGTCGTAGCGGGTCTTGATGGGAGCTTCCATGATTCATTCTCCTTTCTCGGTCCCCTCCTGAAGCCGCTGGGCCTGGTGGGCCAGGGTCAGCGCGTCAATGAGGGGGTCCAGGTCGCCGTTGATGATGGCGGCAATATTGAAATTTTTCGCATCACCGGTGAGCCGGTGATCGGTGACCCGGTTCTGTGGGAAATTATAGGTGCGGATTTTGCCGGACCGGTCGCCGGTGCCTACCTGGCTTTTCCGCTGGGCGGCAATGGCGGCGTTCTGCTTCTCCTGCTGGGCCTCGTACAGCTTGGAGCGGAGAATTTTCATGGCCCGGTCCTTGTTTTTATACTGGCTGCGCTCGTCCTGACACTCCACCACCGTGCCGGTGGGCAGGTGGGTGATGCGGATGGCGGATTCCGTTTTGTTGACGTGCTGGCCGCCGGCGCCGGAGGAGCGGAACGTGTCGATCTGTAAGTCCTTGGGGTCGATGGTGAATTCCACCTCCTCTGCCTCGGGCATGACGGCCACCGTGGCGGCGGAGGTCTGGATGCGGCCGGAGGACTCCGTTTCCGGCACCCGCTGGACCCGGTGGGTCCCCGCCTCAAATTTCAGGCGGGACCAGGCTCCCTGACCCTCAATGGTGGCGCTGGCTTCCTTGACGCCGCCCAGCTCCGTGGTGTTTTCATACACCGGCTCCATGTGCCAGCCCCGGCGTTCGGCATACAGGGCGTACATCCGCAGCAGGTCCGCCGCAAACAGGGCACCCTCCTCGCCGCCGATGCCGGCCCGCACCTCCAGGATAACATTTCGGTCGTCGTTGGGGTCCCGGGGCAGCAGCAGGGTTTTCAGCTCCTGAGACAGACGGTCCCGCTCCTGGCGGGCCCGGCGCAGCTCCTCCTGGGCCAGCTCCCGCATCTCGGGGTCCGTCAGCAGCTCCTGGGCCTGGGCACAGTCGTCTTCCGCCTGCTGCCAGGCCCGGAAGGCGGCTGCAATGGGGGTCAGCTCCTTCTGCTCCCGGCTCAGGCGGGTGAGCATCTCCCGGTCGGCGTATATCGCCGGGTCGGACAGCTGGCGCTCCACCTGGTCCAGCCGCCGGACAATGGCTTGTAATTTCTCCAGCATAGGGAACCCCTTATTGCTCGTCCAGATAGCGGCGTACCTCGCCCACCAGCTTGTCCCGCCAGAATTCATAGCCCACGGAGCCCGGACGCAGGGATACCTCCAGCAGATGGGGCCGGGCGGTATATTGGTCCATCTGGCGGTAGATGTCCTCGTATTTCCGGGAGCTTTTCCGGGTCAGCACATAAGCCACCCGCTCCAGCTCCAGGCCCCGGCGCTTCAGAAACCCCCGGACAGGGGAGGCGCAGCGGCCCGCCCACACGGGGGTGCCCAGGATCACCAGCCGGTAATCGGACAGAGGACGCTCCGTTTCATAGGGGGCCAGCGGCAGCGTGGCCCGGCGCATGGCGTCCATTCCGGAGCGGAGATAGCCCCGCGCGCCGCTGCGGTCCACACCGTCGGTAAGCTCCACCAGCTCTGCGTCCAGGGCCTGGGCAATCTCCGTCATGGCCTGGCGCGTGGCGCCGGTGCGAGAGTAGTACATACACAAAATATCACGCATAATGGTCCTCCTGATTATTCCTCCAATTGCAGAGACAGCTCCTCCCAGCGGGCCATCTCCTGCTCCAGCTGAGCCTCCACATCCTGCTTTTCCCGATACAGCTCCTGGAGCTTTTCTGCGTCGCAGGCATATTGCTCCATCTCCCGGTCCAGCTGGCGGCAGCGGTCCTCCAGCTTGGAGATGCCGGTTTCGCAGATGGTCAGCTGGCGGCGGGCGGCCTGCTTTTCCCGGCCGCCCCGGGGGGGACGGGTATCCTGTTTTTTCTTCTGAGCGGGAGCCGGGGCGGGCTTTTTCTCCTCCGCCTTGGCGGCCCTGTACTGGGCAAAGCCCATGGGATAGTCATTGATGGTACCGTCGGACAGCTCCCAGACCCGCGTGGCGAAGCGATTGATGAAATACCGGTCGTGGGACACGAACAGCAGGGTGCCGTCGAAGGCCTCCACCGCCTCCTCGATCCACTCCCGTGACGCGATATCCAGATGGTTGGTGGGCTCGTCCAGGATCAGGAAGTTGATTTCCTCGTCCATGAGCATGCACAGCCGCAGACGGCTGAGCTCGCCGCCGGACAGGACAGACACGCTTTTGAACACGTCCTCCCCCTGGAATTGGTAGGCAGCCAGGCGGTTGCGGGCAGTTTGGGGTGTTATATTGCGCTTTTCGTACAACATCGTGTCCAAAAGGGAACGCTCCGGGTGGTCGAAGTGGATGATCTGGGGCAGATACGCCGCCCGGATGGCGGGACCCATGCGGATGATGCCGCTGTCAATAGGTTCGGTCCCGGCGATCATGTTCAGCAGGGTGGTTTTGCCGGTGCCGTTTTCGCCGAGAAAGGCGATGCGCTCGCCGCCCTCCACCCGCAGGTACACATCGGAAAAGAGAGTGCGGTCACCGAAGGACTTGGACACGCCCTTCAGCTGCAGCACCTCGTCGCCGCGAAACTCCCGGCTGGCGAAGCGGGCGTCCATCTTCTTGGCCTTGGTGGGCTTGGACACGGTGCGCATGCGTTGGATGCGCTTTTCCATGGAAAAGGCTCGCTTGTGCAGGGCGTCGTTGCCCATAAAGGCCCACAGGTGCATCTGCTCCGCCGCCTTTTCCAGCTGCTGGATCTTGGCCTGCTCCTTGAGGTACTGCTTCATGCGCTCCTGGTAGCGGCGCTCCTTTTCAATGGCATAAAAGCTGTAGTTGCCGCTGTAAAACTCCGCCTTACCGTCCAGGATCTCGATGATGCGGGTGACGGTGCGGTCCAGGAAATAGCGGTCGTGGGAGATGGTGACCACGGTGCCCCGGAAGGAGCGGATATACTCCTCCAGCCACTCGGTGGCCTGAAGGTCCAGGTGGTTGGTGGGCTCATCCAGCAGGAGGATGTCCGTATCCTCCAGGATCAGGCGGCCCAGGTTCACCCGGGTCTTTTCGCCGCCGGACAGCTGGTCAAACAGCCTCCGCCGCATATCGCCGTCGATGGACAGGCCGTTGGACACCTTGTTGACGGCTGTGTCGGTGTCGTAGCCCCCCAGTCCCTCGAACCGGGCGGTGAGCTCTCCATAGCGGCGCAGAGTATGGGTGTCGCTGTCCCCCTGCTCCATCCGGCGGGTCAGAGCGTCCATCTCCTCCTTCAGGGCGGTGGTCCGCTGAAAGGCGGAGCGCAGAACATCCTCCACGGTGTATCCTGCGGGATACACCGGGATCTGAGAAATCAGGCCCACCCGGCGGCCCGGGGCGATGAGCACCTCGCCGGAGTCATAATCCAGGTCTCCGGTGAGGATGTTGAATAGCGTGGTTTTTCCTGCGCCGTTTTTTCCCAGCAGGCCCACCCGCTCACCGGTGTCCACCTGGAAGGAGATGCCGTCCAGGATTTTCTTTTCTAAGTCAAAGGATTTGACCAGATCGGTCACACTGATGTCTATCATAGGTCGTTGTTTCCAGTTCGTTGACGATTTTGCCGAATTCCATGGCATGGGACGCCTTCACCAGCATGGCGGTGCCGGGGGTCAGCTGCTCCCGCAGGGCGGGCAGCGCCTGCTGAACGGTGTCGAAGTGCAGGGCCCGGGGGCCGGCGGTCTCGGCGATGGCGGCGGACTTGGGCCCGATGGCGATCACCGCATCCAGACCCAGCCGCGCGGTGACGCGTCCCACCTCCAGGTGGGCGTCATGGCTGATGGGGCCCAGCTCCCCCATGTCGCCCAGAACGGCTACGCGGCGGCGGCAGGCGGTGTCCGCCAGGATTTTCAGCGCCGCCTCCATGGCCTGGGGGTTGGCGTTGTAGCAGTCGTCGATGATCAGCCGGTCCTCCGGCAGACGGATACGCCGCATCCGGGAGCCGGTGGACACATAGGCGGCCACACCCTCCACGATCTCCTGCTCCGACAGGCCCAGATACTCGCCGATGGCGGCGGCCATGGAGGCGGGGTAGATCATGTAGTCTCCCGGGGAGGGGATGGACAGCCGGTAGCTGCGGCGGGAGGTGGTGACGGTGCAGTCCAGGCCGTCGATGCCCCGGCGGACGATATCCGTGACCCGGACATTGCAGCTTTCTCCCTTGCCGCAGCGGAGTGTTTCAAAGGGCAGAGTCAGGCCGTTGAGCAGGGGGTCGTCGCCGCACAGAACGGCCAGCCCACCGGGCCGCAGATGGTCGAATATCTCGCACTTGGCCTGGAGAATGCCCTGCCGCGTGCCGCCCAGGTTCTCGATGTGGGCGTCGCCTACGTTGGTGATGACGGCGATGGTAGGCTGCACCAGACTGCCCATGTACCGGATCTGGCCGAAGTGGTCCAGGCCCGTTTCGATAACCGCTGCCTGGTGCCGGGGCTCCAGCTCCAGCAGCGTCTGGGGGGTGCCAATGTGATTGTTGAGGTTTGCCCGGGTTTTCAGGGTGCAGAAGTGTCGGGACAGCACCGAGGCGAGCATCTCCTTGGTGGTGGTTTTTCCGGCGGAGCCGGTGACCTGTACCACGGGGATGTCATACAGCCCCCGGTACCAGGCGGCCAGCGCACCCAGAGCCAGTGTGGTGTCCTGGACCTGAATATAAAACTTGCCGGGCAGCAGTGCCTCCGGCACACGGCTGCACAGGCAGG
>ENA-ORSJ01001189-ORSJ01001189.1-human-gut-metagenome-genome-assembly--contig:-NODE-1189-length-23257-cov-6.443496_pt1 | contig 23257 bp, 17 predicted proteins | sample MGYA00242191_ERZ509158 | MGnify/ENA primary metagenome ERZ509158 (study PRJEB26280, sample SAMEA2338623) | human gut metagenome | biome: human gut; feature: human-associated habitat; material: faeces...
CAGGGGCTGATGTAAACCAGCCTTATGTTGGGCCGTGTGATGCGGTTACAATAAATCCCCCGTCTTCAGACGGGGGATTGTTTACTTCTCCTCTTTCGAAGAAAAGAGCAGCGCTCAGTCTTTTGTTCAGGCTGAGCGCTGTTTTTCTCTTCGTCTGTTCAGAATACACATGCTCTTTCGGGGAGCAGTAGCCGGCAACGCGGCAGATAAGCCTGCGTTCGCCGGTAACACGCCTTTTGGCCAAAAAGAGAAAATCCCGGCGGCGGATATGATGCCTTGCTCCATGTCAGGCATTCTGTTTTTCTCTGTGCTGCGTCCGCGCCGGGATTTTCCAATAGCGGACCCTACATCCAAACACGACAATTCATGTCGCATTGAAAACACAGTAATTCCAAAATTACGCGCGTCCTGCCTTAGAATAAATTACAAATTCCAAGGAGGCCGCCATGCCGCGCCATATTGACCAAAACGGGGTCACGGACGCCCTGCTCATTATTTCGATTCTCAAGCAGATTCCCACGAGTCGCTGGATCAGCGGTCCGCAGATTCAGCAGAATCTTTCGGAACTCGGCATCGAGATTGAGGCGCGCCGGATGCAGCGGCTTTTAAAAAGCATCCGTGACTGCGAACAGCTCCATGTGGACGTGAACGACAAAAGTAAGCCCTTCGGCTACCGAAGACAGGTCCCCGAGACCGATCTCGCAGTTGATCAGTTGAAGCCCGCCGAGGCGCTTTTGTTCCGTCTTTTTGAAGAACACATGCAGTATCAGCTGCCGGCGCCGCTTTTAAAGTCGCTGTCGCCTTTTTTTGCAGCCGCTAAAAGTTCGCTCAACGAAACAAAAAACGGCCGCACGCATGAGTGGCTCAGAAAAGTGGCCTTTGTGTCGGGGACGGTACCGATGATGCGGCCGAGGATACTGCCGCGCGTCTTTGATGCGGTGAGTGAAGCTCTCTACCGCGATGCAAAGTTAAAGATTTCATTTGAAAACCGGAAAGGGGAGAAGTCCAAGGCCGAAGTTTCGCCCTTGGGACTTGTGCAGCAGGAGCAGAGGCTCTACCTTGTCTGCCGCTTTGAGAATTACGACAACGTCCGGCACCTGGCACTGCACCGCATAACGTACGCCGAGGTGCTCGATTTTCCGGCCGAGCGCCCCAAAGACTTTTCTCTGGAACGCTATATCCGGGACCGCCACTTTAATTACAGTAACGGCGGCCGCATCAGGCTCGAAATTGAATTTACCAATCCCGAAACCGCCCGCAACATGAGCGAAACGCCCTTTAACAGCACGCAGGTTCTGACGGAACTCCCCGACGGCGCCTGGCGGCTTGAAGCTGTGATGGACGACACGGTCGTTTTGCAAGGGTGGATCGCCGCCTGGCACGACATTGCCGGTATGCGGCTTGTGAAGAAGACGCCCGTTGAGACACCGGTCAAGGATTAGTGTTTCCCGTGGCAGCACCCGCAGGCCGTTTCGTGCGGCTGCATGGCGCAGTTGGGTTCAACGCCTGATGCGCGCAGATAGTCTGCGCCCCAGGCGTACATGGCTTCCAGAACCGGGCGGATGCTGCGGCCGCGCTCGGTGAGCGAATACTCCACTTTGGGCGGCACTACGGCATAAACGCGCCGTGCGACAAGGCCGTCGCGTTCAAGTTCCCTGAGCTGCGTGGTGAGCGTTTTCGGCGTGGCGGCCGTCACGATCCTTTGCAACTCAGAAAAGCGCAGTGTCCCGTCCGTGAGACGCCAGAGAATGAGCGCCTTGTACTTTCCGCCGATAAGCCCGAGCGTTGCTTCCACCGGGCAGTGGATGTCGCCCATGGGTATTGTTGCTGTTTTCATGGTATCAGAAAAGATAGTAGTTGTATTTTTTAACCGTTCTTCCAAAAAGAAAGTTTAATACCTAAAATCAGTTGTAACATGATTTAGGGGGACTTTCGATGAAGGAAGTTCATTTTGATGTGCGCGGCATGAGCTGCGCAGCCTGTTCTGCGCGCGTGGAAAAAGCCGCTGAGTCGGTCGCGGGAACAGAGGGTGTTGCCGTCAATCTGCTCAAAAACAGCATGGTCTGCTCGGTTGACGACACGAAAGCCGATGCCGTGATTGCGGCCGTTGAGAAAGCCGTGGCTGATGCGGGTTACGAAGCCCTTTGCCGCGAAGAGGGCAAGACCGCCAAAGGTTCTGAAAACGAGCTGCAGGCAGCGGCAGACGCCGAAACCCGGCAGCTCAAAATCCGCCTTTACACCTCCGTTGTTTTGTGCGTGATTCTGATGGCGGCAGCCATGGGTCCGATGGCCGGGCTCGCCGTCCCCGCGTTTTTGGATCCGAGGGTAAGCCCCGTGTCGGCGGCGTTGACGCAGCTCCTGCTCACGATTCCCGTGGTGGCGCTTAACTTCAAGTTTTTCCGGCAGGGCACAAAGGGCCTTATCCACGGAGCGCCCAACATGGATACGCTTGTGGCGATCGGGGCCGGTGCGTCGCTTCTTTTCGGCATCTTTGCGCTTTACCGCATGGTTTTTGCCCTTGAGGCCGGCGACGCAGCGCAGACGATGCACTACGCGCATAACCTCTACTTTGACTCGGCCGCGATGATTCTGACGCTCATTACCGTCGGAAAATATTTTGAGGCAAGAGCCAAAGGCAAAACCACGGCCGCGGTTTCAGCGCTTTTAAAGCTTGTTCCGGAAACCGCGGTGGTTATGAGAAACGGTACTGAAGTCACCGTAAAGGCCGCAGAGATCGTTGCCGGTGACACCGTGGTATTAAAAACCGGGGAGCGTATCCCCGTGGACGGCGTGGTTATTGAGGGGACGGCAACGGTGGATGAGTCGGCGATGACCGGTGAAAGCCTGCCGGTTGCCAAAGCCGCGGGTGACAGTTTGTCGGGTGCGACGCTCATGACAAGCGGCCGTCTTTTGATGCGCGCCGTGCGGGTGGGGGATGAGACGGCACTTGCGCAGATCATTCGCCTCGTGGATGAGGCAACATCAGGAAAAGCACCGGTCGCGCGGCTTGCGGATAAAGTGAGTGCTTACTTTGTGCCCGCAGTGATCGGCATTGCTTTTGTGACGGCCGCCGTGTGGCTCGTGTGCGGCTACAGCTGGGAATTTGCCGCAACCTGTGCGGTCAGTGTCCTCGTGATTTCCTGCCCGTGCGCCCTGGGCCTTGCCACTCCAACGGCCATCATGGTGGGAACGGGCAGAGGCGCTGCCGAGGGACTTTTATTTAAGTCGGCGGAAGTGATTGAAAAGACGCGCTCCGTTACAACCGTTATTCTCGATAAAACGGGAACCGTGACCGAGGGCCGTCCGGCACTCACCGACATCGTGCCGCTTGCCGGCCAAAACGCAGACGAAGTTCTCACGCTTGCGGCTTCTGTTGAAGTCTTAAGCGAACATCCGCTGGCAAAGGCCGTTGCCGGGGCCGCCAAGGAAAAGAATTTGGCATTACTGAAGGCAGAGGCCTTCACGCAGGCGCCGGGCCGTGTTGAGGCACTTGTGAGCGGCCGCAAAATCGCGGTGGGCAACGTTTCGGTGCTGGACGACACCGAAGCGCAAAAACTCAGCCCCGCGCTTGAAAAGCTTGCCGACGAGGGAAAGACGGCGCTCGTTGTTGTTGCTGACGGAAAGCCGCTTGCGGTGCTTGCGGTGGCCGACGCCGTCAAACCGGAGAGCCATCAGGCGATTGCGGCTCTGAAGGCCAGGGGCCTTAAGGTGCGGATTGTCACCGGAGACAACGCCCGTACGGCAGCCGCGGTGGCGCGCGCCGTGGGGCTCACTGCGGCGGACGTGACCGCTCAGGTTTTGCCTGCGGACAAAGAGCGCATCGTGCGTGAGCTGCAGGCCGACGGCGAAACGGTTCTCATGGTCGGAGACGGCATCAACGATGCGCCGGCCCTGACGCGCGCGGATATCGGGATGGCAATCGGCGCGGGCACAGACGTTGCGGTGGAGTCGGCCGATATTGTGCTCGTGAGAAGCCGACTCACGGACGTTGCCGCGGCCTATGACCTTTCTGCGGCCGTCATGCGCAATATCAAGGAAAACCTCTTTTGGGCGTTCTTTTATAACGCGGTCGGGATTCCGGTTGCCGCAGGCGTCTTTTACCTGTGGCTCGGCTGGACGTTAAATCCGATGATTGCCGCGGCGGCGATGAGCATGAGTTCGGTTTCGGTGGTCAGTAACGCCTTAAGGCTCAGAGGCTGGAAGCGCGCAGCCGATCTCGCCGTCACCGTCAAGGCGCAGACAAAAGAGCGCCCCGAACCGCAGAAAGAACAACAGCCCGAAACACCGTGCGATGCGAAGCTCATTGTGGAAGGCATGCACTGCCCGCACTGCTCGGGGCGCGTCGAAAAGGCGCTCGCAGCCACGGCCGGCGTCACAAAGGCCGAGGTGGATCTCGCAAAGAAAACCGCCTTGGTCTGGGGGAGCGCTTCGGCTGAAACGCTCAAAGCGGCTGTTGTTGCCGCGGGTTACACCGTTTCTTCAACTACAACCAAAAAGAAGGAAATCAAAATGACAACCTACGTTCTCACAGTTAACGGCATGCACTGCACCCACTGCAGCGGCAGTGTTCAGAAGGCCCTCTCGGCCGTGGCGGGCGTCACCAAAGCCGCGGTGGATCTTGAAAGCAAAAAGGCGACGGTCGAAGGCGAGGGTGTGAACCCTGAGGCGCTTAAAGCGGCCGTGACGGATGCGGGCTTTGAAGTTGCCGACATCCGCTCCGAATAAAGAAGAAAACGCTCAATCAGCTGCCCGTAAAAAGGCGGCTGATTTCTTCCGGGCGCGGCAGGGCGCTTGCTTCTTCCGCGCTTCTTAACCACTGGTGCACGGGCTTCAGAATTTCGAGCTTCACGCGGAAGCGGTCGGCTTCCGAGACCACAAGCCCCTTCTTTTTGAGGCTTGTCATGCTGCGCTCAAGCGCTGTGCTTGAACAGTTCACCACGTATCTGAGCGCTTCACCGCGCAAAATGAGCGGCATATCCACCCAGGTTTCGCCGTCAATCTCGGTGAGCTTACCGTAAACGGATGCCCAGGACATAAAAAACGCGAGCACGCGCTCATCAATGTCGAGAAGGGTCTCTGCGGCAAAGCCCAGGCGGTCAGAGAGCGCCGCAAGCTCAAACTGTGCGGCAATCAAAAGGAGAAACTCAGTGTTTTTCTTCGCAAGGCTCATCACGAGTTCCTGCGGAACCGACACGACAACACTCGGCACCAGCGCAAAATAGCGGCCCACGCAGGGGCGGCCCGTGAAGAAATTGAGGTTGCCGCAGGCCAGGCGCCCGGGGAGCCCTATCGCAACCGACAGACGGCTTTGTGCAAAGGGTGAACTCACACAGCGCGCAGTGATGCCGGATTTGACCATCACAAGCTGATCGACGCGTTCAGAGGCACCCAAAACCGGGTCTTTGGGCGCAAGCGTCCGCTCAACGCCCCAGCGTTCGATAAGCGACTTGATTTCCGGGTGCAGCACGGGGTGAATCCAGGGCATCACCGGGGACTTGGGGCCGGATAACCCGTCCCAAGGGGCGTCGCGCGTATCGGCGATGTCCTTAAACCACTGTCCTGAAGGTGCCCGCATAGCCGCTGCTCCTCTCAATAAAACAAACCGCTCAGTCGAAAATTCGAAGTGACTACAGAATAGTGCCTGCCGCTGCGGGCGTCAATACGATGGTGCCGTTGCGTTTTGCGCGCTTGCCGGCCTTTAAAACGGCCTTATCCTTGGTGACAACAAAGTCGGCCTTCACAAAGTCCGCAAGCCGCAGAAACTTCACGTCATCGCGGTCCTTGCACCGGAGTGTTGTGGTGAAATCAGCGGGGATGGTGATTCCGAAAGAGAGGCTGTGCCAGAGCCTCAGAATCTCACACTGATTGGCCACCGTCAGTTCAAACTGAGGGCGTCGGATCACGTCGGCAAGTTCGTCCACCGTGTCGTCGCTTCGCACCGCCCAGAAGCGGTCGTAATAGAGCGCGTCTTTAACGGGGGCGGCAGTTTTGTCTTCCCAAAACCAAAAATCCAGAAGGACATTCGTGTCAATCACCGCCACGGGACGCGTGCGCCGGCCCGGTGCCTGAGCGAGGTCGGCTTCAAGCGCCGCCCTGCGCTCCGGTGTCGGGTGGTGCTTTTGGCGCAGTTCCAGGAGAAACTGCGCCGTGGGAAGCGTCGCGGCAAAGGGTGTCACCGGTGCCTCACGCGTTTTCGATGCGGCTGATCATGTAGGGCATGATGCCGCCCGCCTTCACGTAGGTGAGTTCTACGGGGGTGTCGATTCTCACCGTAAGCGGCACGCTCTTAACCGTACCGTCCGGGTAGTGAATCGTGAGCGTCACGTCGCCCAGGGGTTTAATGGCGTCAACCCCTGTGATGTCAAAGGTTTCGCGGCCGGTAAGCCCCAGCGTCTGAGCGCTTGTGCCCGGCTTAAACTGCAGCGGCAGAACTCCCATACCGATGAGGTTGGAGCGGTGAATGCGCTCAAAGCTCTTCACAATGACGGCTTTGACCCCCAACAATTTCGTACCCTTGGCGGCCCAGTCGCGGCTTGAGCCCGTGCCGTATTCTTCACCGGCAAACACAACGACCGGGATGTGCTTGGCCTTGTAGTCGCAGGCCGCTTCAAAGATCGTGGTCTTTTTGCCTTCGGGCATCTCAAGCGTAAAGCCCCCTTCCACGGGTGTGCCGTCGGGGTTTGCGGGAACCATGAGGTTCTTGATGCGGGCGTTGGCAAATGTGCCGCGCATCATCACTTCGTGCTGGCCGCGCCGCGACCCGTAACTGTTGAAGTCGGCCTCCGCCACGCCCTTGCTTCTTAACCACTTTGCTGCCGGCGTGTCCGCGCCGATGCGGCCTGCGGGCGAAATGTGGTCGGTCGTCACGGAGTCACCGAAAATGCCGAGCGCGCGGGCGCCTTTGATGTCGCCCATCGTGTCGGTTGCTTCCATAAAGGGAGGCTCAGCAATGTAGGTCGAATCCGGCCAGTTGTAGCAGGGACCGGTGGTGCCGGTCACGGCCTGCCACAATGAACCCGGTTCCGTGCGGATCTTGAGGTAGGTCGAGCGGTAGGCTTCGGGCTGCTGAGCCGCGGGCAGCATCGCTTCGATTTCTTCCGGCGCGGGCCAGATGTCCCTGAGATAAACGGGCTTGCCGTCCTTGCCGGTTCCGAGCGGTTCTTCCGCAAGATCACGGCGCACGCTCCCCGCAATCGCGTAGGCGACCACCAAAGCGGGCGAGGCAAGGAAATTGGCCTTCACTGCCGGGTGAATACGGGCTTCAAAGTTGCGGTTTCCGGACAAAACGGCGGCCGTTACGAGGTTTTCGTCTTTGACGGCTTTCAAAATGTCGGGTGCGAGGTCACCGGCGTTGCCGATACAGGTGGTGCAGCCGTAGGCAGCGACATTAAAGCCGAGCTTTTCAAGGTAGGGCAGGAGCCCGAGCTTTTCAAGGTAGGCCGTTACAACGCGGCTTCCCGGTGCGAGGCTCGTTTTGATGCGCGGCGCGGTCGTAAGCCCCGCTTCCACGGCCTTTTTCGCGAGAAGCCCTGCGGCAATCAGAACCGAGGGGTTGGAGGTGTTCGTGCAGGAGGTAATGGCCGCAATCACGATGTCGCCCTGATTGAGTTTCCTGCCGTCAGCCAAAGTGCCCGCGGCATGCGTGTGGTCTGCGGGTTGCGAAAAGCCGCCATCGGCAACGGGTGTCGTGAGAAGCTTTTCAAAGGTGGGGGTAAGCTCCGTGAGTTCAATTCTGTCCTGCGGACGGCGGGGGCCGGCCAAAGACGGCCGGACTTTGGCAAGATCGATTTCTACCGTGTCGGTGTAGTCGTGCACACCGGCCTCGGCAATGCCGAAAAGCCCCTGCGCCTTAAAGTAGGCTTCAATGCGGCTGCAGACCTCTTCAGTGCGCCCCGTTTCCTTAAAGAACGCAATCGTTTTGTCGTCCACGCCGAAGTAGCCCATCGTGGCGCCGTATTCGGGGGCCATGTTGGCAATCGTGGCGCGCTCGGGCACCGCCAGAGACCTTGCGCCGTCACCGAAAAATTCCACAAACTTGCCGACCACTTTCTTGGCGCGCAGCACCTGCGTGACGGTAAGCGCGAGATCCGTTGTCGTGCAGTCGGCGGGGAGTTTCCCCTTAAGGTGCACGCCCACGACGTCGGGGGTGAGCATGTAAATGGGGCGCCCGAGCATCGCGGCTTCGGCTTCGATGCCGCCCACGCCCCAGCCGATGACACCGAGCCCGTTTACCATCACCGTGTGGCTGTCGGTGCCCACAACGCTGTCGGGCCAGAGCGTGTTGTCCTTGCCGCAGAAGACACCGCGGGCAAGGTACTCGAGGTTGACCTGATGCACGATCCCGAATCCCGGCGGCACAATGCCGAAACTCTTAAAGGCCTGCATGCCCCACTTGAGAAAGCTGTAGCGCTCGCGGTTACGCTTGAATTCAACCGACATGTTGTCGGTGAGGGCCTTGGGGTTGCCGAAGTTGTCGATCATCACCGAGTGGTCCACGACCATATCCACGGGAACGAGCGGCTCCACACGTTCGGGATCAAACCCCCGGCGTGCGGCTTCGCTGCGCATGGCGGCCAAGTCCGCCAAGAGCGGAACACCGGTTAAGTCCTGCAGAATCACGCGGCTTACCACAAACGGCGTTTCTTCACGCGGGGCGTTGGCTTTCCAGCCGGCAAGCTTTTTCACGCTCTCGGCGTGAATCGTTTCTTCGTCGCAGTTTCTGAGAATGCTTTCAAGCACAATGCGGATCGTCACCGGGACGCGGGTGAGATCAACGCCGAGCTCTGCGGCGAGTTTGGGAAGGCTGTAGTAGCGGTAGTCCTTGCCGCCTGCGGTGAGCGTCGCAAGCGTGGAGGCGCACAGGCTCTCTTTGGCGTTCTGGGTCATCTGGTTTTGTCTCCCGGGATGTGCGGGCGTGTGTCTCCAGAAATGGAGCCGCCCGGTCTTATGTAAAGTGGAATTGATTTTAGCCGCGCACCGCGCAGGCTAAGGCTTTCACGGGGTAAAAATATGTGAAATCTAGGCAGAACGTCTAGGAAAAAAGTGCCTCAGCGAGGATTTCGGGCGTTGCGTGCGCCTGCGCCATCCGTTTGGCGCGTTCAATTTCCGTCGCTGAGAGTTCGGCCGTGAGTTCATCACAGCGGATGCGGCACTGCGCGAGAAGCTCCGCCGTGTCTTTGCCGTCGCCGCGGGCATCACGGTCGGTCAGAACGCTTCTCACCTTCATCAGAAGCGCCAGGGCTTCAGCGGGCAGCCGCCCCGCGCGTGTTTCGCCCTCCGTGAGAAGCTTTGCCAGAAAAAGAAAAGCCGGGAGGTAGCCCTGCAGCGCACTGCGCCGGGCCCAGTCGCAGGCCGTGTCCGCGGACTTTCTGACGCCGTCACCCCGCCAGTGGAAAAACGCAAGCTGCAGCTGTGCGGCAGCGAGCCCCCCGCGGGCGGCTTCCGCGCACCAGTGAAGGGCTTCAGCGCTGTCGGCCTGCGGGTTGTCCGGTCTGAGGTTGAGTTCACTTAAGGCAAGTGCCGCTTTGGCGCTGCCCTTTAAGGCCGCACGTTTAAGCCGCTGCTGGGCCTGCCGCAGGTCTGTCGGACAGCCGCGGCCGGTGGCGTAGGCAATACCGGACTCGTATTCAGCCTCGGTGTGCCCCTGGGCTGCGGCAAGCCGAAACCAGGTGAGGGCCTCGGAGGGATTTTCTTCGCAGCCGAACCCCCAGAGGAGGGCTCGTCCGAGATCGTACTGGGCGTCTTTGTTGCCCATGACTGCGGCTTTGCGGAAAAGTTCCACGGCTTTTTCCGGATCGGGCCTCACCCCCTGACCGCGGGCAATCAGCAGTCCCAGCAGGTACTGCGAGGCCGTATGTTCTTTTTCCACGGCTTTTCTGAGCCACTTGACGGCCGCACGGTTGTCGGCGGAAATGACGGCGGTCTGCGCGAGCGTCCTCGCAAGCTCGTACTGCGCCTGCGGGGAGCCCTGGGCGGCTTCGCGCGTCCAGAGATCAACCTGAGTTTTTTCCGGCCGTGCCTGCGTTACGTCCCCCCGTAAGAGCGCAAGAACCCCGGCAGAAGCCGTATCAGCCCCCGTGCGTTTGGGAAGTTCAAAGCGCGTCTCAACGTTGGTGCGCATGGCTTACTGCTGCAGAATCGGAGCGTCCGCAGGCAGCGGATCAATCCCGGTTAAATGCAGGAAAAGAACAAGTGTCAGGGCAAAAGCGGTGTAGGCGACCCAGCCGAAGGCGCCGATCATGATTGCGCGGCCGAAAAATTTCCCTTTGTAGGCGATGCGGTTGCGGCGGATGTAGGTCACCTGGCGGATTCCCATGGAAAGCGTCCAGGAAATCCAGAAACCGATAAAAAGCGCAATCATGAGATAGCGGCAGACGGGAATGTCGCGGATAAAGGGTTCGGCAATCGTGTAGGCAACGAACGTGAAAAAGCTCACGCGCACCCAGGCCATGCTTTTTTCCGCGAGGACCGGTTCATTTAATGTCCGCCAGTTAAAGCCCTGCAGCAGTGCCCCGAACATCGGTGTGAAGATGAGTGTGAGAATAATGCACACCACGGGGTTATAAAGGCGCAGCGGCTCTTCAGCCGTTTGGACAGAGGGGGTCTGAATGGTTTCAGGCATTTCGTTGTCTGAGGGCGGCGCTTGCCGGCACGCCCTGAATTGAGGTTGAGCGAATTGTAGGTGGAAATCGGCGGAAACGCTCAAGGCTTAAACGGGCTGCGGCACTTGCAGCGCTTCTTATGATTATGGATCAAAAAGATCGCTGTGGCCGAGCATGATTGCGCGCATCTGCTCGGCATGTTCAGACTAGTAACTGGTTTTTTTTGGGATTATGATCCCAAAAAAGCCATGCTTTCTGGGAATATAATCCCAAAATTTGCTAAATAGAAGACTTCCTGTCGAGTTGGTCAAGGACTTGGAGGGGCGTCAAAGGCATTAGCCAAGATCGCAGGAGCGGCTGGCTCTTGGTCGATATTGTCGGGGGAGACAACAGTCACCGGAATGTTCGGATAGGCGCGTGTAAATGCTCTGATTGAGTTGGAATTGGTTTTGTTGCCGGCCTTGCACTCAAAGGCTGCAATGGTGCCGTTCACAATTTCGATAAAGTCCATCTCATGCTGCTTTTTGGTTCGCCAGAAATAGATTTCGCCGCCGTCGCGCCTGAAGGCATGGAGCTTCAAACGTTCTGTGAAGAACAAGTTTTCCCAAAGAGCGCCCTTGTCTTCGCGCGCAGGCACAGGTGTGAAGTTCTTCAATAGCGCATTGCGAATTCCATTATCGTAGAAATAGATTTTCTTACTGAGTTTGAGCTCTGCCGTTGGGTTTCTCGTCCACGAAGGAACGACCTTCAAGATGAAACAGGAGGCCAATAAATCGACATAGCGTTCGATCGTCTTGTTTTGAATGCCAAGTTCGGAAGCGATGGAGCCGTAGCGGATTTCCGAGCCAACATTGGCAGCAAGGAACTTAACGAGCTTTGTGAGATCGGTAGGCTTTCTGACTTCTGTCAGTTTGAACAAGTCCTTGTACAAAATGGAATCTGTGAAGTCGAGAAGGTACTCTTTGGCGTGAGCAGGATCATTGATGACATCAGGATGGCAGCCATAGATCATGCGATCATTGATTTGGCGCTTTACCTCGATCCAGCTGCTGTGTTCTGCAAGTTCTTCCAGAGAAAGAGGCCACAGGTTGTACGAATTGAAGCGGCCGGCTGCGGATTCTTTGAGATGGCCGCCAAGGTCTAGGGCGCTGGAACCGGTTACGAAGATGCGCGAGTCCGTTGTGTTGTTATCGACCATGCGCTTGATCACGCGGCCAATGTTCGGCACAAACTGCGCTTCGTCAATGATGACATTGGGAAATTGCTGTGTCAGCGTGAGAAATGTCTTCGGATCAGCAAGGATGCTCAGGTCGTCGTCATCTTCTCCGGAGAGCTTAATGAAACGCTGGTTCTGTACAAGATGGTCGAGCATCGTACTTTTGCCTACCTGGCGAGGACCGAGAATCAGCTCCGCTCGATTGCGGAGTGTGCCTTTTAAGATGTGGTCTTCGAGCTCGCGGCGAATGTAGGCAAAGTTGAACATGATGATGAGCTAACCTGCAGAATTAGAACTTTTTGGGATTATATTCCTAAAAAAGCGTGAAATTTTGGGAATATAGTACCAAAATTTACCGAAAATGCCTGTCTAGGTGTTTGCAACCATGCAAACGTTCTCGAAATCGCAGGTTTGAGCGCCACATCCTGCCCAGTTAAACAACCCCGCGCTTTCAAGCGCGAGTTGTTTAGAGCAGGCAGACATCGGGTAAGCCCAGCCTTTGCGGCAGCCCTGCCGGAATCAGAAATCCGCAGCATCACGCCCGAAAACTTTTCGGAGACAATGAAAAACCCGGCATGCTGAATGAGCCTGCCGGGTTTTAGAGAATCCTCAGAAAGAGGTCGGCTTACTTCCCTGTCAGTTCCTTCTGCGTCTTTTCCACCATCGCGAGTTTGGCTTCAAAGTCGTTCAGAGAATTCACAACGACCTTGTTGAGAGCCAGAAGGGCAATGAGGTTAGGGATCACCATCAGGCCGTTAAAGAGGTCGGCCAGAGACCAGACGAGGTCAACCTTGAGTGTTGCGCCCAGGATGATGAAGGCGCAAACCAAAAGGCGGTAGGGGAGAAGCCCGCGGCCCTTAAAGAGGAAGCGGACATTCTGTTCACCGAAGAAGTACCAGCCGATGATCGTGGAGAAGGCAAAGAAGAAGAGGCACACCGCCACAAAGCTCATGCCGATGCTGCCTAAGCCCACGTTGTAGGCATGCTGCGTGAGTTCGATGCCCGTGGTCTTGTAGTCAAGAACGCCGGTCACAAGAATCACAATACCCGTAAAGGTCACGATGATGAGGGTTGCAGCCACACCGAAGATGGCGACAAGGCCCTGTTCCACCGGGTGCTCAACCTTCGCTACGGCGTGCGCGTGGGGCGTCGAACCCATACCGGCTTCATTAGAAAAGAGCCCGCGGGCCACACCGAACTGCATCGCTTTGGCAACCGTGAGACCCAAAGCGCCGCCGGCGACAGCCTGGGGATTAAAGGCCGCTTCGATGATGAGTTCAAAGGCCGGAATAATCTGCGCGGCGTGCATGCAGATCACCCACGTGCCGCCCACGATGTAAATGGCAGCCATGGCGGGAACGATCTTTTCCGTGACGCTCGCAAGCCGCCCGATACCGCCGAAGAAGACGAAACCGGAAAGCACGGCAACCACAACGCCCGTGATCAGAAGCGGCATGTCAAAGGCCGTCTTCATGGCCATTGAAATCGAGTTGGACTGTACGGCGTTACCGATGCAGCCCAGGGCAATGATGATGGCAATGGAGAAAAAGACAGCCATCGGACGGAATTTTTCGCCCATACCCTTGGTGATGTAGTAGGCGGGGCCGCCCACGATGTGGCCGTTGGCGTCCTTGTCACGGTAGGTCTGGGCGAGCACGGCTTCCGCAAAGATCGTTGCCATACCGAAAAAGGCCGCTACCCAAAGCCAGAAAAGGGCACCGGGGCCGCCCGAAACGATGGCTGTGGCGGTACCAGCGACGTTACCGGTACCGACCTGAGCGGCAATGGCGGTCGCGAGAGCCTGAAACGAACTCATACCGGTCTTGTCGGCGCGCTTACCGAAGAGCGATGCGCCGCCGAAAAGGATCTTAAGCGCGAGGTCGAACTTTCTGACTTGAACGAAACGCAGACGGATCGTGTAGAAGATACCGGTACCGCACAGCAGGGGAATAAGACAGAAAACACCCCAAAGTACGCTGTTGACGTCGCCGACAAGGCTGTTTAGCCAGTCCATCATTTGGAAATCACCCTGTGAAAATTGGTCAAGGAGCGGACACGTCCTTCGTATCCTTTTGTAAGAATTCCGCGCAGAATGTTAGCGCGAGTGGCTGAGTCTATAGAAGCGCAGGCCCGATCTGTGCGGATTTGCACCAAAAATTTTGATTTTAATCGTCGGACTATGACTTCCTGCGGGATCGGCTGAGCAATTCCCCGTAAGCGAGTCAAAGTGGCTGTAAGACAAAACAATTAGAGTCTCAAGCGAGCGGTCTTAACCGCAAAAAATAAAAAACGAAAGGAAAGAAAGATGACTGACGGGCGGGACTTAAAGGCGGGCGACAAGGCGCCGGATTTTGAACTGATGACGGACGCCGGGGAGTCCGTGCGGTTGTCAGAGCTTCGCGGGCACAAGGTGATTCTTTACTTTTACCCGGAAGACAATACGCCGGGGTGCACCGCACAGGCGCAGGATTTCCGCGATACGATCAAAGACTTTAAGACCCTGGGCTACAGCATCTACGGTGTCTCCAACGACAATCAGGCAAGCCACTGCGATTTTCGTGACCGCTATAAGCTCACGTTCCCGCTTTTGTGTGACACCGATCGCACGGTGAGCAACCTCTACGGCGTGATGACCGAGCAGGTTAAAGACGGCAAGCCCCGCATCCGTATCGAGCGTTCGACTTTCGTGATCGACGAAAACGGTGTTCTCACGCACGTACTGCGTAACGTCGTGGCGCGCGTGCATGTGGGAGAGCTCTTAAAGCTTCTCTCCGGCAAGGATGCCTGATTTTTTGCGGCTCCGGCGTCATGGACATCAAGTCGGCTTCTGAGCCAAGCGCCAATATGGCGGCGATCCGCTCGAAAAACACAAAGCCCGAAATCATTGGCCGAAAGGCGCTCACCGCCGCAGGCTGCCGCTACCGGTTAAACCGCAGCGACATTCCCGGAAAACCGGATATCGCCATGATCGGCCGCCGCATCGCGATCTTTGTGCACGGCTGTTTCTGGCACGCGCACGCGGGTTGCCCGAGAGCGTCGGTGCCCTCTGCGCACCACGCTTTCTGGGTTGAAAAGCTTGCCCGCAACAAAGCACGCGACGCGGCCGTGCGCGATAAGCTGCTTGAGAGCGGCTGGCGTGTTCTCCGGGTCTGGGAGTGTGCTTTAAGGACCAAAGCCGAGCGGGACGCCGTTGGCCGCAAAATCCGGGCATGGATCGAAAGTGACGCGCGGTTTGGTAATATTGCCGGGAGCCGCCATTAAGCCCGTGTTGTTCCGTGTACAGATTGTTGCGAAATTATCCGAAAGTGCCCGACGGTTTGCGCGAATCCTTTTAGAGTGCGGTCAAGAAAAATTGTTTTCGAAAAGGAATCACACTATGGTCATGCATAAGGACATTTACACGGAAGCCCCGTCAAACGCGGATACGCTTGCCAACCTCGGGCCTTTGGCGCGCCTTGCCGGCACCTGGTACGGCGATCAGGGCGTTGACACGCACCCGCAGGCTGACGGCCCGGAAACCGAGCCTTACATCGAGCGCATCGTGATGGAGCCGATTGACGCACAGAATAACGGTCCGCAGGTTCTCTACGGCCTTCGCTACCACGTGCATATCGTTAAGCCCGGGGAACTTGCCGGTTTCCACGATCAGGTGGGCTACTGGCTCTGGGAGCCCGCGACCGGCCGGATCACGCATACGCTTGCGATTCCGCGCGCGCAGGTGGCGATGGCAACGGGCGTTGCCAAACCGGGCGACAAGACGATTACGGTGAAGGCCGAGCGGGGGTCGCTCACAAACGGCATCATCTCCGGCCCCTTCCTCGAAGAAGCTTTCAAGACCGTTGAGTGGACGATGAGCATCACCTTTAACGACGACGGTACCTGGAGTTACGATCAGGTCACCAAGCTCATTGTTCCCGGTGTTGAAGGGGAGTTCCTGCACACCGACCACAACACCCTTCGCATGATCGAATACCCGCGTCCCAATCCGCGCGGTATTGACGAAGGTATTTTCCTGCGCCGTTGATTTTTAAACGGGCAGTAAAAAGCCTCCGTGCGTTTAAAAGCGCCGGAGGCTTTTTTAACGGGACGTCAGAGCTTTAGGCCGGAACCGCCGGGAGGCTTGTGAGCATGCGGCAGCCGTGAAGATTGCGGATGAGCTCCACGCCGTGCTGCACGGCCTGCACGGCGGGCACACGCGGGAAGGTCTTGCGCCAGGCAAGCACCACGCGGCGCTTGGGGATGTTCGGGCGCTCAAAAGGCACGATGCGGATCAGGGGGTTGTGATCGTAGAAGGGCACCGCGCTTGACGGGAGAATCGTGACGCCCAGGCCCTGCGCGACCATGTAGCAGATTGTCTGCAGCGAGCTGCCTTCGACGCTTTTTTTTGCGTTGGGGTCGCTTCGGAGCGTATCGGCACAGAAATCAAGTACCTGATCGCGGAAGCAGTGGCCGGAACCCAACAGAAGCATCGGTTCATTTTTGACGTCCTGGCGCGAAATCGCCGGCCGGTGCGCGAGCGGGTGGTTTGCCGGCACCACAGCCACAAATTCTTCGTCGTAGAGGGGCTGAATCATGATGCCCGGCTGATCAATCGGGAGCGATACGATCGCAGCGTCAAGCTGACCGCTTTTAAGCTGCTCAAGAAGGTTCGCGGTGAGGCCTTCCGTGAGAATAAGCGGCATGTCGGCAGCCACTTTGTGCATGCTGCTCACGAGATCCGGAATGAGGTAGGGGGCGATTGTGCAAATCGTTCCCAGGCGCAGCTCCCCGCGTAAGGGATCTTTACCCTGCTGGGCGCAGACGCGCAACAGGGCGGCGTCTTCCAAAACCCGCTGGGCGCGTTCAACGATCAGTTTGCCGATCGGCGTGACGGTGACGTCTGAGCTCTTACGCTCAAAAATCTTGACGCCCAGTTCCTCTTCGAGCTTACGCACGGCCACGGAAAGAGAAGGCTGGGAGACGCTGCAGCTTTCGGCCGCCCGTCCGAAATGGTGTTCCTGCGCAACGGCAAGGACATATTTGAGTTCAGTCAGTGTCATAGTAGGGACTCACTTGGGGGGTGCTTACGCTTGTAAAAAATTTCGGGCGGGATCGAACCACCGGCTGGCAAACTTTTCGGCTGCCGCCGCATCCTCACGCATCCAGTCTTCGGCCGAGCGCCGCGCCCACTCCAAAAGATCCTTGTCGTTTAAGGGATCGGCAAAGCGCATGGCGGGGCTGCCGGACTGGCGCGCACCTAAAAACTCACCCGGGCCGCGAAGCCTTAGGTCCTCGCGCGCCACGGCAAAACCGTCGGTCGTCTCGCGGATCACACGCAGACGTTCCTTACCGACGTCACTTAATTCGGGGTCAAAAAGCATGAGGCAGGTACTTTTGGCGGTACCGCGCCCCACTCGGCCGCGCAACTGATGCAGCTGCGACAGGCCAAACCGCTCGGCGTGTTCAATCACCATCACCGAGGCGTTCGGAACATCCACACCCACCTCAATCACGGTGGTGGAGACGAGAATGTCAATTTCTCCCGCGGCAAAGCGCGCCATTACGGCTTCTTTTTCTTCTGCGGGGAGTTTGCTGTGCAGTAGCGCTGTTCTTAAGTCCGGTTCGCTTTCGCGGATCATGCGCTCGCGGTCGGTTGCGGCGGTTAGGTCCGCCTTTTCGCTTTCTTCAATGAGGGGACAGACCCAGTAGCACTGCCGCCCTTCGCGGATGTCGCCTGTGACGGCCTTTAAAACGTCCGCTGCCCGAGAAAGACTGATGAGCTTGGTGGTGACGGGCTGCCGTCCGGGCGGCATTTCGTCTAAGAAACTCACGTCGATGTCGGCAAGGTAACTCATCGCAAGCGTGCGAGGAATGGGTGTTGCGGTTAAAAGGAGCTGATGCGGCTGAACGCCTGCCTCAGTCAACGCCAGCTTCATGCGCTGTGAAACGCCGAAGCGGTGCTGCTCGTCGATCACGGCAAGCCCGAGGTTTTTAAAGTGAACGCCTTCCTGAATGAGGGCGTGGGTGCCCACCGCAATCTGAGCGGTACCGTCGGCAATGCTTTTTAGCGCTGCTTTTTTGTCGGGCCCTGAGAGGCTTCCCGCAAGAAACACAATATTGACGCCCAAGGGCGTAAGCCACGCCGAGAGCTTTTTGTAATGCTGCTGCGCGAGAATTTCCGTGGGGGCCATGACAGCGGCCTGAAAGCCGTTTTCAACGGCGCGGACGGCGGCCAGCGCCGCAATCACGGTTTTACCCGAGCCGACGTCGCCCGCGACAAGCCGCTGCATGGGGCGCTTCGTTGCCATGTCAGCTTCAATTTCAGAGATGACGCGTTGTTGAGCCCCGGTAAGCGTAAAGGCAAGACTATCCAAAAACCGGGTTTTAAGGGCCCCTGACGTGTCCGTCATCGCGGGCGCGGCGGCAAGGGCCTTGGCGTCCCGGCTTTTCTTTAAAAAGATCTGCTGAGCAAGAAATTCGTCAAACACGAGGCGCTTGAATTCGGGCGCCGTGCGCTCGGAAAGCGCTTCAGCCGGTGTAAGGGGGCTCGGGTGGTGGATAAAGCGCACGGCCTCGGCAAACCCGGGAAGATTTAAGGCTTTCGTGTACTTTTCGGGAACGAGGTCCTTTAAATCGACGTCAAGGAGCGCTCTGTCAATGCGTTTGCGGATGACGGGCTGGGTGAGTGTGCCTGAGGCCGGATAAACGGGCGTAAGGGTTTTCGGAAGGTCCGAGACGTCCGCCACCGCCTTTTTCACGCGCGGCTGCCAGAGTTCCGGTTCACCGCTGTAGGAGAGTCTTACTTCACCGTAGGCACGGATGAGACTTCCCATCGTGAGAAGCTTTTTGTCACCGAACCGGAAAAGCCGCATGGCAACCGACCCGCTCGCGTCCGTGATTCTGATAAAGGTAAAGGGAACAAAACCCGAGGTGCGTTTGGCAATGACTTCAGTAATGCGGCCCTGGACCTGGGCAAAGGTGCCGGGCGTGAGCGCCCTGCAGTCAGTGATCTGCGTTTCGTCTTCGTAACGGAGCGGCAGATGAAAGACAAAATCCCAGTCGCGCACGAGACCAAGACGCGCAAAGCGCTCAGACACCGTGAGCTTGTCTTCTTTTTTCGGTTTTTCAGCCTTTAAGGCTTTCTGATTTTTGACCGGGACTTTGTCAATCGGCATAACACACTCAGAAGCTCATTTCCCTAATAACGGCAATGGCTTCCACTTCAAAAAGCGCACCCTTGGGGAGCGCGGAGACTTCCACGCAGCTGCGTGCGGGGTAGGGGTCCTTCACGTACTCCTTCATGACGGCGTTCACAAGGCCGAACTGCGTCATGTCGGTCACAAAAAGCGTGAACTTCACCACGTCGGAAAACGTGCCGCCTGCAGCGGAAACAACTTCCGTGAGGTTGGTGAAGGCCTGACGCACCTGGGCTTCAAGGCCCTGGGCAAGCTCTCCGGTTTCCGGCACAAGACCGATCTGACCGGAGCAGAAGACGACGTTTCCGGCTTTGACGGCCTGGTTGTACGGGCCGATCGCAGCAGGGGCCGTCTTGGTTGAAATAATCTCAGTCATATGCTTCAAAATTTCCCTTATCAGCGGAGAAAAAACGGCACAGGCGCTGTCTTCCCTCCCATTGAATAATTATATTATTAATTCTCATGAATTTAGGGAGCGTTTATTATAAATCATGAGTGTTTTTTACTAGGTATTTTATCTAAGAATACTCATGAAGGAGTATTGAAAGCGGGTTAAGACAATGTCCGTGGGTTTTATTCCGGCTGATTTATAAGTGCCCTGAAATACGAGGGCGAAAACGGGAATTCTCAGAAGGTTTGCTTAGGTCAAAGAAGCGGAGAAATTTGGGGTTATTACCTATAGTACTTAGGTAGTATGGCTCGTAAACTCGCGCTGACACATAAGGTCGGCTTAATTTAAGCCGCCTGCGGTGTTGTTTTTCTGAGGTGCGGGCCGGCTGCGGGAAACTGCGGCAGGGGCGCGCCTGGACGCTGTTGTGCGCGGCTTCTCCGGCTCTTTTTCAAGGGTCCGGGGTGTCTGAAGCGGTTGCGGTTCGGACGGCACGGCGGCACGGGCAAGGGTGTTGCGGAGTGTAAACGCCGGTCACTGTATTGCTCCAAGTCATTGAGAGCCGACTGCAGGAATGACGTTGCCGGCAAAGAGGTTGACAATATCATCCCGAATGGGTAGGTCCCCCGGGACTTCCCACAAAAAAGAGCATTTCTGACCCTGCCGGGTCATGCGGTGCGGTTTGTTGTGCTTGACGGACCGGATGAACCCAGGCGGATCCTCACGGATCAAGGAGACCATAAAAAATGAAGATTATCTACACCGACGTACTGGTGATCGGTGGCGGCCTGGCCGGTCTTCGCATGGCAGTTGCTGCCAAGCGTCGCGGTCACGACTCCATCGTCTTGTCGCTGGTGCCTCCGAAGCGTTCGCACTCCAAGGCGGCGCAGGGCGGCATGCAGGCCTCTCTCGGCAACGTGATTAAGGGCCTGGGGGACAATGAAGACGTCCACTTCGCCGATACCGTCCGCGGTTCCGACTGGGGTGCCGACCAGGACGTGGTGCGTATGTTCGTCAACACGAGCCCGAAGGCCGTGCGTGAACTCGCGGCCTGGGGCGTGCCCTGGAGCCGTATCACCCCGGGTGACCGCCAGGTCATCATCAACGGTGAAAAGGTCACGATTACCGAACGCAAGGAAGCCGCGGGCCTGATCGGCCAGCGTGACTTCGGCGGCACGAAGAAGTGGCGTACGTGCTTTGTGTCTGACGGCACGGGCCACGCGATGCTTAACGCCGTGAGCGACCGCGTCATCGCCGAACATGTTCCGGTTGTCGAACGTATCGAAGCTCTCTCTCTGATTCATGACGGCAAGCGCTGCTACGGCGCTGTCTGCCGCGATCTGATGACGGGCGAACTGATTGCCTACGTTGCAAAGGCTACGGCCATTGCCACTGGCGGCGCCGGCAAGCTCTTCCGCGTGACGACGAACGCTCAGATCTGCGAAGGCACGGGCCACGCTCTGGCTTTGGAATCCGGTGTTGCCACGCTCGGCAACATGGAAGCCATTCAGTTCCACCCGACCGGTATTTTCCCGGCCGGTATTCTCGTGACGGAAGGCTGCCGCGGTGACGGCGGTCTGCTTCGTGACGTTGACGGCCACCGCTTCATGCCGGACGTGGAACCGGAAAAGAAGGAACTCGCCTCCCGCGACGTCGTGAGCCGCCGTATGGAAGAACGTATTGCTCAGGGCAAGGGCGTGAAGAGCCGCTTCGGTGAACACCTCTGGCTCGACATCACGCTGCTGGGCGAACACCACATTAAGCACAACCTGCGTGAAGTTTACGAAATCTGCCACTACTTCCTGGGCGTTGACCCCACGAAGGAATGGATCCCGGTGCGTCCGGCCATGCACTACACGATGGGCGGCGTGCGCACGAACTACACGGGCGAATCCCGTCAGTTAAAGGGCCTCTTTGCCGCGGGCGAAGCAGCCTGCTGGGATATGCACGGCTTTAACCGCCTGGGCGGCAACTCCGTGGCTGAAACCGTTGTGGGCGGCATGATCGTCGGTGAATTCATCGCCGACTTCTGCGAGCGTCCCGAAAACGGCATTGACATTCCGACCTCCCTCATTTATGACGCGGCCGCCAAGGTCAAGGCTGAATTGGACGGGTTCCTGAAGAATTCCGGCACGGAAGACATGGCCAAGATCCGTACCCGCATGCAGGAACTCATGACGAGCAAGATCGGTATTTTCCGTCGCGGCGACGTGATGGACAGCGCCGTCGAAGAACTCGAAGAGCTCTACAAGAAGACCTTCAAGGTCTCCTGCAAGGATCAGCTGGGCGCCAACGCCGAACTCACCTATGCCTACCGCACCCGCAAGATGCTCAAGGTGGCTCTCACGATTGCCTGCGGCGCTACGGCCCGTAAGGAAAGCCGCGGTGCTCACTTCCGTGAAGACTTCCCGGTCCGCGACGACGCCAAGTGGTTGAAGCGCACCCTCTCTTCCTGGAAGGAAGGCGACACGATGCCGACGCTTACCTACGAAACGCTCGACATCAGCAAGATGGAACTCCCGCCGGGCTGGCGTGGTTACGGCGCCAAGAACTACATCGACAACCCCGAAACGCCCAAGCGTCAGGCCGAAGTCGATGCCATCCGCGCCAAGATGCAGGCCGAAGGTGCCGACCGCTTCCAGATTCAGGATGCGATCATGCCCTACCACAATCTGCTGCCCAAGCGTCTGCAGGGCCGCAATGAACGCATCGATGAACCCCTGCCGTAATTCCGAGGAGCTGAACTGAAATGAGTACTCAAGTTAAAAAGCAGCACCGTATGCTCAAGGTCAGCATCCTGCGCTACAACCCGGCTGACCCCAAGAGCGTCCCGCACATGCAGACCTACGAGATCGAAGAAAGCGACTCGATGACGCTCTACATTCTGCTGAACGAACTGCGTGACACGCAGGATCCGTCTCTGCAGTTTGACTTCGTCTGCCGCGCCGGTATCTGCGGTTCCTGCGCCATGATGATCAACGGTAAGCCCGGCCTTGCCTGCCGTACGCTCACCCGTGACCTTCCCACGGAATTCACGCTTGCTCCGTTGCCTGCGTTCGAACTGATCGGTGACCTCTCGGTCAATACCGGTAAGTGGATGCGCAACATGAGCGAACGCATGGAAACGTGGGTTCACATGAAGACCGAAGAGATCAATCTCTGCAAGAAGGAAGAACCGATGGATCCGCAGCTTGCGGAAGACATCTACCTTCTGGACCGCTGCGTGGAATGCGGCTGCTGTATCGCCGGTTGCGGTACGGTCCGTATCCGCCCGGACTTCGCCGGCGGCGTCGCGATCAACAAGATCGCCCGCTTCCGTCTGGATCCGCGCGACACCCGTAACGACGCCGATTTCTACGATGTGATCGGTGATGATTCCGGTGTGTTCGGCTGCATGTCGCTCTTGGCCTGCCACGACTTCTGCCCGAAGGATCTGCCGCTGAAGACCCAGATCGCGTTCATCCGCCGCAAGATGGCTGAACAGGGTATTAAGAACTACGACAAGGTCACGCCCACACCGCAGAAGAAGATCTACATCAAGCGTCTGCACTAAGACTGTCTGATGTGATCCGTATCTGACGGATAAGCCCGCTTCTGATTTCGTTCGGAAGCGGGTTTTTCGTGCCCTGCCTGATGTAAAAACCGAAGCGCTTTTGCATGAGTTTTGAGCAAAACCATTGTCATCGTGTTGTCGTGTAACTGTGTGTTGCGCGATAATTCGCAAAACTTTTCGGCATAAACCAGGCCGATCAGTCCGATTGCTTAAATTCATGCCTCCGCGGTCAACTACCCCTGACTAAAGTCAGAGGCTTGGCAACAAGCCTTGGTTGACTAGCCTCAGTCCGTTTTCGGACGGACTCCGTTGGTTGGGAATCCG
>ENA-ORSJ01001194-ORSJ01001194.1-human-gut-metagenome-genome-assembly--contig:-NODE-1194-length-23221-cov-3.190452_pt1 | contig 23221 bp, 20 predicted proteins | sample MGYA00242191_ERZ509158 | MGnify/ENA primary metagenome ERZ509158 (study PRJEB26280, sample SAMEA2338623) | human gut metagenome | biome: human gut; feature: human-associated habitat; material: faeces...
TGGTGTATTTGATGTAATTTTGCATTCACATTTTTCATGCCGGTCTCTATTCCGGTTTATTAATTATATAATTTGAATATGGGATTTTTAAGTAAATTATTCAAGAAAGACAATAACAATGAGCACAAAACAGGTGGTATGGAAGACTATATGACACTTGTTCGTGTGTATTTACAAGCTGCGATTGCAGAAAATGCAGGCATAACAAATCTTGCGGTCTTACCTGACTTACGAATGTTTAAGACAACATTACACGTTCCGACTGTAAACAACAAGCTGGGAGTTGGCGAAAAAAAGCATTGCAAGAAAATGCTCCAAGACTTGTACAAGACCAATGACGATTTCTTCAAAGAGCTTGATTCCAGTATCCGACGCAATTGCCGGAAGATGCAAGATGTGCAGACTTATCTGATACAATTCCAGAACTTCACCCAAGATGTCATGATGCTAATGGGAAACTTGATGAAATTCAAGCTTCGAGTACCTTCCTTCATGAAAAAAGCAATATATACAATGACGGAAAAAACCGTTTCCGACATTTTTAACAAAAACGATTACAAAGACGCAGGTGTAATGAAGACGATTGTCGGAATACGCACATATAACAAGCGTTTGGGATTCAGCCAAAAATGGATCACCGATTTCGTATTCCAGGTTGTCATGCTTGCGAAAAAAGAACCAAGGCCAAAATCCGACGACACAGAAAAGAAATAATTGCCTCAAAGAAGACAAAAATATTAATCAGGCAGTCATAACTGCCTAAAAACTTGTTTTTTTACAAAATTCATTGAATTAATTTTGCAATGTAATAAAAAAGGTCTAAATTTGTAGACAAAATCCTTATAATGACTGACAATGACAAAATCCTGACACACTTTACCACACGTGTAAGGCAAATGATTCTCCAATACAATGAATTGAAGAATGAAAACGAAGAGCTTTATGCGATGGTTGACGCACGTGAAGAGGAAATAAAACGCCTTAAGGCAAGTCTGGAGCAGTCAAAAAAGGACTATGAATGCCTCAAGACGGCCAAAATGTTGGAAATTAGCGACGGAGACATAGACTCGGCAAAACGAAGACTGTCTGGCCTGATCAGAGAGGTAAACAAATGTATCACGCTGCTGAGCGGAAAATGAACAAGTGGCGATGGCTGGAGAGAAAAAAAAAATACATATAAGATTGCACGTTTACGATACGGACATTGAGGTTGATATCATGCCCGAGAATGAACCTTATTGCAGAAGAGCGGCAAAGCTTATAACAGACGAAGTAAATTCGTTATCTGAGCTATATAGGACAAGCAGAAGCGAAAAGGAAATCCTTTTCATGGCGATGCTGGACATTGCCAGCTGCCTTGAACTTGAGAAAGCGCATAACGATACCGAACCTTACAACAATATTCTCACAAAAATCACCTCTGAAATTGAAGGCGCCTTGGGCGTAAACAGCTCTGCCCATGATACTGATAAGTGAGAATATTAACTTCAACTAAATAACAAATGATATTAAATATTGTAGTGGCCGTGGTAGCTCTCGTAATCGGAGGGCTCGCGGGGTATTTTATTTTCAGGTATGTTATTACCGGAAAATACAAGGGAATGATTAGTGCCGCTGAAAAAGAAGCCGATGTCTTAAAAGAAAAAAAGATGTTGGAGGTAAAGGAAAAATTCCTTAACAAAAAATCCGAACTGGAAAAAGAGGTACAAAGCAGGAACCAGAAAATACAACAAAACGAGAACAGGCTGAAACAAAGAGAACTGTCATTGAACCAACGCCAGGAAGAACTCGGACGCAGGAAACAAGACCTTGATCAGCAACAGCAGAGGATTGACAACGAAAAAAAGCTTATCCAGATACGCCAGGACGAACTTGACAAGATGCAGCTGCAAGAACGCGCAAAACTTGAAGAACTATCAGGGCTCAGCGCGGAAGAGGCGAAAAACAGGCTTGTAGAAAGCCTTAAAGATGAAGCCCGTACTGACGCAGCGAGCTACATAAATGAAATAATGGATGAGGCAAAGCTGAACGCAAATGCGCAGGCTAAAAAAATTGTCATACAGACCATACAACGCGTTGCCACGGAAACCGCTATCGAAAATTCTGTAAGCGTATTCCATATTGACAACGATGAGGTTAAGGGACGTATTATCGGACGCGAAGGACGCAACATACGTGCACTTGAAGCCGCTACTGGTGTAGAAATCGTAGTTGACGATACACCTGAAGCTATTGTAATTTCGGCATTCGACCCTATCAGACGAGAGGTGTGCCGCCTCGCATTACACCAACTCGTCGCTGACGGACGCATCCATCCGGCACGTATTGAAGAAGTTGTAGCAAAAGTAAAAAAACAACTTGACAATGAAATCATCGAGACCGGAAAACGTACCGCTATAGATCTTGGAATACACGGATTGCACCCAGAACTTATCCGCATTATCGGAAAGATGAAATACCGCTCAAGTTATGGCCAGAATCTTTTGCAACACGCACGTGAAACAGCCAACTTATGTGCGGTAATGGCTTCGGAACTCGGTTTGAATCCGAAGAAGGCAAAGCGTGCCGGATTACTTCACGATATAGGAAAGGTTCCGGATGAGGAGAGCGAATTGCCACACGCACTATACGGAGCCAAGATTGCAGAGAAATATAAGGAGAAGCCAGACATTGTAAACGCTATCGGAGCTCACCACGACGAAATGGAGATGAATACTCTACTTGCTCCGATTGTACAAGTTTGCGACGCTATTAGCGGTGCACGTCCAGGCGCACGCCGCGAAATAGTCGAGGCCTATATCAAGCGTCTGAATGACCTTGAAGCCATAGCAATGAGTTATCCTGGCGTGACAAAAACTTATGCCATCCAAGCCGGACGTGAACTTCGAGTAATAGTCGGAGCTGACAAGATGGACGACAAGGAAACAGAAAAACTTTCGGGAGAAATCGCAACAAAGATACAAAACGAAATGACTTATCCCGGACAAGTAAAAATTACTGTTATACGTGAAACCCGTAGCGTGGCATACGCAAAATAATCAAACTTATTATTGATAAAAAAGAAACGTGTACATGTCAATCTCGAGGCATGTACACGTTTCTTTTTTATGATTTGTCTGACAATAAATAATTCATTGAAGGATATTTGGTAACATTTTAAAAGGCCGCCTTTTGTCACTCAAAAGGCGGCATATTGCAAGTTAAAAGGCGGTCTTTTGCTATCTGATTGACCATCAATTACACAACCATTTAATTTTTCATATCATGTCGCCATCAGTCATTTTGCCAGCAGCAGACTGACATTGTTCCTTTCTGCTACATTATTAATTCGGAAATTACACTATTAAGCCCTCTCATCAAAATGCCAATTTCAGAGTTTTTTGCCATGTATCAGTGACAATACGGACAAAGAACACGCCATCTGAAGGCAGACGTATACGTATTTCTTTACCGTAGCCTTTCTCCGACCCCAACATCTTACCGTCTATCCCATATATGTCAATTCTGCTAATATCTGTATCAGTTGACACAAATAGTATTCCGTCGTGCAATTCATATTTCAAGCCGAGTATCTCGTTTTGGATAATGGACGTATTCTGCTCTAAATATTTCAAGCCGGCAAACGCGTCAAGTTTGCCATGGCCAAAGACGCCGTTCGCCACTTCACCCGTAAAAGTATCATGAGAAGAAGTGCTCTCAATAATTCTACGTATATCCTCTAACGACAAATAAGGATTTGCTTCAAGCCACAAGGCCAGAGTACCGGTAACAACAGGCGTTGCCATCGACGTGCCGCTGGCAACACCCCAAGAATACGTCCGTCCGGTATAATCATCCACAACACTTGCGACCTTATCTTCCGGACTTACATAAAAACTATTTGCATAAGAATTGAATGACGACACGACAGCCGCGCCGGGAGCTACGACGTCAGGCTTTATCCTATTGTCGTAGGTAGGGCCTTTGCCGGACAAAGGATATATATCTTCAAGCGTCCAGTCTTTATCATGAATGGAACCGGATAAATCATTGTATGTATTTTTAGATACATAAGCTCCCACGGCTATCGAATTAAATCCCGTAGCTGTAGCTGCAATAGAACTCTCATTCGTCCCAGCAGAATATCCATTCTTCCCTAAAGATACAAATTCACCATAATCGCTGTTTATCATGTAACGGCCACTTTCTGACGACAAAGCGACCTCCCATATCTCTGTTTCGGGCAAATCGTAAGTCATAGTAACCCGAAAACATGGATTACCGTTAGAAGGATTTTCTGACACAGAAACGCTCAAATGACCGTTATCGCTTGCCTGCGAACCAAAGTCCTTAAAGCTTAACGTCTGCCGTTCGTCACTGGTAAACGTCTTAGTAAACAGTTTTTCCCCTGTATCTTTGTTCTTGAGAGACAACACCAATTCGTAATCAGCCCCACGTTCACCTTGTATAAACAGATTGTCACGATTATAGGTTGGCGGTATCCAAAAACTTTTCACTCCAGTACAATCTGCTCCAAACGAACCGGATAATGTTGAATTACGGTCGCCTTCATTACCTGCGGCAATAGAGATGACCTTACCAGTTTGCCCTTCCATTAAATTATCTATCAGCACGGAAAACGCATCTGTACCGTCTTTATACCCCAAAACAGTACCTATACTAAGATTTATGGAAATAGGTTTACCGGCTTTCTCCGCATATTCAAGCAGATAATCAATTCCGTCTATTATCCCTTGCTCGGTCTTGTTGGTCGATACAAGCACAATATCAGCTTCTGGAGCAACACCAAGATATGGCCCGTCATAACTTCCGGTAGCAATACCTGCCACATGAGTGCCATGCGTGTCACCCGTTAGTTCCATGTCGCGGCCAGCCGAAACAATTTCAGCCGTACTTCGATACTCCTTCCCGTAACCATAATCACTGTCCGTTACGAGGAAATTATTTTGGTCCCATACAGCCTGTATTCTACAATTACCGTCTTTGTCACGGAAATTAGGATGATTGAAATCAAATCCGGCGTCAATTATTCCGACCAGCACTCCCTTACCCGTAAATGGCATTGTAAGCGAAGTACCAGCATGAACCTCGTCCACATGCGTGAGCCGTCGTGCTGCATCCATCATCATGTGGACTTCCTGTCCTGCATCAACAGCCTCTACTCCATCGTCATCCGCAAGCGCCGCCAGCATTGACATAGGCACAACGGCTGTATAAAGATTGCCGGTTCCCACATTAAACTTGACACCATATATCCGCCCAATACGCTCAATGTCCGCACCATCAGCCAAACGGATAAATACATTAACCGTTTGCTCTGGCGACAAGGTTCGAGTAACAACAGCCTTTTCCATTAAATTGACGGTCGAGGCTGTCAATTTCGGACTATATTCCTTAACATCAACTTGCGCACCACCTGCCAATACGCAAAGCGACAACAAAAGTACGAATAATGATTTTTTCATGGCTGGATTTTTATTAAAAAGTCCACAATACGCACACTATTGATGGCATTGTGGACTTATAACCTGGCTCTGAATATTACTTAATGATAATCTTACGGCTATGTTTTACGCCGTCACCGTATACAGTTGCAACGAAATACCCTTTCGCCGGAACATACACGCCGCCATCATTTATGTCGCCTTGGACTACAATCTGTCCGTCAAGACTTGTGATAACTATGCTTCTGGCGCCGGCAATCGTCGTCGAGACGTTGTGTCCGTCAACGATGATATCCCCGCTTATTTCACTTGTCACGTTGCTTATTGACGAGGCGATGTCGGCCTGCCACTTCAAAATGGGATATCCGCTGTTTAAGTTCTGTCCGTCGGCAACCCACACGCCCTGGCCCTTGTCAAGAGCAGCAAGGAAGTCTGCGCCCTTCATTTCAGCCTCTGTCTTTGCGGTAACGCCGGTGTTCTCGTCAGCCAAACCGTCAGAATAAGTAAGATAATAGCAATTCTCTATTTTCCAACTATCGTCCCAACCAACAGAACCTGCTACTGCAGCACCCCACATATAGCCCAACTCATCAGGAGTCCATACCTTTCCGTAATTATAACTGTTACGCAACACGCCGCTGTCTATCGACCCGACAAGACCTCCGCCGTACATTCCCGTGAAACAGATTTCACTTGTATTATAGCAGTTTTCTATAATTACATCCCATCAACATACCCGGCTATTCCTGCGACACCGGTCAAACTCGTTATTTTAGCACGGTTGACACAGCCTGATATTACGCCGCCATTCATCAAGCCGACAATACCTCCATGATACCACCCTGACTCCAAGGACAGTTCCGCGTTATTGACGCAATTGGATATTGTACCCCCTTTCATGGTGCCGACAAATAAACCGGAGCTGTCAAGTCCTTCTATCTTTGACCTGTTGCCTATCGACAGATTCTTTATTACGGCATTTCCTGATATACATGCGAACAAACCTGTACCTCCTACAGAATTCACCTCATCCACATAATAGATATAAACATTATCTATCGTCTTGTAATTTCCATCGAAAACTCCAAGAAAATATTTTGAGTCATCTATTATTTTCGACTGGTCTTCAGGATCAACATATTCGTCAAAAAATCCTATCGGACTAAATTTCAGGTCCTTATCTCCACCCATGTCAAGGTCGCTCGCCAACTTAAAATATTTTCCTTCATACGTCTCTCCAGCCCTTACCTGCTCAGAAAGGTAGGCCAGATGTTGGGGAGTCTCTATAAGATATGGGTCTGCTTGGCTACCACTACCTGAAGTCCACGACGTTGCCGTCCCGTCCCAAACTTGCGCGTACATTGACGCAGCCATGATAAATCCCAACATGAGTAAAAATGTCTTTTTCATAATTTAACGGTTTAATATGTTATAAATTTTGTCTTAATCTATACAAAAACACATAATTCATAGACATTCAAGGATATTTTACACTTGAACGGTATACACACCAATAGTAAAAAACGTTAAGACAAAACGGTGATTTATTTATTTTGTTAAAAATTGCAAGCTTTATTACTTTTCTTTCTTAAATATTTTTTACTTGTAGGAAAAATCAATAGATTTGCATTAAGACACTTTTTATAACTAATTAAACCGCTTAATAACACATATTCTTCAATCAAACCTATAATACATTGATACTCAACGATTTATAAAATGCCGTCTTTTAACGAGTAAAAGATGGCCTTTGGCAAGCTCAAAGACGGCGTTTTATATTTCAACTTATCGTTCAGAAATTCCAATGTAACGAACGTGAGTCACGGTACTGTGAAGGAGACATGCCTGTATGTCTGCGAAAAAAGCGGCTAAGGTATGACTGGTCCGGAAAACATAAGCGCGCAGCTATTTGAGTAACAGATAGCGACGAATCCATCAGCTGCCCTTTTATCTCGGCTATAAGCTGTGCATCGATTAGCTGTTTGGGCGTACGCCCCATACTATGACGAAACACTATTTTGTTAAGATAGCGTTGGGTGATGTTCAGTTTGTCGGCATAATACTCGGCGTTATGATGCTTCACCGCCTCCGATTTCACAAGCCGAATAAACTCGTGGGCAATTAACTGTGTGTTAGTAAAATCGTTCTTTACGTCGATTCTCTCCTGAATAGTCCCGAAACACCACATCCAGAACCCTTGCAGGAATGTTTCCTCCTGTAGCGTCATAAACCGAAGCCGCCCCGGCGTGCCAAAAAGCATGCGCGCCATGTCCATCCAAAGCAGCAGTTCACGCCATGTACGCTGACTGCGGTCGTCAGGAGTGTGGAGATAAAGCGGATGAAGCTCATTATAGTCAAAATATATATGGTCTATCGGGAGCGACACTTTAGCAAGAAGTTCTTGTGTGAAAGAAAAAAGCCTTACCCTGAAATCACAAGAACGGTCTGTACATTGCACAAGACAACCAGCCGTAAGCGTCAGTTCGGTTTGCGGTTTCAGGCTATACGTATCCGTGCCTGTGTTCAGCGTTGCTGTACCCGACACGACGGCAAGGTACACCCCAACATCGAGCCTCAACGGATAAGAGGCCATCCAGCCAAGGTCTGTCTCAAGATATTTTATCTGCCCCGGAACTTCCGGTAATATAATGTGTTCGTTAACAGAAGTGTCCATAATCAAGTGCAAAATTAGTAAAATTAATCATCTATACATGCTGTTTGTTCCAAAAATGAAATACATTGTAGAAACTATGAAATACGCGAACAGCTGCAAATATGTACTTTTGCATCCAAAATTCACAAAGATGAGGATAACATTAGAAGCTAAAAAAGAAAACCCGCGACTGTTTCTTGAAGGATTTTTAGGGTTATTAAGCACATTTGGACCGTTCGTACTTGACATGTACATATCATCGTTTCCGATGATTACCGAATATTATCATACCGTACCGTCTATGGTACAAATGTCACTGGCTTCGTGTACGGTCGGCCTGGCGTTAGGCCAACTGCTCTTCGGAACCATCAGCGACCGTTACGGCAGGCCCCAGCCACTGCTCTTTTCACTATTGTTGTTCCTCGCCGCCACGCTCGGCTGCTTATCCGTTCATTCCATAACATTCTTCATAGCAATGCGTTTCTTCCAGGGACTGGCCGCAGCAGGCTCAATAGTATTGTCGCGTTCGATCGCTGCCGACAGCTATTCAGGCAGCGCCCTGGCACGGATGTTCGGAATAATCGGCATGATTAACGGTGTAGCGACAGTACTTGCGCCAATGTTCGGAGGTATCGTCGTGAGCACCGGCGGCTGGAGAGCCGTGTTCTGGTTGCTCTTCGCCATCGGGGTCACAATGGTTTTCGGCACCATATTGCTAAAGGAGTCTCTGCCTTCGGACAACCGTACTCCACTTAATCCAAACGCGCTTATAAGCGATATCAGGAAAATACTGACCAACCGTATATATTTATGCGCGGTAGCACAATACGGGCTTGTCATGGCCATGATATTCACCAATCTCGCCTCCGCGCCCTTCATCATGGATTCATACGGTCTGTCAGCCGAACGCATAAGCCTTGTCTTCGGGGTAAACGCAATCGCACTTGCCATATCTGCAGGCATTGCCGCAAGGCTCGGAGACATGCGCCGCGTAATCAGGATATCGAGTTCCTGGGCACTTGTTTTAGCGGTAGTACTTGCAGTCACACTGCTCACGCATGCCGGATTCTGGGCATACGAAGGCTCACTGTTCATGCTCTACATGTTCGTAGGCGCAATGTGCACAGCTTCAAACACGCTCGCCATGGGTTCTGAACGCAACAATGCAGGCATAGCCTCAGCCCTATTGGGAACAATTGGATATGCTGTTGGCGGAGTAGTGTCGCCGCTTGTAGGGCTCGGAAATGTATTCATGACATCTTCCATCATCTTCGTTGCCATCACGGCCGCAAGCTGTATGCTCGCGCACAGCGTTAAATTAAGCGATAAATAACAAGAACCGGATACTCACTTATCCCAACTTCCTGAATACAAACCTTACAATCAGGAAGTTGGTGGGTATTGCAATGCAATATACCGGAACAGGAGCCAGCGACTTGCTGACGCCCAACCATATAAAAAGATTAAGCAAACATATCTGCAACAGATAATTAAACACGTGCGCGACGCCAAATCCCAAACCGTTCTTTACAGACTTTTTGCGTCGGAAAGTAAACCGTGCCGACAGCAGATAATTGACCACAAAACTGATGAAATAGCCTAAAGTATATGCCACGTTGACATTCATCAGGTCATTAAGCAGCCAATAAATTCCGTAATGAAGGGCCGTCGCCACAACGCCGACAATGCCGAAACGTACTATCTCGAAAAATGTCTCACGGTTAAATAACATAATATATGATGTAAAAAGCTGCGCAAAGATACGCCAAAATCAACACAAAAACAAGAAATGAAACTTGTTTTCTTAAAATACATTAAAACCTGTTTGTATTTCGAGTGATTGTCCGTTTATTGTTTAGAAAGGCTTATGAGACAGTCAGAATTTGAAGACATAGCAGAAAGGATAAGGCTGAAAGCGGTGAAAATAGCCAGCTCAATGTCTGTAGGCGACGACGAGGCAGAGGACATTGCCCAAGAGGTAATGCTGAAGCTGTGGACCGTCCGCGACGACATCAGCAGCATATCACACGCCGAAAACCTGGCTGTCTGCATAGCCCGACACCGTGCCATAGACGGATTCAGGCGGCAACATACTGTACCGATAGACTCAAACAAGAGCTACATTGACGAAAAACAGCCTACGCCTGACGCTTCGCTTGAAGAGCACGAGAATATGGAATGGCTTAAAAACAAGCTTGCGCAACTGCCTTCAACAGAATACAAGATATTGAGATTAAGACAGATTGAACGCAAGACTTACGACGAAATAGCCACAATGCTGGGCATATCGCCAGCGTCGGTGTCGACGCTTCTCTCAAGGGCAAGGAACAAGATACTCGGCGAAATAATGAAAAGGAGAAAATAAGATGAAAGAAAAAGACATACGGCAACTGATTGAACGGTTCATGGCTGGCCAAACATCCATCGAAGAGGAGAACCTGTTGGCTGAATATTTCCGCACCCACGACGTTCCGGAAGAGTGGAAAGCTTATAAGGAAATGTTCGCGTGGTTCGACGAAGGAATGCCTCTTGACAACATTCAAGATGGCAATGAGCCAAACATGCAAGCCTCAACAGATATTGGCAGAGGAGAAAATAGCCATAAGCACGCTATCTTACAGCCATCAACAAACCACCGTAGCGGACGTAATACCTTTAAGAAGTTGTACCTGTTAATAGCCGCGGCAGCAGCCGTCACCATGCTACTGCTCATTACATGGCCCGCGCCAAAGCAATCAATGACGGCAGACAACTTGCCCATGCCAACCAAGTCGGTAAATATTGAACCGGCAATAAAGACGGACACGCTGACCGTTGACACGGCAACCGTAAATACTCCAAAGAACAAAAAAACACGACGCGGCATAAGAAGGGACAGATACAAGCCCATGCCTCCTAAAGTATATTTAGCCGAAACACGGCAAGACACCATAAGCCATGAGGCAAAACTCATAGCCGAAAAGAACGTTAAGGAGACCGAAAGGCAGCAAGAAAAAATACTGAACGACATATATAATGACTATAAAAGCATTGAGGCAGGACTGGAAATATACCTGACCGCCCTTGAAAGTTACGATGTTGAAGAAGAATATTATTAAAAAACAAGAAGATATGAAAGCAATAAGATTATTAGCCACGACACTACTATGCGCCGCAACGACCGTAGCAGTGAACGCACAGGAAAATCTGAAAAAGGCCATCGACAGCTTCATAAACGACAAAAGCCTCTCGGAGTATTTTCACAGAAACAACTACCTGGAGAACACAGGTCCGGAGAACAAGGTTTCATCGTTCTGCGACCAATATGTATTCGTGTTGCCGATGAACAAGAAAAAGGAACTTAATCCCGTACTAAACGCATTCAAAAAAGACACGGATGTTGCCTACAACGTATATTCCAAAGACGCCGGAATAGACAATAACCGTCTTACAAACATAGCATACGGAGGAAAACTTGACAAAAGCATATCTTTTGGTGCCCACAAAGACAGGAATTACCGCATAATGCTTGTACAAGACCCAAAAGACAGCCTGCGCCGTTACTGCTACGCAATAATATGGTACGAGAACGAAGACAACGGCAAGTTCTGCGGCTCGATAAACGTGATTTACAGCCTGAATCCGCAGAAAGTAAAAAATAACACCACCACATATATAAACCTTGGCGACCTTGAACAGCTGAAGGAGCTTGAAAAGCTAAAAGACCTCGATGTGCTGAAAAAGCTCGGAAGCGGCACATATGAAGTCCAGAGTGGCGACATGCAGGACAACAACGAGATAAAGACAAGCACGGATTTTTTCAGGCGTTTAAGCAGTCTTAGAGCTACGTTCATGAAGTCGCGCAGCACAAACAAGGACGACGTAAGGACGGTATTGGCCAACAAGATACTGGAACTATGCCGCGAACACGGCAAACTGTTGAACCAGGAAGAGCGTAAGTTCTGCATCCGCAGCATAGAGGACATGCAGATGCGGGAATGGGACGTATATATAAAAGGACTGTTTGACATCGCCATATCAGACCTAAAGAAATAGGATAACATACTCTCTCTGAATTTAACAAGCACGCAATCCGTGAGGCACAGCCAGCGCCTCACGGATTTATTGTTTACTGACGGTCATGCAAAAGGCCGTCTTTCGGAAGACAATAGGCCATCTTTCACAATGTAAAAGGCGGCATACCGCAAAGTCAAGGATTTAAAAGCTTTTACAGATAAAAAACAGAGCGCGCAACAATATTTTCGTTTTTAATTATTATCTTTGCCCGACAAATATCAAGATTATGTGCGGAATAGTAGGATACATAGGCCACAGAGAGGCTTACCCGATATTGATTGCAGGGCTGAAACGCCTTGAATACCGTGGTTATGACTCGGCCGGCATAGCCCTCATCAACGACGGAGGGCAGCTGAACGTTTACAAGGAGAAAGGTAAGGTGAGCAATCTTGAAGCCATAGCAAGCCAAAGAGACACCACCGGAAAGATAGGAATAGCCCACACGAGGTGGGCCACCCACGGCGAACCGTCAGCCGTCAACGCCCACCCGCACGTGTCACAGAGCGGACGCCTGGCCCTTGTACACAACGGCATCATCGAAAACTACGCCAGCCTGAAAGAGTTTCTTAAAGGAAAAGGGTTCACTTTCAAAAGTTCCACCGATACAGAAGTGCTTGTACAACTCATAGAGTTCATGCAGCAGGAATACGGCAAAGACCTTGAAGGAGCGGTCGTGTTGGCGCTCAGGCGAGTTGTAGGCGCGTATGCCATAGCCGTCATCGACAAAGAATTTCCTGACAAGATAGTGGTAGCAAAGAAAAGCAGTCCCGTGGCAATAGGCGTAGGCAAGGACAATGGCGAGTTCTTTTTCGCTTCCGACGCGCTGCCATTCGCCGATTACACAAACAAGCTGATTTACCTCAACGACAACGAGGTGGCACTGCTTAAGCTCGGCCAGGACATTGAGATAAGGAACCTTGACAACAAAGAAATAACCCATGATATAAAGGAGGTGGACATAAACCTCGAGTCATTGGAAAAGGGCGGATTCGACCACTTCATGCTCAAGGAAATATACGACCAGCCAAGATGCATATCCGACTGCATGCGTGGACGCCTTCTACTCAAGGAGAAACGCATCGTGCTGAGCACCATCAACCTGCACCGTAATGAACTTGTCAACGCAGGAAGATTCGTCATCGTAGCCTGCGGCACGTCATGGCACGCCGGACTGATAGGCAAACAGCTAATCGAACAATGGGCAAAAATTCCGGTGGAGGTGGAGTACGCCTCTGAATTCCGCTACCGCAACCCTGTAATCCTGCCTGGCGACGTGGTGATAGCCATATCGCAAAGCGGCGAGACCGCCGACACGCTTGCGGCATTCGAGTTGGCAAAGAAGAGCGGCGCATTGTGCTTCGGCATTGTCAACGCCGTAGGCTCAAGCATTGCGCGGGCCTCTGACACGGGCATTTACATACACGTAGGGCCCGAGATAGGCGTAGCCTCAACCAAGGCTTTTACAGGGCAGGTCACCGTACTTACATTATTCGCCCTTGCGCTGGGCCACGAATTAGGCACCATCCCGCAACAGGAATACGAAGATACCATAGAGGAGCTTGGCCGAATACCCGGCAAGATAAAAACCGTTCTTGAAAAAGACAGCAAGATAAAGGACATTGCCAGAACACTCACATACGCTGAAAACGCTCTATACATGGGCCGAGGGTACAACTATCCCGTAGCCCTTGAAGGCGCCCTGAAGCTAAAGGAAATAAGCTATATCCATGCCGAAGGCTATCCCGCCGCGGAAATGAAACACGGGCCGATAGCCCTGATTGACGAAGACATGCCCGTCGTATTTGTCGCTACACACCATCAACTGTACAAGAAAATACTGAGCAACATCGAAGAGGTAAAAGCCCGTAACGGCCGGATCATAGCAATCGTAACGGAAGGCGACGAGGCAGTGAGCGACATTGCGGAAGCTACGATTGAAGTTCCTCCGACACTTGCGCCGCTCGCTCCGTTACTATCCGTCATCCCGCTACAGCTTACGGCATACCACGTAGCCGTCGAGAAAGGGCTGAACGTTGACCAGCCGAGAAACCTCGCCAAGTCAGTAACCGTAGAATAGGAAAGAATTTAAAATCAAAAATCCAACTGCCTTGTAGAAAACACCTTGCAAGGCATATTTTCTTAATTCTTAATTTCCCAAAATACAGACATGACAAAGAACGACCTGAGAATAATATTCATGGGCACTCCCGAGTTCGCCGTGGAGACACTGCGTGCCCTTGTCGACGGCGGCTACAACGTAGTAGCCGTGGTGACACAGCCCGACAAACCAGTAGGACGCCACCAGGACACGCTCCAGCCTTCTGCCGTTAAACAGTATGCCGTGGCAAAAGGTCTGCCCGTGCTACAGCCCGTAAAGATGAAAGACCCGCAATTCGTTGATGAATTGAGAAGCTACAACGCCGACCTTCAGGTTGTCGTGGCCTTTAGAATGCTGCCCGAAGTGGTATGGGCCATGCCGCGTTTCGGCACGTTCAACGTCCATGCGGCCCTGCTCCCGCAGTACCGTGGGGCGGCACCCATCAACTGGGCCGTCATCAACGGCGAAAAACAGACTGGCGTCACGACATTCTTCCTTGACCACGATATCGACACCGGCCGCATAATAATGCAGGAAACGTTCGACATCGCAGACGATTTCAACGTAGAGAACGTGTACGATGGCCTGATGAAACTCGGCGCCGGCATAGCCTTGAAGACCATAGACAAAATAATCGCAGGCAACGGACACGTAGACTCACTGCCCCAAGAAGACATGATACCGGTAGGCAAAGAGCTGCACAACGCGCCAAAAATATTCAAGGAGACATGCCGGATTAACTGGAACATGCCGGCAGAACGGGCGCGGAACTTCGTCCGCGGTCTGTCGCCATACCCCGGAGCATGGACCAACATGATATCTCCCGACGGTAAGAATTCGGTCCTTAAGTTATTCAAGGCCGCCTTAACGCAAATGCCCTGCAACGGGAACGCTCCGGGAACGATAAAGATATTCAACGGGAACATGCTCGTTGCCACGGCCGACTGCTGGCTACAGCTCGACGAAATGCAGCTGAGCGGAAAGAAACGCATGGACGCACGGGCGTTCCTTAACGGTTTTCGCGACATCGAAAGCTACACTCTTGAAAGGTGAAAGGGTGAAAAGGTGAAGACTTGGGCAGGATTACAATCACCACGGTCACATCCTGCCCGATTATGAATTATGGATTATGAATTATGAATTATTAAAAGACAAGCGCATAGCCGTACTCCTCTCGGGCGGAGTCGACAGTTCCGTCGTCGTGTACGAGCTTGCCCGAGGCGGTTTCCGTCCCGACTGCTTCTACATCAAGATAGGCCCCGAAGAGAGCGAAGAGTGGGACTGCTCGAGCGAAGAGGACCTTGAGATGGCTACCGCCGTAGCCGCAAGATACGGCTGCAGGCTCGAAGTTGTAGACTGCCACAAGGAATACTGGAACCAAGTGACACGCTACACCATGGAGAAAGTGCGGGCAGGATTCACGCCGAATCCCGACGTAATGTGCAACAGGCTGATCAAGTTCGGCGCCTTCAACGAGAAAGCAGGCCATGACTACGACCTGATAGCCACAGGCCACTACGCCCGGACGGAAATAATAGACGGCATGAAATGGCTGACGACAAGCCCCGACCCCGTGAAAGACCAAACAGACTTTCTCGCCCAGATACACGACTGGCAACTCAAGAAAGCCCTCTTCCCCATCGGGGGACTGATGAAAGAAGAGGTGCGGGCTACAGCCGAACGCGAGCGCCTTATCAACGCCAGGCGCAAGGACAGCCAGGGGATATGCTTCTTGGGCAAGATAAACTACAATGACTATATCCGCCGCTACTTGGGCGAAAACCCGGGTGACGTGCTCGAGCTTGAGACCGGCAAGAAAATCGGACGCCACAAGGGGCTGTGGTTCCACACCATAGGCCAGCGCCACGGCTTCGGCGGCGGCCCGTGGTATGCCGTGAAGAAAGACATGCAGGCGAACATCCTCTACGTAAGCAAAGGATACGAGCCGGCTACGGCCTACAAAAAAGACTTCAACATACACGGCTTCAACTTCCTGACATGCGACCCCTGGCAAGGACAAGCGTCGATAAACGTTACGTTTAAGATACGCCACACCCCCGAGTTCCACAAAGCCACGCTCGAACGCGCCGGCAAGGCGGCCTTCGCCGTACACTCTGAGGACATGATACAGGGCGTAGCCCCCGGCCAGTTCTGCACCGTGTACGATGAAGAGCACCACAAATGCATCGGAAGCGGCGAGATATGTATCTGATGCATGTCCTCACCGATTAAGAAATCAAGGAAAGGGTAAAGAAGTCAAGACACGTCTTCCACATACCAGCCGCGATGGCAACATCCTGGCTTCCTTACTCTCCCTTTATAATTCCCCGCCTCCACAACAAATTAGCAAACAACGGATATACAACGGTGAGGCAGACGTTTCCGCCATAGCTATGCTGCTGCTCGTATTAATTGGTTCCACCTGCCTCTCTTATTTCCTCATACCGTTTGCGCTGAAATACCTACGTGCCACCACGGTGAGCGTCTATATGAACATGCAGCCCATCGTGGCATCCATTGCATCCATCTGCATCGGGCAGGACGTATTTAGTTGGGATAAACCTGTCGCGCTCGCCCTTGTCATAGCCGGAGCAATGGTCGTTACGCATAGCCCATCAAAAGAAGAAAAACAAACAGAATAATAAACAACAACGGGAAACATCCTACAATGTCTCCCGTTGTTGCTCAGTTTGATTGTCTGTATAGTCTTATTTGTTTTTTAGATTACTGAAACTTCTTCCCTGAATGCCATGCCTGCCCTACACTATCGCCAACTACGCGGTAAATCAAAGCGGAAGAGTCGAAAATAATTGGTCGGAGTTTTGCAAGATCAACCTTACCTTCGGCATTAAGAATGCTCTCATCAGCACTCCAATTCACGACCTCACCAACCACACGTGCACCGCCATCGGTGTTTTCTTCCATTTCAACAACACGGCACTCCAGCGTGAGCTTGTATTCGTTGATTATCGGGGCATCCACATTTGGACGTGGAGTTACGGTAAACCCGGCACGCTTCACTTTGTCTGAAACCTTATTACCACTCACCAATCCAAAATAGTCTGATTGTGCCATATTTTCCTCCGTAGCAAAGCTGACCGTAAATGCTTTTTTCAGCTTTATATTCCCTGTTGTCTTGTGTGCTCCTAAATCAAAAGTAATTTTGTCATAGTCGCACTGACCGCCCCATGCCGCCATCATAACGTCCGGAACCTGATTCTCGTCATAAGTCGCTATCATGATACAGGGTTGCGGTGTCATGACCGGATGCTGTGCTCCGAAATTCCGGCGTCCGGGCACCTCCTTTACTTTTTCTTTCTGATTCACGTTCATGTTAATATCGTTAGATTTATTGTTTTCATTACAGGCTGTCAATACAGGCAGCAAGGCTACTACAATAATTATTGCTTTTTTCATATTGTCCTCTTGTTGATTTAAATTCAGGATTATAAGAATACATGCGTTTATATTTCTATCAATTATCTATCTGCGCTTTCCAAAAGCGAACAGCATCAGCTATCCATCCTTCTGCCACTGTTCCCGTGCCTAATCCAAAGCCGTGTGGAAGCCCGTCGTAAGCATGAAATTCGGTCGGGATTCCGAGGGCTGAAAGGCTTTGCAACCGCCGTTGCATGGTACGCCAAGATGCAATACCGTCGTTAGTGCCGACACAAGCATATGTTGCCGCATCTTGCTGGCTGACCGTGTTATATCCCGTATATTGCATGATTACAGCCGCTGCTTGCGGTATATCTTTACGTCCGGTCAATTGACGAAGGAATCCAGCATTGCCAAGCACTGCCGCCATACGTGCACCTGCTGAACCACCCCAAAGGGAATAACCGGAAGCGCTTACGCCCAATTCATCAGCATGGTCATATATATAGGTAATTGCACGGGCAAGGTCTTCGTAAGCATTGCCCGGACGATAGATAAGCGCGAAAGCGTTATAGCCGAGTTTGGACAGTTCGAGGGCATGAGGAAAACTATCATGCATAGCCCCGACATACGCGAACGCCCCTCCCGCATTGCAGACGGCAAAGGGAGCGCCAGGGTTTCCACGAAAGAAGAACAGGCCCGTGTTACGTTTCTGTGGGTCAGCCTGTTTCTCTGTTTCCGTATAAATGTCAAGGAATGCGCTACCAGTATGTGCTTTCAGGTAATTGCAAATTTCGACAGTCTTTTCCGGATCTATATAGTTGTACCACACCAAACGCAGCTGTTCCAATGTCTCGCCACTCCAGTATCCTTCATTCACTGGGAAAATCAGCCGTCCCCAGTCTCCGAAAGCCGGATCGTTCATTACATCACTGATGCGACTTGTGCGAGTGAAAGACTGTTGTTCTTCATCCGGGAAGAAAAACGGCAGGGCATTATAGACAAACTCCACGACGGAATTGTAGTCGTGTTGTCCACCCTCTCTCTGATGGTATGAAAAATTATGTGGGGTGAACACATCGGTCAGCTGCATACAAGCCATCGCCTGATTATGGGTCTGATAGAAGCGTGAATCCTGCGTTCCAACGGCATGCCATACGTGAAATCCGTTATCAGTTCCGTAAGGCGATGCCTGGACTACCGAAGCAAGGAACTGTGCCGTCTGCTCAGGCGCCGTCTGTCCGCCAAATGTCGTAACATGCCAACTGTCGCCGCTCATCGGCAAGAAGAAGCGTTGCAGGTCAAAACAATGCTCAAAGATATACCATGTCGTAACGCTCCCCAAAGAGAATCCGCCAAAAGCCCTATGGTCGCGCGAGGCCACGATACCAACCCGATCAGTCGTCTCGGCGTATGTTGAGAAGCGACTTTCAACGGCTGGAATAAGGTCGTTTTCATACTCGTTGTAGAACACGGCGATTTCCTCACACGACTCGCCCCAGTCTTTAGCTCGGTTGTCCTTGTCCCATGTAGGAGAAACAACGATTACGGGACGGCAGTCCCCCTGCTGTATCATCCAGTCCAGTATGTTCTTCTGCGCGCCGCCCAAAGTTTCAAAAGTGTCCTCTGCCCTGCCTGTCCATCCATGCATCAGATAGATGACATCGTATGAACGGCTTTCATCATAGCCGTACGGTAGATACACATAAGCTGGTTTCCGCGTAGCAGGGTGGTTGTCGCAGGTATAATCTCTCGAGTCGTACTCTATCCTCACAACTTGCCCCTGCTCGGTTGCTTCCGAAAAATATTGGGCTGGGACGGATTTGGTCATCCGGATTTGAAAATTGTCATTGTCAGTTGCTCCGTTCCCGTTCATATCAGTTGTAATTTCTGTCTTTTCCGTGCAGGCGCATAATCCCGTGACTATGGCTGCCATCATCATTGTCATGCAGGCCTTTCTTCTCATCGTTCCATGTAATTGCACGCCTGCAAAGTTCGCCATAATTCTTGTGCCACGTATTACAATAATTACCGCGAATGCCTGCATTTTTACGGTTAGTTAAACAAAGCACTGACACGCTTCGCTTATCCACGGACTCTTGTTACAATCACAATTACCACAATCCGATAGTTCCATATTATTCCGGCTTATTTCTTTTTCTTAGGAAATGGCAGTATTAAGGACTACTACTTATGGTTATTATACTTACCTTATCAATAGTTTGACATTTTACGCTGAGTCATTTCCTCGGCAAAGCCTGTTCGCCGATATTCCTTGGCAAGGTAACTGACATCATCCCCGGTATTCCGTTGGGCTCACGCCTAAATGCTGTTGCACGTATCGGCTGAAATAGGCGGGCGACGAGAAGTAGAACATATCGGATATGCGGACGAAAGTAAGTGACTTGTCGCGCAGCAGGCGGGATATGTCGAGGATGGTGTAGCGGTTTATCCAGTAGTTGGCGGCATAACCGCTTATCTTGCGGGATACTTCAGACAGGTATTTGGGAGTTACGCACAGCTTGTCGGCATACCAGTTCACTTCGCGGTGTTCGCGGTATGTCCCGTTTTCCAGCATATTGAGGAAACGGCTCATGATAGAGGCGCTTTGCATCGGGATATTGTCCTCTCCGTAAAGATGGGAATGGAAATCGAAGAAATCTATTATCAACATCTGTACAGAGGCTATCAGCAGGTCTTTACGGAAATGGTGATCGGTCTGCGCCAGCCGTGCCTCCACCATCTCGAAATCCTTGCGGCATTGTTCCTGTTGCGCGTCGTCGAGCTTCATTACGGGATTAAGGAACAGGGCCAGCTGGCCTTTCATCCCATAGTTGCTGAGTGGCGTTGAAAGCACGACAAACTCGGAGGTCACGTATATCACCTTTACCCGGAAATCCTCCGTCGGCCGGATACGCTCTACCAACTTGCCCTTACGGACTATCATCAGGTCGCCCGCTCGCAGCTCGCGTTCCTCTCCGTTGTATTTCAGCCTGCATCCGCCTGCCAGGCAAAGGGCATGGGCCAGATAATTACCGTAAGCGTCAGTACCCAGTCCGTCAAGGTTTTCCTTTATTATGATATTTTCAGTTTCAGCCATGGCTTTCATTCTTTTGTTTCACGAATGCAAATATACATATTTCAAGCTAACAACACCTTTAAGATTTCCCGAAATGCTTACTTTTTTACTTTTATCGGCTAAAAACGGAAATAAGTGTATGTCCTACCGAAATCCTTATAAAGCGGCTTTTCCACGACTGCCGTAATTTTGCATCGGTATAATAAAAAATCAAGATATGAACTACAGAACATTGGGACAGGGCGGACTGAAAGTGTCCGCCATAGGCTTGGGCTGCATGGGTATGAGCCACGCTTACGGGGCGCCGGCCGACAAGCGGGAGATGGCCGAGCTGCTGGCCGACGCGGTGGATATGGGTTACACGTTTTTCGATACTGCGGAATCTTACGGAACCGCTGCCTGTCCACATGACAACGAGGAACTGTTGGGAGGGGCCCTCAAGCCTTTCCGCAACAAGATTGTCATTGCGACCAAATTCGGCATTTCGTTTGAAAATCCTGACGCGCCCGGCACTCACGCCGTCATCACCGACTCGCGTCCGGAGGTGATACGCCGCTCGGTCGAAGGCTCCCTGCGGAGGTTGCGGACAGACCACATCGACCTCTACTACCAGCACCGCACCGACCCGCAGGTGGAACCGGAAGCGGTGGCTTCCGTGATGGCCGACCTGATAAAGGAGGTTAAGATTCTTCATTGGGGCCTTTCTGAAGCAAGCGTAGAATATCTGCGCAGGGCGCACAGCGTATGCCCGGTATCAGCCGTACAGAACCGCTATTCGATGATGGCGCGGTGGAACGAATCGCTTTTTCCCGTGCTCGAAGAACTGGGTATCGGCTTCGTGGCGTTCTCTCCGCTTGCCAACGGCCTGCTTTCGGGGTGCTATACGGCAAACGACCGCTTCGACGCGGCTACAGACTACCGAGCTTCCATGCCACAGTTCAGGAAAGAAAGTTTCGGGCAGAACAAAGACCTGTTCGCTTTCCTTGACGAACTGGCGGAACGGAAGCATGCCACACCCGCGCAACTTTCACTTGCATGGATGATGCGCAAGAAGCCGTGGATAGTCCCTATTCCAGGCACACGCAAATTGTACCGGTTAAAGGAAAACATCGGAGCTGCGGACATCCAACTGTCTGCTGAAGAAGTAAAGAATATCGATTACGCCCTCGACACAATGCACATGAGCGACGTGTTCGGCGGCTCACCAGTAAAAAGTAGAAAAGCAAGAAACAGCATAAATTATTTTTCTTTGCCGCGTTAACGGTTTTATATACCGCTTGCGGACGGGTAGCAACCCAACAAAGTACGGACACAGTCAATGACAGTATCCTTTCCATCCGTGAACAAGGCAGTTTCCTGATTGGCGGTTCAGTCAAGACGCAGCCTGGCACTTACGACACACGCCAGCCCTTGAAACCTGACGGCCAGACACTGCACGGCGACCATGCTTATGTGGCCTACCAGATTCCCGTCAACGCCCGAAAAAATTCCCTTGTCTTTCTGCACGGAGCGGGACAATCCGCCAAGACGTGGGAAAGCACGCCAGACGGTCGTGAAGGATTCTCCACCCTGTTTCTACGTCGTGGCTTCAGCACTTACCTGATTGACCAGCCACGCAGAGGACGCGCCGGACGCAGTACTGTGGACGAAACTATCAAGGCCACACCAGATGACCAGTTCTGGTTCGAGAATTTCCGTATGGGCGTATGGCCAAACTATTATAAGGACAGTCAATTCCCGCAATCGCCAAAGGCACTGGAACAGTTCTTCCGTCAAATAACACCTAACACCGGCGCGTATGACGAGCAGTTGATAGCCGCAGACGTGGCTGCACTGATGGACAAAATTGGCGGAGGTATCCTTATTACCCACTCGCAAGGCGGAGGGCCTGGCTGGCATACCGCCATCAAGAGCGACAAAGTACGCGCCATCGTGTCATACGAGCCGGGCAGCGGATTTGTCTTTCCCGAAGGTGAAACACCCGAAGCATTACAGACAATCAGTCCGTTTGGCGCATTGACCGCTACTGCCATACCGCTTGCCAACTTTGAGAAGCTGACCCATTTCCCTATAATTACTTATTATGGTGACTATATCCCGACGGAACCAAGCAAAAACTGGGCGATGGACAGCTGGAGAGTACGCCTAAAAATGGCACGGCTCTTTGCCGAGTGCATTAACCGCCACGGTAGTGCACCTACCTGAGAAGGGAATCAAAGGCAACTCCCACTTTCTTCTCGCCGAGCGTAACAACGTACAATTGGCCTGCCTGCTCGCAGCTTGGTTGAAGGAAAAGGGCCTGGATTGAATCATATGTTGAGGGTTTCATCCGGTGCAGAACAACAGCCGTTTTACCAAAGGCCGTCTTTTACGCCCTAAAAGGTGGCCTTTGGTGTCGTAAAAGACGGCCTTTCAGGCTGCAAAAGGTAACCTTTTGGAAAAGCGCAGGCTTTCAGATTGTCTTTTCCTGAAATAGGTTGACAGTTTTTGTTTAAATAAACTACATTATTTTA
>ENA-ORSJ01001202-ORSJ01001202.1-human-gut-metagenome-genome-assembly--contig:-NODE-1202-length-23095-cov-3.103602_pt1 | contig 23095 bp, 21 predicted proteins | sample MGYA00242191_ERZ509158 | MGnify/ENA primary metagenome ERZ509158 (study PRJEB26280, sample SAMEA2338623) | human gut metagenome | biome: human gut; feature: human-associated habitat; material: faeces...
CAGGCGAACCTCCTGGCCATCTGTGAGTTTCTGCAGGTACTGCTGCCTGAAATCGATCTGTCGCTGCATCTGCAGCATCCCCAAAAGAAACATACCGGGAAGTCCTGCCGCAAACAGAACTTTCCGCATCCCCCGTTCCTTCCATGGAGTGGTATATACCAGTAACAGAACTGCCAGCACACCCCATGCCGGCAGCTGCTCTCTGACACACACAATCCCCAGCAGAAACTCTGTGGCAAGCAAAAGAAATGGTCTTTTCCTCACGCTTTCTTTTCCTATTCCGTAGATTCTACTTTCTCATCGCTTTCTTTTGTGACCAGCCGGTCATCTGCCTTGTACATCTTTGATAGTTTATACGTGTAACGGCATTTGCCACTGGTATCTCCGTTGATGGAAATCTGTACTTTATCGATTCCCGTCAGTTCCGTCAGGGAATCCACGATAGAGTATAAAACAACAGGTTCTGAGATTTCCTGATTCTGATTCAAAAACATTTCATCCAGATTGACATAGCAGACCCCATCCACCACTGTGATCGTAATCAGTTTCGTCTCCGAAGGAATCGTTGCCAAGAGTCCACTTTTTCTTGGTCCCTCAATCAGCTGTTCCATCACCAGTTTTTCCAGTGAAATGTTGGAACTGTAATGTACCTCTCTGGTTTCCGGAACCAGTCTGGTACCCGCCTTATTTGAAAAATAAAGTTTCAGTGTTGCTTTCTGGCTGGAATTGATCTGTTCTCCCGGATTTTCCACAAAACTGTCCAGATTCATGGCACCTACATTTGCTCCCGAGGCATCCACAAGTGGTTTTCCATCCACCGTAAAGGTCACATACTGGCTCAGCTGCAACAGTGTCTTTGCAATTGCAGCCCTGGTCAGAATCTCTTCCGTCGGTTTCATATCGTAATATTCCTTGCTGAAATCCACCGTAATCTGATAAGAGATCAGATCTATATTCTGGATTTTTACTTTGCGTGGAATAGTTCTTCGAAGCGTTGCATCCTCCGGCTGTGTCTGCAGATCTTTGAGCAGTTCCTTCACCTGTGCTTTGCCGGATGAAGTATGCTGCAGGGTAATCTTTTTCGCAACAACCTTTGTCAGCTCATTGTTTACATAAAATACAAAATAGTCTTTTTTATCTTCTTTTTTTCCACATCCGGCAGCCATTGCGAGTACCATTGCCACAAGGAGTAGGATTGAAATTATTTTTTTTCTCATCTTTTTCCTCCTATGCAATATAGTTGAGCGGAATACGAACATCAAAGGTTGTTCCCTCGCCCATCACAGAATGTACTTTAATTGCGCCGCGATGCATCAGTATGGAATTTCTTGTAATCGCAAGTCCCAGTCCGGTTCCTCCGATCTCACGGGAATGGGATTTATCCACCCGGTAAAATCGTTCGTAAATATGATCCAGAGACTCCTCCGGAATACCGATTCCGGAATCTTCTACTTTCAGGTAGAAATACTGGTGATCCGCATTCAGCGATACGTGTACCCAGCCCTCTCCGTCATTCCGGTTATATTTGATTGCATTCTCCACAAGATTTGTGATCGCAAGCGTGATTTTTACCTCATCCACTTCTGCGGTAACCGGGCGGAAACTCTCAAGGACAAGTTCCACTTTCTGCTTATCCGCAATCGGCTGCAGACGTTTTAAAATCTGCTCTAAAAGTTCATTGATATTGACGGAAGATACATTCAGCCCTGCTGCAGACTTATCCATCTTCACCAGAGAAAGCAGATCGTTGATGATCTTTGTCTCACGCTCAATCTCGTTGGTGATATCTTCCATAAATTCCTGATACAGTTCCTTCGGCGCATCCGGCATGCTATTGATCGAATCCGCCAGCACCTTCATGGATGTCAGCGGTGTCTTTAATTCATGTGACACATTCGATACAAACTCCTGCCGGGAATCATCCATGACTTTGATCCGGCCAAGCATCTGATTGATCTTCTCACAGATTCCCGCCGTCTCCGTGTAATCATTAACCTGAAGATTGTACTCTCCGTATCCGTTTTTGATTGCAGCGATTCCCTCTTCAATCTTCTGCAACGGCTTCAGGAAATACAAAAGCAGAAGGATTGCAAAAAACACAATTGCAATTCCGACCATGACCATAACGATCACCGCCACCTGTCGCATATATGACTGGTTGATCACAATATTGTCCGTAGAAACACTGATCAGCATAACTCCGATCACCGTTTCACTTTTATCATCAGGATCGCTGATCGGGATCGTCATCTCAATGTAATGGTTCTCCGAATCATAATGCACAATATCCTCGCCCTTGAAACTGCGCATGACCTCCTCTGCAATGATCAGCTTATGGTCATCGAGATTATACGTGTCATAATAAACTTTGCAGTTGTCATCCACAACAATGACACGACCATCATAGATGGTCGTGAGCATATCAATCTGTGTCTGAATATTGCTGGACGATACATCCGCCCCCAGCTTCATATATTCACTTGTCGCTATCTGATTTGCCAGAATTTTTGCCTGGCTTAAGATTTCACTTTCCCGGATAGAAACGGCACGCTTTTCGTAATATTTTAAAACTGCTGCCGAAAGAATCAGACTCGGTACGATCGCAATCACGACGATCAAAAGAATCAGTCGAAATTTTAAACTTTTTAAGAACTGAAGAAACTGTTTACTCTTCTGCATGGAAAAACCTTTCTGCCTTCTCGTCTATTTCTGGTAATAATAATATCCCACACCCCATTTTGTGTGCACGTATTTCGGTTCACTTGGGTTGGTTTCGATCTTTTCACGCAGACGACGTACATGCACATCCACTGTACGCACGTCTCCCGGATAATCTTTTCCCCAGACCAGTCCGAGCAGATTTTCCCTGCTGTATACTTTATTTTCATTTTTCACAAGAAGTTCCAGCAGATCAAATTCTTTTGCGGTAAGGTTTACTTCCCTGCCTGAAATAAACAGCCGTCTGCTGTCACAGTCCAGACGCAGATCCCCTTTCTCCACAATCGAAGAAACTTCTTTCTTTTCTCTTGGTCCTGCGGTACGACGCATGATCGCTTTGATACGCGCTTTCACCTCAAGAATATTAAACGGCTTTGTGATATAGTCATCGGCACCATAATCGAGTCCCAGAATCTTATCCATATCGTCGCCCTTCGCTGTCAGCATAACAATCGGCATATCAGAAAATTCACGAATCGCCTGACATACTTCGAATCCGTCCATCTTCGGAAGCATGATGTCCAAAAGGATCATATCATACTCATTTGCTTTCGCCATATTCAGCGCTTCTTCTCCATCGTATGCACAATCCACTTCCATCCCGTCCTGTTCAAGACTGAACCGGATTCCTTTTACGATTAATTTCTCATCATCTACTACGAGAACTTTCTTTGCCATATTACACCTCAACGAATCGTTATATAATCTTTCATTTTCTCAAAAAGTGCGCTTTTGATTCCGGATACCTGCATGATATCTTCGACTTTCGCAAACGGCCCGTTTTTCTCCCGGTATGCAAGAATTGCCGCCGCCCGTGTCTCTCCGATTCCCGGAATGGTCACAAGCTGCGTGGCATCCGCCGTATTGATATCAATCCGCCCATCCGATTCTTCCACAGTGGCACCGGCTGCCTCTGCCGATGATTTTCTTTCGCCATAACTTTTTATGCTCTAACCAAAATAGTTCCATTCTATTTTCCTCCTTCCTCTGTGGGAAAATAAATCATCTGTCCGTCCGAAAGCTTCTCAGCAAGATTCCAGTATTCGTGGCTGGCAGCTTTGGTCAGTCCTCCTGCCGCCTCCACCGCATCGCAGATGCGCATACCGTCTTTCAGCTGATAGACGCCGGGAGCTACTACCTCCCCGCATACATATACCTGTACCGCCTGGTCGGATTTTAATGTTTCTTTTTGTTCCGTTCGTTCCGTTTCCACCGTCTGCTCCTGTGTCTGAGTGGTATCCAGATATGGCACTTCCTCCCTGCCACATCCCGTCAGATACAGGCATGTCAGAATCATACAGCACTTTTTTATCCAATGTTTTTTCATCTCATTTCCCCCTTTCCGGGGCGAAACGAGTCTCAATGCATTTCTATTTTAACGATTTTTTGTTACTTTTACAAGTGTAAGTTATTCCTGCACAGAAAGTAATGCTTTTTCCAGCTTTTCAATCATTTCATCCACATGCTGTTTTTCGATGACAAGCGGTGGAACAAAACGAAGGACATCCGCTCCCGCTGTGATCACGATCAGTCCCTGCTCAAGTGCTGCGGCTGCCACTTTTCCAACTGGAAGCTTGCAAACCACACCCTGCATCAGACCTTTTCCTCTGCGTGTTACAAGGAAGTCATATTTTTCTACCAGCTCATCCAGTTTCTGTTCCAGATAAGGCGCTACTTCCTTTACATGACCTAAAATGTCACAGGCTTTAAACTGATCAAATACTGCCGAAACGGCTGCTCCGACAAATGGGTTTCCACCATAGGTCGTTCCGTGGTCTCCCGGTGCCAGCGATTTGTCTGCCACACGCTGTGTCAGGAAAAATGCACCGACCGGCACTCCACATCCGAGTGCTTTTGCACAGGTCATGATATCCGGTTTTACTCCGTAATTCTGCCATGCGAACATCTCGCCGGTACGTCCCATGCCACACTGGATCTCATCTAAGATTAACAGAATATCCTTTTCATCACAGAGCCTGCGCACGCCCTCGATAAATGCAGGATCGGCCGGATAAATTCCGCCTTCTCCCTGTACCGTCTCCATAATAACCGCACAGGTCTTGTCCGTTACCAGTTCTTTTACACTTTCTAAATTGTTATACTCTGCAAATTTCACACCCGGCATGAGCGGAGCAAACGGTTCCTGATAATGGGCATTTCCGGTCACGGAAAGTGCTCCGATACTTCTTCCGTGGAAAGAATGTTTCATGGCAATGATTTCATGGCCGGCATGTCCGTCTCTGGTATATGCATATTTTTTTGCAGCTTTGATGGCTCCCTCAATGGCCTCCGTACCGCTGTTTGTAAAGAAAATACGATCCATTCCGCTGGCTTTTAGTGCTTTCTTTGCCGCCTCAATGGTCGGGACATTGTAATAAAGATTTGACGTATGCAGCAGTTTATCCACCTGATCCTTCAGCGCATTTTTATACGCCTCATTGCTATAGCCCAGCGCACATACGGCGATTCCGGCTGCGAAATCCAGATACGCTTTTTTGTCTGTATCGTAAAGGTATACGCCCTCACCATGATCAAGTACAAGTGAAAAACGATTGTAGGTATGCAGCAGTTCCTGCTCCGCGGTATCAATATATTCCTGTTTATTCATTGTTTATCCACACCTCTTATCTCTTATTCATTGTAAAAATGATGTTCTTCATCACCCAAAATTGCAGTACCGATTCCGCGATTGGTGAAGATTTCCAAAAGCAGACAATGTGCGATTCTTCCATCGAGAATATGCACACGGGATACTCCGTTTTCAATAGCGTCAATGCAGTTATTCAGCTTCGGAAGCATACCGCCGCCGATATATCCGTCTGTAATCAGTTTTCTTGCATCGGAAACCGTAAGTTCGGAAATCAGAGTGGACGGATCTTCCGGATCTTTGTATACTCCCTCGATATCGGTTAAGAATGCCAGTTTCTCTGCGGAAACCGCACGGGCAATCGCACATGCCGCATCATCCGCATTGATATTATATGTATCATAATTGTCATCAAGACCGATCGGGCAGATAATCGGAAGGAAATCTTTCTCCAGCAGATCATACAGAATCTTTGGATTTACTTCCTTTACTTCTCCTACATATCCGATGTCCTGACCATCCGACAATTTCTTTTCCACCTTTAACAGACCACCGTCTTTTCCACTGATGCCGACCGCCTGCACCCCAAGTTCCTGCACCATGGATACAAGTGATTTATTGACACGGTTTAACACCATCTCTGCAATCTCCATGGTAGGCGCATCCGTCTTACGCAGTCCATTGATAAATTCCGGTTCCATTCCTGCTTTGGCAACCCATTTGCTGATCTCCTTGCCACCGCCATGCACAATGATCGGTTTGAATCCAACCAGCTTTAACAGGGTGACATCCTGGATGACCTGTTTTTTCAGTTTCTCATCTACCATCGCTGATCCACCGTATTTTACAACGATAATCTTGCGGTTAAAACGCTGGATATAAGGCAATGCCTCAATCAGCACCTGTGCTTTTTCCAATGCGTTTAAATTCTCACTCATAACATTCTCCTTACTGATTAAATCTCGTAATATTTGCTTCGTTCAATGTAAAATCGTAATAGTTTAAGTCTTCCCTGAAACACCAGCCGGCATCTTTCCAGAAATGATTTCCCAGCTCATTGCTCTTAAATGCGATCAGGCTGACCTTATTGATTTTTTCTTTCTGCAGGGCGCGCATACATGCGACTGCCATGGCTTTTCCGATTCCGTTCTGACGGTAATCGGATGCCACACACACATGATAGAAAAATCCGGTCCGTCCGTCATGTCCGCATAGGATGGCTCCTACAATGCGGCCATTCTGCTCCGCTACCACGCTGGTGGTGGGATTGCGCTTTAAGAAGCGCTGCACGCCTTCCCTGGAATCATCGATGGAACGGATTCCAAAACCGTGGATGCCCATCCACAACGCATACACCTCATCATAATCTTCCAGTGTCATCACACGGATTGTATATTCTTTACTCATTATTCACCTCATTATAGAGCTCATTGTATGAAAGTTCCTCTTACGCGGAAACAATGAGCGTAGGAAATGCATCAAACAGATGCCTTTCATTATGGAAACATCGGAACCATGGAAAGTCCTTCTGCCTCATCAAATCCGAACAGCAGATTCATGTTCTGTACGGCCTGTCCGGCTGCACCCTTGACCAGATTGTCCAGTGCACCCATCATCACAACTCTGCCGGTACGCTCATCAATGACAAAGTTTACGTCCACGTAATTGCTGCCCTCTACCCACTTGGTCTCCGGGCAGACACCTTTCTTTAATACACGCACGAAACGTTCCTTTGCATAATATTTATCGTAAGCAGCCTTCAGTTCCTCATAAGAAGGATAGGTACCATCCGGCTTTTTGATCAGGGTTGCATACTCTGTCGCAAGAATTCCGCGGTTCATCGGAACCAGATGCGGTGTAAAATTCACGGTAATCTCTTTTCCTGCCGCATAGCCGAGCTGCTCCTCAATCTCCGGTGTATGTCTGTGTGTTGTCACACCGTATGCTTTCATGCTCTCGTTCACTTCGCAGAACAGGTTCGGTGTCTTTGCCCCACGTCCCGCTCCGGAAGTACCGGATTTTGCATCAATAATCAATGTATCCGGATCAATCAGTCCCTCTTTTACCAGCGGATATGCTGTCAGAATGGAACAGGTCGTATAACATCCCGGATTTGCAATCAGACGGGTCTGGGTGGTCACCTTATCACGGTTAATCTCACAGAGTCCGTAAACGGCTTCCTTAATAAACTGTGGGCTTTTATGCTCAATCTTATACCATTTTTCATAGGTAGCAACATCTTTGATTCGAAAATCCGCACTCAGATCAATGATCTTTACCTTATTTAAAATATCCTCATTCAGCACACCTGCCAGAAATCCCTGTGGTGTTGCCGTGAAAATCACATCCACGCGGGAAGCAAGCTCATCCATGTTATCACCCAGACAGTCTGCATCGACAAGTTCAAAAAAGTTTCTGTAAATATCTGCATAATTTTCATCGATATAGCTTCTTGATCCAAACCATTCGATCTGTGCCTCTTTATGATTCAATAAAATACGCACCAGTTCTGCTCCTGCATAACCGGTCGCTCCGATAATTCCTACCTTTACCATGTTTCTTACCTTTTCTTTCTTTTAAAAATATGATTCTACCCTATAATAGTCCATCTTTTTCCATCCGTAAATAGCAAATATTCACAAATTTATGTATATTTATGCAATTTTATGTATATTTTTTCACTTGTGTTTTCATTTGGATTGATGTATAGTAGGGTTAGTCGTACGAGAGCGTACAATTCCATATAGAAAGAAAGGATACAATCTTATGAAAGAAAAAGTTGTTTTAGCTTACTCCGGCGGACTCGATACTACCGCTATTATCCCTTGGTTAAAGGAGACTTATGGTTATGAGGTTGTCTGCTGCTGTATCAACTGCGGACAGGGCGAAGAATTAGACGGACTGGAAGAAAGAGCCAAATTATCCGGCGCTTCTAAATTATATATCGAAGATATCACAGATGAGTTCTGTGACGATTACATCGTACCTTGTGTACAGGCTGGTGCTGTATATGAGCACAAATACTTATTAGGTACTGCCATGGCACGTCCTGGTATCGCAAAGAAACTGGTAGAGATCGCCAGAAAAGAAAACGCTGTTGCAATCTGCCACGGTGCTACCGGAAAAGGAAATGACCAGATCCGTTTCGAGCTTGGTATCAAAGCACTTGCTCCGGATATCAAAATCATTGCTCCTTGGCGTGATGACAAGTGGCAGATGGATTCCCGTGAGGCAGAGATCGCATACTGCAAAGCACACGGAATCGATCTTCCATTCGGCACAGACCAAAGTTACAGCCGTGACCGTAACTTATGGCATATCAGCCATGAAGGACTTGAGCTGGAGAATCCTGCAAACGAGCCAAATTATGATCATCTTCTGGTTCTTGGTGTTTCCCCTGAGAAAGCTCCGGACGAAGGCGAATATGTAACCATGACATTTGAAAAGGGTGTTCCAAAAACTGTAAACGGAAAAGAAATGAAAGTTTCCGATATCATCCGTGAATTAAACCGTCTCGGTGGAAAGCACGGTGTCGGCATCATCGATATCGTAGAAAACCGTGTCGTTGGTATGAAATCCCGTGGTGTATATGAGACTCCTGGCGGAACGATCCTTATGGAAGCACATGACCAGCTGGAAGAACTGGTTCTCGACCGCGATACCTTATCTGCAAAGAAAGAGATGGGCAACCGTCTTGCCAATGTTGTATACGAAGGAAAATGGTTCACTCCTCTTCGCGAAGCAATCCAGGCATTTGTTACTTCTACCCAGAAGTATGTCACCGGTGAAGTAAAATTCAAGCTCTACAAAGGAAACATCATCAAAGCCGGCACAACTTCTCCATACTCTCTCTACAGTGAGTCTCTGGCAAGTTTCACAACCGGTGATCAGTACGATCATCACGATGCAGACGGATTCATCACACTGTTCGGACTTCCTCTGAAAGTTCGTGCAATGATGCTGCAGAATGTAGATAAAAAAGATCTGGATAAATAAATCCCCAGAATAAAAGAAGCACCGCAGTCGCGGTGCTTCTTTTATTTTTTCGATTGTTACCCGGATTTTATTCTGCCGGAAACCAGGAAGCAAGCTTTACTTTGCTGCTGCCATCTGCCTTATAGCAGTAAACTGCAAGTTTCTCAGTCACATCAGCTCCCTTGTACGGAACATTTGCTTCCACGAATACATAATTTCCACAAACCGAGTATTTTTCAATGCCAAGTTTAAAGGATGCCACAAGGTTTTTCTTTCCCGTCCTGTTATCTGTCCGGTAGAGTTTCGTCTGCATGTACCGATCCTTTCCTGTCGTACTATAGGTATATGTTCCATCATTGACAGCTTCCAGCGAAACACTCAGATAATTTTCATCCTTAACCGCAAAGGCCTCTCTCTGATAACTGTTTCCCTCCAGATCATAAAATGTCTTGTTCTCGTTTTCCTTGGTATAGTAAATCTTTCCCTCACTCTGAAACAGGGAATACCGATAAGCATCTCCGCTGTTTACAATCTGTGCAACTTTCTTTTTATCCGTTCCGTCCGTCTTCATACTCATAACGGTTCCGGTATCTTCCGAATAATTCATGCCATCTTCACTTTTACTTTTCAGTGCCAGATAATAAATCCGTCCATCTACAAGCTGTGGATCACGTCCGAGCGCAAGTTTCTTTGCGGATTTCCCGTCTTTTGCGATCCGGTAAATATATTCTTTTGTTGCATCGGTTCCATAGTAACGGTCCCAGGTTGCATAAATATATTTCTTATCCACAGATAATTGGGAAAAACCATTGCTTCCCTTTTTGTTTTTCCCTATTTTGTAGGAATATACCTCACTCTTTTTGCCTGTTTTGGTGTTGTATTTCATAATTCCCATACGCACACCCATCATTTCAAACGCATAATACAGGTTCTTTCCATCCGAAACCGTACATGACGTACCCTTCATCAACGGTTTTGCCTCCGTCTTCACGTCCGTGTGGATCGGCATCACCTCATTATCATACGATACCTGACCGGTCTGTTCTGTTGTATCTGCAAAAGCTGTAACCGAAGGCATCACCGCACACCCTGTAAAAGTGATCGCTCCTGCCAGTGTCGAGGCAGCCATTGTTTTTTTAAACTGATTCCAAGATTTTTGTCTCATCATCCAAGACCTCCATTCCTATCTGTCTTTCATTTCGTCTGCATTGTACTCCCGCTTTTTCAGGAACGCAAGCTGTATCTGAAAAAGATAAGAATTTCATAAGAATCGTAACATCTTCTTAAAATATTAAGCCCAAAGTCCCATTGCCCGTGCGATCATAGCAAGAAGAAACAGGTGTGCCGGATAGAATATATAAAAGAAATATTTCATCTGTTTTCCTCTGGTTCCGTTATATAAATAAATCGGTATCATATCCAGAAATGCCGCCGCTTCAATGATACTTGCCAGCAGGGTTAAAACCAGAACACCGATCCCCATTCCCTTCACTTTCTTCGGATAAAACATGTAAATTGCAAAAATTGTCACAATTCCCGACAAATCGTAATCCGTACAAAAAAGAAGTGCCAGAAATCCCCCCGCCGCAACTATCACAATGGTAAGAATCACACGGATGGCTGCTGCTTTTTCCCCGTAAACATCCGCCACAAACTTCTGCCTTATCTTTTCAACACCCCAGATCACCAAAAGCCCGAACAGCAAAGTAAAAAAGACATTGCTGCTGGAAAAATCCCACATTCTCCTGCTGAATGCCAGATCAAACGGAACCTCGGAAATCAGGGCAAACAAAAAAAGCCTCCCCGCATATTTTGCCCTGCTGCGTGTATGGTAAAATCCCTCTACCAGAAGAAATCGGAAATGCAGCTCTTCCAATAATGCGCATGAAAAATGCGGGGGCTTCCAGTCCCGGAATCTGTTCTAAAATAACGGCTGACGTGTGATCAATCAGCATGGAAACCACGGCGATCACCTTTAACCAATAGCCGGAAATTCCCTGTTGTTTAACATTCATAATCCTTCTCCTCTTTATTATTTTGCAAGAAGCTGTGCAATCTCTTCTTTGTATGGCGGAATCGTCTTTTTGGTCTCTCCCTCGGCACAAAGCCACGGTGTCTCTAAAATCTTCGGGATTTCCACAAAGCGTGGATCATGAACCAGACGATGCAACGTCTCAAATCCAATGGTTCCCTGCCCGATATTGGCATGACGGTCTTTGTGTGCCCCAAGTGGATTTAAACTGTCATTGATATGAAAGACCGCAATCTGGTCGAGTCCGATCACCTGATCAAAATGTTTAAAAACACCATCGTAATCATGCACCAGATCATACCCGGCATCGTTTACATGACAGGTATCAAAACAGACTCTCAACCGCTCCTTTTTGTTCACTCCATCATAGATTGCCTTAATTTCTTCAAAGGTTCTTCCAATCTCACTGCCCTTTCCTGCCATCGTTTCCAACGCAATAAATACCTCATCCTCGTTCTCATCCAGCACCATATTCAGCCCGCGGACAGTCTGTGCAATTCCGGCCTCTGCACCCGCATCCAGCGCGGACCCCGGATGTAACACCAGGATATGACTTCGCATAGCAGCCGTGCGCCGGATCTCCTTTTCCAGAAACTGTACAGCCAGTTCAAATGTCTCCGGCTTTACGGTATTTGCCAGATTGATGATATAAGGCGCATGAACCACAATCTCCCGGATTCCGGCCTGTTTTGCATAGGCCCATCCTGCCTCAATATTCAGATCTTTGATTTCTTTTCTGCGGGTATTCTGCGGTGCCCCTGTGTAGAGCATCAGCACATTTGCCCCATAACGCTCCGCTTCCTTCACGGATGCCAGAAACATCTCTTTTCCTGCCATTCCCACATGAGAGCCTATTTTAATTTCTTCCATTTTATATGTCCTCTGCTTTCAGCTTTTTCTTCTGCTGATGTGCAGTAATTGCGATCAGCAGATTTTGCGGAATAAATCTTCCGCATATCGTTGCTGCCTTGATTTCAGTCGTCGGAACAATGAGCACTTTGCGTCTTTTCATCTGCTTTAATGCATATCCGGCGCAATACTCCGGTGTGATTCCGGCCAGTGTAAATTCAACATTTGCCACTTCATTGAATTCCGTATTCACCGGACCCGGACACAATGCCCCTACATACACCCGGCTGCCTCTCTGCTTCAGTTCCAGCGCCACTGCCCGCGTCAGACTCGCCATATAGGCTTTGGTCGCATAATAGGTGGCCATATAAGGGCCTGCCGGAAGCAGTCCTGCCGAAGAAGCGACATTTAAAATGTAACCGCCCTCCTGCTTTTCCATGCGGCGAAGCATCAGTTTCATCAAAAGATGCATGGCCTTGACGTTCACATCAATCATCTGCATTTCCTTCTCTGCATCTGTCTCGAGAAAACTGCCGCAATCCCCAAAACCGGCATTGTTAATCAATATTTCAACCGGAACCGGCTCCAGCTGCTGCATCAGACGGTAACACGCTTCTTTTTCGGACAAATCTGCCGTGATAACCATGCTTTCCGTCCCACTTTTTTTCAATTCCTCCGCCAGTGCCTGCAACCGGTTTTCCCGTCGCGCAACCAGTACCAGACGGTATCCTTCTGCCGCGAGCTGCCTTGCAAATGCCATACCAATTCCGGAACTTGCCCCTGTAATAACTGCATATGTTTTTTTCATTTTACATCCTCCTAAAGCATAATGAGTATAACACAGCAGCCCCCGGTTGTCTAATAAAATCAGGGCTTACAGAGGTTCCCCCTGTAAGCCCTATGGCAGAAAAATGAGTATAAAACTATTGTTTTAAGGTTCTGGCTTATTTCACCTTTACCTTCATCCTTACTGTTTTTTTGGTTCCGTCTTTTAATGTAACCTCTGCGGTCACTTTTCCGGTTCCTTTCTTCTTTCCGGTAATCTTTCCGTTTTTATTTACGGAAACCACAGACTTCTTTGAAGACTTATAGGTAATCTTTGCCACGTTTTCCATATTCAGCTTCTTGTTCCATTTAAATACGGTTGTCTTTTTTGTAGCAACATTTACTGTGGTCTTTGCTGGCTTAACAGTTTTTGCGATCTGCTTTGCCTCAGCCTTTACCTCAGCCTGTGTCTTTACGACATAAGTTCCCTCACCCTTAAATGTCAGTGAGACAGAACCATCCTTTGCGACCTTGTAAGCTTTCCGGTTTACAAGAACCAGTTCCCCGGTCTTTTCATCTTTCTTCATTACGGCAAGTTTTGCACCTGCTTTGACATCTGCTGCATTTACCTGTAAGGTGTATGCTGTTGTTCCATCTGCTTTCTTGACTTCCTGTGTGATGGTCACATCTTTCGTTCCGGCAGCTTCTGTTACAGCTTGGATCACATCGGCATTTACGGTTGCTTTCACGCCTGTTTTACTTGTCTTTCCAGTTGCTGCTACTGCTGCCTCTGCGGTTACTTTTCCGCTTGCATCCTTTGTGACTATTACGGTTGCAGTCGTTCCTTCCGGAAGTTTTTCTGCAGGAATAACAATCTCTGTCGTTGTTGTATCCTTTTTGGTATCTTCAGAAGGCTTGGTTTCGGTTGTTGTGCTTCCGCTGGAAGAACCGCCGTTGATACTTGAATTATTTTTCAGAACAACGGTACCACCATCTGTTGCCGCTGGAATGATCACTTTAATCTTTCCGTTACTTACCGTATATGTTTTTCCAGAATACAGATCCTTCAAAACAGTTCCATTATTTTCACTAACCGGAATTTCTACAGTCTGTGCAACATCTTTGATATTTAAACCAACATATAATTTTGTTCCTTTGTAGCTTCTGGATACAATATCATAACCATTTTCATCAGATGCTAAAATTGTTTTTCTGTCACCCCTTGCGAATACATCTGTATATGCATTACGGATGGAAAGCATCTTCTTATAATGCTGATAGGTCTTATTGTCACTGTTTACCATTGTCCAGTCAAAATCATAACGGTTTGTCTGATATGGATAATTATTTAATCCCGTCAGACCGATCTCTTCCCCATAGTAAATAACCGGCTGTCCTTTTGCAGTAATCTGCAGGCTTGCGGCTACCATGGATGCCGCAGTTGCTGCATCTTCAGCCATTCCACCATCCAAAAGTTTCTTCTTAAATCCATCCTCGTCATGACTTCCAAGGAACTGACCTGTCATATATGTATTGTTTAATCCACTATTTCTGGATGTCAGGAAACTTTCTACGGAAGAAATATTTCCCTTTACAAAATTAGTTGCCTGATCATTAAAATCAAAATCCAGATCCGAATCCATTTCTCCGGTTCCTAAAGTATTGCCATTAGAAGCATAGCCTCCTCCTGCATACTCTCCAATCATCTTAAAATCTGAATCTACTTCCGTCAGAGCATTTTTTAATTCTGCCCAAGTATCGTTTTCCACATGTTTAACTGTATCAACACGGAAATAGTCGATGCCAAAATCTTTCACCCACTGGGTCTGCCACTTGACAAGCTGTGCGCTGACCGCAGGATCTTCTGTTCTAAAATCTGGTAAATTACTTAAGGAATCTTTCTGGTCACTTCCGGATACAATATCGTCTCCGCTTCGGATCATATCACCAAAATCCGTATCATATCCTGCATGGTTAACCACAATATCTACCATAATACGAATACCGCGGTTATGTGCCTGATCGATCAATGTCTGGAATTCTTCTTTTGTTCCAAGCGTTGGGTTCAGTTTTGTAAAATCGCTTGCCCAATATCCATGGTATGCAGCATTGTACGGAACATCTTCTTTTCCCGTGTCAGTTACCGTAACTCCCGGAATATTTTCTACAATAGGAGTAATCCAGATTGTATTAATTCCCAAATCCTCTAAATAGTCTAACTTTTGTGTAATTCCTGCGAAATCACCACCATGATACAGACCTGCATTATCCTTTCCGTAAGTCTGTGCTCCGCTTGCTGTATTGTTTGATTCATTTCCATCAAAGAAGCGGTCCGTTACCATAAAATAAATAACGGATTCATCCCAATCAAAATCTTTCGCATTTTTCTTGGTTCGAGCAGTCACTTCAACCTGTACACTTGTTGAATACTCATTTCCATACTGATCTGTTACAACAATTGGCAATGTTTTCTTACCTAGCGAAGTATCTGTTGTGGCTGATATTGTTACCGCCTGCAAATCCGGTACAATTGCCAATGTACTGCTTCCACCTAAAGAAGAAACATCAATGCTTGCAGATGCAACTTCCATCTTCTTTGTATCATTCTCATCCTGATTTACAGTAAATTTTACGACATTATTCTCATTATAATTAAATGATGCATTCATTACCTCTGCCTGAATAGTGGCATTCAGCTTATAATACTCAATATAAGAATAATCGTTTCCCCCTTTTTGTTCCTGCTTATCGTTATATTTGTCTAAAATATATTCATCCCCGACTTTATAACGATAATATGTACATCCGCTTTCCAGTTTGTTATAGTTATACTCAAAACGCTTATTCCCAGCATTATAAGTCATTTCATATTCCGTACCATTGATATCTACAGATACCTTCATATCTGCAAGCTTATCATCAATTAAGGCGTTATCATCCCGATAATAAAATGCAATCTTATTTTCTTTTGGAAGGACTTCATATCCCTTATTGTATGGAGCACTTAATACCGGTTCTTCCCCTTTTTTCATGCTTGCGCATACAACGTTCTGCTCTTGTGGAAATGCAATGGAGTGATCTCCTCCATCCTTGATCCAGTCAGAGCCGGAAGGATCCAGCACAACCACGAAATCAACCTTCGTACAGCTTGACTTTACCGGAACTTTAATTTTCCATTTTCCTGCTCCTGCGGATTCAAATTTTTTCAATTCTGCCGCAAAACCAGTGGTCCATGAATAAAACTCCGGGGTGGTTGTTAAAGTATCATTTTCATATTCAAGATAAAAATATCTTGGATCTTCTTTGGTAATGGTAGGTTTTTCTGTAACTGGTGTTTTTCCATACACATACCATAAGGTTACTTCTGAAGTATTCTCATCAATAGTATAGAATCGATTGCCATCTTGTCCACCATCCCATGTTCCAGCTTTATCTCTAGCAATAATTCCAAGTGAATTGTATGGCACCGTAACCGTTCCCTGTACCCATGTTACTTTATTTTCTGTATCTTCTACCGCTTTATTTAAAGTAACAGTCGTATTGTTCTTGTCACTCCCACCATTCTCAAAAATGTAAATATCCGATACCCCGGGCTTCATTTCCAAATCCTGAGAATACATATTTATGGTTACCTGATACTGCTTTTCTACAACTGGAATTGACATTTCCTGTTCGAAATCACCACAAGAAACAATAACCGTCACTTCCGTCAAAGACGTGTCTTTTGCAACAGAAAGCCTATTGTCTGTCAATGTTACTCCCGCTATTTCTTCTTTTAACCTATAAGAAACATTAACATCATTTGCATCAGCTGAAGTGCCATCATAATACTTTGCAGATGTTTTTAATTCTTTTGTTTTTCCTTTTGAAATATTTCCATTGTCAACTACAAGTTTCTTTAACTTTTTCTGGCTAACCTCTACATTTTTTGATGTATCTGTAATGTCAATTGTAAAAGTAACATCAGATGGAGCCTCTATGGTCACGCTACGATTGCCACCACTGCCTGATCCAGATCCCCATGGCTTATCCCATCCGCAGTTCTCAGGATCTTGTAAAATCTTATAGGAATATGTTCCTGCTGAAACATTAGTAAATGTAATGCTGTATTTGTTTCCATCCTTTGTCAAGGAATTGTCATTATGAATTCCCCATTCAAAGCCCGTTAATGCTGTCTCTCCTGATATAACATAAATGTCCCTTACCGTTGCTTTTTGAATTTCTGTTGATTTATCAGCACCTGTATACCATTTATCTTTTGTTGGAACATAATAAGCAGCTTCATATCCACCTTTTGCAATTTCAGAATTCCAACATTTATACTCAGTTCCTTTTTGGTCAACAAACGCTAATCCGTCTATAGTTCCGGAAATGGTCACATATCCCCATTTTTCATTATTCTGATCCGCTAATAATGTAGGGTATTTAACACCCTCTCCCCATTTTTCTGGTCGAAAGGCATGTTCCGTATCCCCATCTATAACATGAGCAGAATTCCAAACATTCACGCCCCAATCCGTTACTGTAGTTCCATCCGGCAACTCAAAATATAATTTTACAGCTGCCTCTTCTGCTTTTGCCTGTACCGCCCCAATCGGCAAAAGTGTCAGAACCATCGCAATTGCAAGTAAAAAACTTACAAAACGGTTCTTTGTTGAAAACCTTCTCTCTCCCATTTTTTCCTCCTTTTGAATGATTTTTCGGGTTTTTTCGTTTTTCATTATACTTGAAAATGTATACGAAATAAAGTTGGAAAAACTGCCAAAAAACCTCTGGAAATTTTGTCTAAAAATTCCAGAGGTTTTTTCAACTTATTATACACATTGTATATTCATTTTTATTGCTGCAGTACCAGCTCGCGCCCTGTCACATCCAGTTCCATGCTCTGTGGATCTTTTTTATACTGCTCAAGCACGGTCAGCCACAGCATATGTACTTCGTAGATCAGCATCTGATCCGCCTCCACTGCATACGGAGCTAAAACATCCACATCGAAGAAGCGGATGCCAAGCGGTGGCAGAAAAATCAAATTGCAGGACTTCTTTTTCTCTCCGCAGGTGTAGATCTGCTCATAAGAAACCAATAGAAATTCTTTTTCCTGATCCATACAGTGATAGGAAACAAAACACTCATCAATCACCCATGTCTCTCCCTCTTCGGTTTCCACTGGTTTCTTCGCCGGATCGTTGTACTCGGTAGTCTGGCACTGAATATCCCAGTGCAGTTTTCCTTCCCGCGTTTTTTGTATCATATCGGTCACTTTACGGACCAGCTGTTCTTCCTTTTTCTTCATTCTTATGCCTGCTCTCTCACATAAATCTGTGACAGATTATTCATGATTGCCGCAGCAACATCCGGTTTATTCATAGAGTAAATGTGAATGTGGTTGACTCCGTTGGCAATCAGATCAATAATCTGCTCGGTTGCATAGGCAATTCCTGCCTGCTTCATGGCTGCAGGGTTGTCCCCAAAACGATCCACAATACTTAAGAATTTTGCAGGAACCAGATTTCCGGTCAGGGAAATCGTTCTCTTCACCTGTGCTGCATTGGTAACCGGCATGATTCCGGCGGTCACCGGAACATCAATTCCTTTTGCAAGTGCCTTATACAGAAAACGATAGTAAATGTTATTATCAAAAAACATCTGTGTGGTCAGATATTCACAGCCTGCATCCACTTTTTCTTTCAGATGATCCAGATCTTCATTCATATTGGCAGCCTCCGGATGTCCCTCCGGATAACATGCACCGCCGATACAGAAATCTCCTGCCTCTTTGATCTCGCGGATCAGTTCAATCGCATGGTGATACTGATCCGGAAGCGGAAAATCCGTGTTTGTCGGAATATCCCCGCGAAGTGCAAGGATGTTTTCGATTCCGCGCTCTTTCAGCTCATGGATTACAGTATGTACCTTTTCTCTTGTGGAAGAGACGCAGGTCAGATGTGCGATTGCCGGCACCCCATAAGAGTTGATCGCATCTGCGATCTCTACGGTATAATCACTCGTTCCGCCGGTTGCTCCATATGTACAGCTGATATATGCCGGTTTCAGCTTTGCGATTTCTGCTGCGATTGCCTTGTAATTCTGCAGCTGTGCTCCCTGTTTTGGCGGGAAAATCTCACATGAGATTGTCACCTCATTCTTCTTTAAAATTTCCGATACTTTCATATTTTTCTCCTGTTGTTAAAATTTTCGAAGCTCATCTGTGCCGTCATCCATAGTATTGACAATACGCTTAATCTGCACAAAATAGGAATAATTATCATTTACATGAACTTCACAGCGATCTCCGACTTTATGCCCGAAAATAGCTGCGCCAAGCGGTGATTCCCTGCTGATCAGATTTTTCAGTGAATTGCTTCTGACCGTTGTCACCAGTTTATACGTTTCCGTCACATCATCCTCTTCAAAATAAATATCGACGGTATTGTTCATTCCAACCTCATCTTCCGGAGAATCTTCCGAAACAATCACTGCTGTCTTGATCATTTTTTCCAGATAACGGATACGGCTTTCATTTTCGTTTTTAAACTTTTTGGCTGCCTTATATTCAAAATTTTCGCTCAGGTCTCCCTGGGCACGTGCTTCTTTTACATCTTCGAGGGCTTCCTTCCGAACCACCAGCTTCCGGTGCTCAATCTCTGCCTCCATTTTTTCAATATCCTTTTTTGTTAATTCATCATGCATATTCTGCCTCCAGATATTAATCTAACATTTTACATACAAAATCGCAAGTCCTATCTTCCTGCGTACAGACACTGATCAGATATCTGTCTTTTGGCGTTCCCAACGGAATTTCTTTATAGTATTTCCCATGCAGGGTATCCACGGTATGAAATGCCTTTGTCATTCCTTCCCCGGTCATTTTCACATAGCTTTCTTTTCTTGTCCAGAACCGGAGCAGTTCCTGCGGATCATCCCCGGCATCTTTCCACCAGTTCCATTCCGCTTCCGTTAATATCCGCTTTGCAAGTTTCCGGTTGTGGGTTTCCTGCAAAAAACGGTTCTGCTGTTCCACATCCACACCTACCGGGACATCCGACAGCACTCCCGCCACATATGCTCCCGCATGACTTAAATTAAAGAAAACCCCATCTTTTTTCAGACGCAGCTTTCCATGTCCTTCCAGCCCAAAAGATTCTTCGGCATAAGGGATCTGTTCTTCCATCAGCATATGCCGGAGCAGAAGTCCCGCCGCAATGGATCTGCTGCGATTTTCTTTTCCTTTTATCGTTCTTACTTTCTCCCTGCGGCTCTCCACAAGAAGAGACAGCGAAGCCACCTCTTCTTCCGGACGCAGGAGACAAACCGGCCGGATATATAGTTTAAGCATGTAATGCTCCTAAAAATCCACACGCCAGCACAAAAATGCCAAGAATGATCCGGTAATATCCAAACACCTTGAAATCGTGTTTTTTAATATATCCCATCAGAAAACGGATAACAATCAGGGAAACCGCAAATGCAATGACACATCCCACAAACAGGATAACGACCTCGGATGTCGAAAAATCCAGTCCAAACTTCGCAATCTTTAAGATACTGGCACCAAACATAACCGGAATGGCAAGGAAAAACGTATACTCTGCCGCAACGGTTCTGGACACTCCGATCAAAAGTGCTCCGACAATCGTTGCACCAGACCGGGAGGTTCCCGGAAAGATTGCAGCGATCAGCTGAAACAGACCGATAAAAAGTGCCGTGTCGTAACCGATATCTGCAAGCGAATTGATTCTGGAATTTTTCCCTTTATGGGAATTCTCAATCAGAATAAACGCAATACCAAACAGAATCAGCATGACAGATACCATCTGGTAATTGTAAAAATGTTCCTCCACCCAGTCATCCGCAAGAACACCGATCACCGCTGCCGGAATGGTAGAAACCAGAATATGAAACCACAATTTAAAAATATCTGTTTTGATCCATGCGCCCGGTCCCCGTTTTGTCAAAGGTGCTACATTGTTTTTTCTTCCAAACGGCCAGATCTGGCTCCAGAATAAAACAACGACCGCAAGAATCGCTCCCAGCTGGATCACGACCTCGAACATGCTGTAAAATTCATCACTTACTTTCAGTTTGACCACTTCATTCAGCAGAATCAGATGCCCGGTACTGCTGATGGGAAGCCACTCGGTCACGCCTTCCACAATTCCAAATAATACGGCTTTTAATACCTCTATCAGTTCTATCATTTTTTCCCTTTCTATCGCTCGCTTCCATCAAAATTCATCTGGTTCATATATTCCTGTGAAAAATCCGGATGGGTAGACAGTTCTATATAATGCATACTTTTCTGAATTATGGAAAGCTGCTCTCTTGCTTTTTTTGAAATAGCTGCTGATACTGCGCCTTCTCCAGCTGCATTTCCAACTGAATCCGTAATCGGAAGTAATTCCTTTGGGATCAGTCCAATCGCCGCTGCCGATTCTTTTTTCAGATAGCTGCCAAAACCACCTGCGAGAATAACATGATCCAGCTGTTCATAAGAAGTATGACTGTCCTGTAGCAGAATCCGCATTCCGGCTGCAAATGCTGCCTTTGCAAGCTGTAGTCCCCGGATATCTTCCTGCGTCACACATACCTTATGCGCCAGCCAGACACATGGCTGCCCTGCATATTCTCCCAAGTATTTCCGATAGGCAACCGAAACCGACTGTTTCTGCTTTAACAATCCTGTGTGATCGAGAAGCCCCATCTCTAAAATTACCGCAAGTGCATCAATCAGACCGGAACCGCAAATACCACACGCCTCCTCGTCTCCGATTACCTGCACCCGGATTCTTCGCTGGTCGAGCCAGACATGGGATATCGCTCCGGCCGCTGCCGGCATTCCCATCGCCATCTCCGCACCTTCAAATGCAGATCCGACCGCCGTGGCACAGCAATAAATCTGATCTTCGTTTCCGACCGCCATCTCTCCGTTCGTTCCAATATCCAGAAGAAGCACTTTATCTTTGGGTTTCTTCTGCATCACTGCCAAAAGATCCGACGTAATATCTCCTCCGACAAATCCTGCAACCGCCGGTGCTATGTATACCGATCTGCAATCCGTAAGTCCCAGCTGCTCTCCGGTATACTCTTTTCCAAAGAATTCCTGCGGCATAAACGGCGTCACCCCGATGGAAACAGGCGAAATTCCCGCGAACAGATGACACATTACCGTATTTCCCACCACGGCAAGACGCTGAATCTGTTCCCCTCTCCCTGTTTTTTTCTGCAGTGTCCGAAGCATCTGTGCGATCTGAAAAATAATCTGTTCTTTTAATATTTCCAGTTTTCCTGCTTCGGCTGCCTGAATACGTGAAAGCACATCTGCACCAAAACTTCTCTGTGCGCTTGGTTCACTGACCGTTGCCAGCTTTTCTCCTGTCTTTCCATCAATCAGATGGCAGACCACCGTCGTAGTACCGATATCGCATGCCGCATCCAGCCCTTCTCCGTCATCCGCCGGATAATGTGTGACCGTTCCGTTTTCTGCAATTTTAGACTTCTGTGCGCGAAGCTGCACTTTCGGAATTGTGATACGCATACCATCGGTTACTTTTGTCATACAGGCAAGTACTTCTCCCATATGTTCCACCTCTACGGTACACTTTCCGCATCTTCCCCTGCCGCCGCATGGCGCTGTCAGCACATGGATTCCATGTTCCTGAAGGGTCTCTAAAATGGTTTTTCCTTCTTCCGCATTAAGTTTATGTGATTTTTTTTCAATTATTACTTCTATCTGCATAGGCTTTCTTATACTCTAAAAGCAGCAAACCGGATCAGATTCGATTCGCTGCTTTTTACAGGCTCTGTTACTTGTTTCGATTACTTGTTCAGAGAAGACTCACGGTAAATGATATCATCTCTTCCCGGTCCGTTGGAAACCATGGTGATCGGATATCCAATCTGTCCCTCGATAAACTCAATATACTTGCGGCAATTTTCCGGAAGTTCTTCATACTTCTTGATACCGCGGATGTCACATTTCCATCCCGGAAGCTTTGTGAGTACCGGCTTTGCCTTCTCCAAGAGACTAGTAACCGGAAATTCGGTTGTCACTTCTCCGTTGATCTCGTATCCGGTACATACCGGAATCTCATCCAGATATCCTAATACATCAAGTACAGTAAATGCTACATCGGTTGTTCCCTGCAGACGACAGCCATATTTGCTGGCTA
>ENA-ORSJ01001236-ORSJ01001236.1-human-gut-metagenome-genome-assembly--contig:-NODE-1236-length-22637-cov-3.037375_pt1 | contig 22637 bp, 20 predicted proteins | sample MGYA00242191_ERZ509158 | MGnify/ENA primary metagenome ERZ509158 (study PRJEB26280, sample SAMEA2338623) | human gut metagenome | biome: human gut; feature: human-associated habitat; material: faeces...
CCGGACAGCTGTGCCGGATAGTAGTCGAGACGCTCCCCCATGCCGACGCGGTTCAGCTCCTGAATGGCGAGTTCGCGGGCTTCCTTCTTGTCCATGTGCTTGACGTGGACCGGAGCCTCCATGACGTTTTCAAGAGCCGTCATGTGCGGGAACAGGTTGAAGCGCTGGAACACCATGCCCAGTTTGGAACGCTGTTCGGCCACTTCCTTGTCGTTCAGGGTCTGCAGCACGCGTTCGCCGCCCTTGTCGACGTATTTGTAGCCGATCATCTCGCCGTCGACGTCGATCTCGCCGCCGGTCAGGGTTTCCAGCTGGTTGATCAGACGCAGGAACGTGGATTTGCCGGAACCGGACGGTCCGAGAATCACGGTGACGGTGCCGGGCATGACGGTCATGTCGATGCCTTTGAGCACGTGCAGGTTGCCGAAGGCCTTGTGCACCTGGGTCGCCTTGACGGCGGGAACGATTTCGTTGGTTGTGATTTCGCTCATGGTCGTTCCCCTCACGCGGTCATTCCCGCGAACGTGGCTTCGTTCTGCTTGTCGATGTCATCCTTGGGCTCGCCGAAGGTCTTGCCTGGCAACGGCGTGCGCTTGCCGCGGGCGCCGGCCGGACGGGCGTCGAAGCCCTTGCCGAAGTGCTTTTCGAGTCGCGACTGGATGACCATCAGGATGGAGGTGATGACCAGGTACCAGATGCAGGCCACGATCAGCAGCGGAATCGGCTTGTACAGACGGGTCGCGATCGCCGTGGTGGCGAACTGCAGTTCCAGCGTGAACGGCACGGCGTTGACAAGCGACGTGGTCTTCAGCATGCCGATGAACTCGTTGCCGGTCGGCGGGATGATGATGCGCATGGCCTGCGGCAGCACGATGCGACGCATGATGAGCGTGCGCTTCATGCCGAGGGCCTTTGCGGCTTCCGTCTGCCCCGGATCGACGGCCTCGAGGCCGGCGCGCACGATTTCGGCCAGGTAGGCGGCTTCGTTCAGGGCCAAGCCCAGCCATGCGGCGTTGAACGCGGTGATGACAGACTGGGAGTCAATGCTCCAGAATTCGATTGAGGTGAACGGGATGCCCACGCCGATACGCGGCACCAGCACCGCGAACAGACCCCAGAAGACCAGCTGCGTGTACACAGGGGTTCCGCGGAAGAACCAGATGTAGAACCAGCTCACGCCGCGCAGCACCGGGTTGATGGATTTGCGCATGACCGCCAGAATGACCGCCAGAATGATGGCGATGACCATCGAGATGACGGTCAGCAGCAGCGTGTACTTGATGCCTTCCAGTACGTTCTCGTTGAACAGGTATTTCCAGACCACATTCCATTCGAAACGCGGATTGGTGACCAAAGCCTGCACCAGCATCGCGGCGAAGAGCGCGACGATGATGGCCGCCACGATCGGACCCGTACGCTTGACGGGCAAGGCTTTAATGCGATTGGGAATATCGAGGCCGTCGCCGTCGACTTGTTTCTTCGCCATGATGCTGTTTCCTTTTTCTATCTATCTGATGAGATCAGTTGAGGTCGGTCGGATTGATCTCAGCCTTGTCGAGAGCGCCGGACTCGACGCCCCAATGCTTGAGGATCTTCATGTACGTGCCGTCATCCATCAGCTTCTGCATGGCCGCCTGCACCGCCTTGGCCGTGTCGGAATCACCCTTCTTGATGGCCACGGCCTCCTTGGTCACGCCGACGTCCTCACCGAGGGCCTCAAGCTGGTCGTCGGTCTGGGAGATCGCATAACCCGCGACCGGCGAATCGGCGTAGAACACGTCGGCCTTGCCGGTGACGACGTTGGTGGTCACATCGGTCTGCAGCTTGTTGGACAGGATCTGGATGTCAAGCTTGTTGTCCGCCTTGCACTGTTCGGCGCCCTTGTTGACTTCCTCCCCCTGTGTGGTGCCGGTCTGCACCGCGATCTTCAATCCGCACAGGTCGGACGTGTCGATCTTGCCTGGGTTGCCCTTCTTGACCACCCACGTGGAGCCGGCCTTGAACATGCTGACGAAGTCGACGGCCTTCATGCGTTCCGGGGTAATGGTGAACGACGAGACGCCGATATCGTACTTCGAACCGATCGACGGAATGATCGAATCGAAATTCGACGTCTGCGGATCCGCCTCGAGGCCGAACGTTTTCGCCAACGCCTTGACGATGTCCACGTCGAAGCCGACCGGCGTCTTGCCGTCCGCGGCCAGGAACTCGGCCGGCGCGTACGACGTATCCATGCCGACGGTCAGCTTGCCGTCCTTGGTGACGGAGGACGGCAGCATCTTGGCGATCTTCTCGTCCTTCTTCACGCCGGACACGTCGTAACCGGTGGTCGACGACGAATTCGAATCGTCGGAAGCTTGGGAATCCGTTTTGTCGGAGGTTCCGCAGGCTCCCATCGAGACGACCATCGCCGCGCTCAACGCGAGCGCCGCCCAACCTTTCAGGTTCCTCATCATGGCAAGTCCTCTCTTCAATCCAGCCAAATCAACCAGCCAAACGTGGCTATGGCATAACCTAAGAGCGGATTGCTACGAGCGTATTAACGGACGCAAAAGTTCCGAAACATTCACTCGTTGGTGCCGGGGGTGTTGATCTCCGGCTTGCTGATGGCACCGTCCTGAACACCCCAGTACTTGAGGATCTTCATGTAGGTGCCGTCGTCGATGAGCTTCTGCAGGGCCTTCTGCAGGGCCTCGTCCATCTGCTGGTCGCCCTTCTTGACGACGATGCCTTCCGGGGCGATGCCTTCGGTCTTGCCAAGCGTTTCGAGTTCGCCGTCGGTCTGCGCGATCGCGTAGCCGGCGACCGGCGAATCGGCGTAGAACACGTCGGCCTTGCCGGTGACGACGTTGGTGGTCACATCGGTCTGCAGCTTGTTGGACAGGATCTGGATGTCAAGCTTGTTGTCCGCCTTGCACTGTTCGGCGCCCTTGTTGACTTCCTCCCCCTGTGTGGTGCCGGTCTGCACCGCGATCTTCAATCCGCACAGGTCGGACGTGTCGATCTTGCCTGGGTTGCCCTTCTTGACCACCCACGTGGAGCCGGCCTTGAACATGCTGACGAAGTCGACGGCCTTCATGCGTTCCGGGGTAATGGTGAACGACGAGACGCCGATATCGTACTTCGAACCGATCGACGGAATGATCGAATCGAAATTCGACGTCTGCGGATCCGCCTCGAGGCCGAACGTTTTCGCCAACGCCTTGACGATGTCCACGTCGAAGCCGACCGGCGTCTTGCCGTCCGCGGCCAGGAACTCGGCCGGCGCGTACGACGTATCCATGCCGATGGTGAGCTTGCCGTCCTTGGTCACATAATCCGGCAGCATTTTGGCGATCGCGTCGTCCTTCTTCACGCCGGAAACATCGTAACCGGTCAGTTCGCTGGACTTCGAACTGGATTTCGACGCCGAGGCGTCGCTGTCGTCGCTGGTGCCGCATGCCGCGCCGGTGGCGAGCATGCCCACGCTCAACATGAACGCGGCGGCGGTTTTCAGGGCTTTTCCTGCTTGCATGTTCCCTCTCCTATGGATTCATATCGGCCTGTTCAGCCGAACCGTATCCTAGCGTAAAGAGGGTGTGTTACAAAAATTTTCCTGAATCGGCGTTCTTTCACTATGTGAAACCGGAATTTTTCCGATTTATCGCACCTGCTTGTTGGCGTATCGCATGGCTCGCAGCGCCTCACGCTTGTCCTGCTCCTCGCGAAGCGACTGGCGCTTGTCGAATTCCTTCTTGCCTCGGGCGAGCGCGATCTCGACCTTGACGCGGCCGTCTTTGAAATACAGACTCAGCGGAATGATGGTGAATCCCTTGGCCTGGGTTTGGCGGGCCAGCTTGTCGATCTGCGCCGCATGCAGCAGCAGCTTGCGCTTGCGCTTGGGTGCGTGGTTGTTCCACGTGCCGTTGAGATATTCGGGAATGTTGGCTCCCTCAAGCCACATCTCCCCACGACGGTCGATGGTGATGAACGATTCGGCCAGCGACGCCCGTCCTTCACGAAGCGACTTCACTTCGGTGCCGGTCAACACGAGACCGGCCTCATACTTGTCTTCGATGGCGTAGTCGTGACGCGCCTTCTTGTTCTGCGCGATCGGTTTGGTTCCCTGTTCCTTGGCCATGTCGGACCTCCTTCCCGGTTCTTTCGATCAGTGTATGCAACGCGACTCCGTCGACCATATCACGAAAGCGCGTCGCCCGACGATGCGGACGGCGCGCTTGCCGTGGTTTCATGTCTGGAACGGAACCGTCAGTAGTGGACGTACTGGTAGGCTCCGGCGTTGGAGATCGTCTCCCAAGCCGGGAACGTCGCGAAGCCAGTGCCGCCTTCGGAGATCAGGACCGAACCGTCGGCGTTCACGCGTTCCACGACGGCCACGTGGCCGTACTGCCAGTCGGCGGTCCAATGTCCGCCTACGCTTTGGCCGCGCGCGAACACCATCGCCGCGCCGACATGCGGGGTGTTGTTCACCAGGTATCCGAGTCCACGAGCGGTATTGGCCCAATCGGCGCCGTTGCCCATGTAGGAGCCGACCGGAAGGCTCAGCTGGGAACGCCTCAGGTATGCCCACAGCGTGCACTGGCGGGACGGATACGCGGCACCGCCGACCGTGTTGCCGGTGTTGTGTCCGTAGCAGTATCCGGAACCGGCCGGGCAATTACCGGGCACCGCATAGTTCATGCCGCCGGCGCCGCCGGAATTGTTGTTATTGGGCGTCGGAGCCGGCGCAGGTGCAGGCGCGGGAGCGGGATTGTAGTTCGTGTTGTTGTTCGGACGCGACTGCTGCTGGTTGTTATTGGGGTTGACAGCGGCGTTGTTGGAATTGTTGTACTGGTTGTTCCATGAATCGATCTGCGATTTCATGGCGACGATGTCCGCCGCTTCCTTGGCGCTCTGCGTTGTCAGCTGGCTCTTCTGCGATTCGAGCTTCTCACGTTTCACCGTGCCCTCGTCACGCAGCTTCTGCAGGGCGGTCTGCTTGGCGCTGGCCTCGCTTGCCGCCTGCTGGGCGCTTGCCGCCTGCTGGTCGGCCTGCTCCTTGAGCTGGGTGATCTTCTGTTCGATGGCGCCCAGACGGTCCTTGCGGTTCATCGACGTGTTCAGCTCGTTCGCCGCGTCGGTTGCCGCGTTGGATTCGCTTCGCGTGACCGCGGCCTGCGACTGCATCTTGTTGACGAAATCGTCGGCGGTCGTCGAATCGGTGACAAAATCCAGCACATCCGACGTACTGGAGCCGTGGAAGCTTTCGCGGGCGAGCTGCGCGACGGCGGCCTTGGCGTCATCATAGTCGGAGCCGGTCTGTTTGATCTGCTCCTCAAGGTTCGCCTTGTCCTGCTGGGCCGCTTGCAACCGCTGCGTGGTCGCTTCCGCCAGGCTCTGCGCCTGTTCTGCCGCCTGCTGGGCAGATTCCGCGGCCTCGACCGCCGCAGGAATCTGGTTGTCGTTCAAATCGGCCAACTGCAGAATCGTGTCGGCGAGATCGCTGCTCACGCCGACAAGCTGCGACTTCAGCTTGGCGTGGTTCGACACCTTCGCCTGGTATTCCGACATGCTCACGGCATGCGCCTGCGGAGCCGGCGCGGCGACGACCGCGACGCCGCCGGCGCAGAACATAGCCGAAGCAAGCATCAGTCCAACGATGGGCCGCACCTGTCTCGTCATTTTCCTAGACATGTATTCCCTTCCCGAAATCCACCTATTTCGACATTGTATCCAGCAAACTTCAAATATGCTGAACATCTCGTTCAGCACTCCGCCGGTTTATGCCTTCAGGTACTTCCTCAGCGAGATGCTGGACGCGACGATCGACAGCACGACGGCTCCCACCACAAGGGCCGGTGCAAGCAGCCATACCGTCTTTTGGTTGATCAGAGGCATCCACTGCACGCTCTTCGACAGCCAATCCGTGATGAACAGCTTCACCATGGCGCTCAACGTTCCGCAGGCGAGCAGCGAACCAATCAGCGACGCGAACACGCCTTCCAACACGAACGGCAGGCGGATGGTCCAGTTCGAGGCTCCCACCAGTCGCATGATCTCGGTCTCGTTCTTACGCGAGGCGGCACTCATGCGAATCGTCGTGCCGGTCAGCATGATGGCCACCAGGATCATCACGCCGGCGAGCGCCACGGTGACCGCCGTCGCACGGTTCAGCACCGAGAAGACCGGGTCGAAGATCTTGCGTTGATCCTGCACTTCCTCGACACCGGTGCGGCCGCTCAACACTTCGGATACCACTTGGTATTTGGTCGGGTCCTTCAGTTTCAGACGCAGCGACCCCTGCATGTCGGCGGCGGTGAGCACGCGTCCTTGGTATTCGCCGTTCGGATACTGCTTGAGGAAGGTGTTCTTGTAGAAGTCCTCACGGCTCACATATGTGATTTTGGAGACGATGTTGCCGGCTTCCTCGTTGATCACGTTCTCCAGATCGACGATCTCCTGGTTGGAAGGCGCCTTGCCCGACGAGCAGGACGCCGCCTGGCTGGCACCGTCCGGGCACAGCCATACGACCACTTCGACCTTGTCGTACCATTCGCCCTTCGCGGCGGTGATCTGTGCCTGCATCAGGCCGGACACGCCGATGAACAGGAAGGAGATGAATGTGACCAGCATGACGGAGATGATCATTGAAACATTGCGCTTGAGGCTGTTCCATGTTTCGGAAAGGATGAAACGAAAACGCATCAGTCGTGCTCCTTGGTGTCCTCAGGGTTTTCATCGGACGGTGCCGGCGGGACGGGCGGTTCGGGCGGTGTCGGAGGCTCGGTTTGGGTCGGTGGAACGGGCGGTGCAGGCGGAGCGGACAGCGCCGATGCTTCGTCGGCACCAGTCTCGGAGGCATCATTTTCAGCGGAGGTCTTGGCCTGTTCGTTCCGTTCGGTTTGCTCGGCCTGTTCCTGGTCGGCCATCTGTTCGAGGCTCAGTCCCTTGCCCCAGGTCAAGGTGGTCTCCACTGACGCGAAGGCCTCGCCGTAACGGCCGGTGCGTCCGGAATGCACGGATTTGGCAAGACGGGCGATGCCGTCGTTCCCCTGTCCGTCATGGACGGCAGCGGCGACCACATCCACGGCGTTCACCACGGTTTCGGCGCGCGTCGCGCCTTCCACGTCGACGGTGTCGTCAGGAGCGTTCGTTGAATCGATGGCGTTCTGTCGACGGTATTTCGCGTTCGGGTCGGAAGTGCCCAATGCCTGGTGCGATTTCGACTCGACTTCGGCATCCGGGAAATACAGCGCGGAATCGTAGGATCCCTGCTGCTCGTCGCGCACGATCTTGCCGGTGTGCAATTCGACCACGCGTTTGCGCATGGAGTTGACGATCTCCTCGTTGTGTGTGGCCATGACGATGGTGGTGCCGGTACGGTTGATGGCGTCCAACACTTCCATGATGCCCAGCGATGTGGTCGGGTCGAGGTTGCCCGTAGGCTCGTCGGCGAGCAGGATCTGAGGATGGTTCACATACGCCCTTGCGATGGCGACGCGTTGCGCTTCGCCGCCGGACAGCTCATGGGGGTAGTTGTTTTCCTTGCCCGTGAGCCCCACCGTCTGCAGTACTTTGGGCACCAGCGATTTGATGGTGGAACGGCTTGTGCCGATCACTTCAAGTGCGAAGGCGACGTTCTCCCATACCGTCTTGTTGTTGAGCAGCTTGTAATCCTGGAAGATAAAGCCGATCTGCCGGCGATAATGCGGCACCTGCCGTGCGGACAGGCGTCGCAGATCGTTGCCGGCGACGCGAATCTCGCCATCCGTGGCTTCCTCCTCGCGAAGCAGCAGGCTCAGCAAGGTGGTCTTGCCGGAACCGGACGCGCCCACAAGAAAGACGAAATCACCTCGATCGATGTCAAGACTGATGTCATCCAATGCGGGACGCGTGCCCTTTGGATAGACTTTGCTCACATGTTCAAGCGAGATCAGCGCCATCGTGTTTTCCCTCCGCCTATCGCTTAGGCTTCTTGTTCCTCGGCTGCCGCGCGACGCTGTTCGTGACGCCAGCGGATGCCGGCTTCGATGAACTCGTCGATGTCGCCGTCGAAGACAGCCTGGGTCTGCGAGGTCTCATACCCCGTGCGCAGGTCCTTGACCATCTGGTACGGATGCAGCACATACGAGCGCATCTGGTCGCCCCAGCTGGCCTTGATGTCTCCGGCGAGCTCCTTCTTCTTCTTGGCTTCCTCCTCGTGGCGCAGCACCAGCAGTCGGGACTGCAGCACGGCCATGGCGGCGGCGCGGTTCTGAATCTGAGAGCGTTCGTCCTGCATGGTCACCACGATGCCGGTCGGGATGTGGGTGATGCGCACCGCGGAATACGTGGTGTTCACGCCCTGTCCGCCAGGACCGGACGAGCAGTAGGTGTCGACGCGGATTTCGGAATCCGGCACGTCGATGTGATCGGTCGCTTCGACCAGCGGAACCACTTCCACGGCGGCGAAGCTGGTCTGACGGCGGCCCTGGTTGTCGAACGGGGAGATACGCACCAGACGGTGGGTGCCACCCTCCACGCTCAGTCGCCCGTATGCGTACGGGGCGTCCACCTGGAACGTGGCCGACTTGATGCCGGCTTCTTCCGCGTAGGAGGTGTCCATGACCTTGGCCTTGTATCCGTTGCGTTCCGCCCAACGCAGGTACATGCGCAGCAGCATCTGCGCGAAATCGGCCGCATCCACGCCGCCGGCGCCGGAACGGATCGTCACCACGGCGGAACGTTCGTCGTATTCGCCGTCAAGCAGCGTCTGGATCTCCATATCGTCGAGATCCTTTTGGATGCTTTCGACTTCGGCCTTCGCCTCGGCCAACGTGTCGGCGTCCTCTTCCTCCTGGCCAAGCTCGACCAGGGTCTCCACGTCCTCGATGCGCTGGTCGGCGGATGCCAGACGCTTGAGCTGCGACTGCACCGCGGACAGCTTGCTGGTCACTTTCTGTGCGTTTTCCGGATCGTCCCACAATCCGGGTTCGGCCGCTTTCACTTCAAGGTCCTTGGCCTCGGCGGTCAGTCGATCGACGTCGAGGGCCTTGGAAATGGACTCGTATTTGGCGCGCGCTTCGCTGATCGCCTCGGAGTAATCAAATTCTGCCATCGTTTACACCATACATTTCTGTTACGTTCCTGACTATTCTGACATGAAGCCGTCCACGGCTCCCGCACAATCCATAAGGTTTTTCCACGTGCCCACATCCATTTCCCACATGGACGGACCGCGAACCTGTCCGCACGCATACGGGAAACCGGGGCCCGTTTCGGATCATCCGGACCCGAAGGCGTCAAAGCCCCGCGTAGATCGCAGGAATGACCAGACTCAGCAGCATCGCCGCGGCGATGACGATGCACACCGTGCGCACCATGGTGCGGCGACGGCGTTCTCGCTGCTCGCGTTCGTCCCTGTAGTCACTCATACGCGCCACTATACCGGCTCGCCCCTACTTAGCGTTTCTTGCGAAACGCCTCGAAAATCACTTGTGGTAAGGTTCTCCGGCGTTGATTTTGTATGCGCGATAGATCTGCTCCAGCAGAATCACCCGCATCAGCTGGTGCGGGAACGTCATTTTGGAAAAGCTCAGCAGGTAGTCGGCTCGTTTGAGGATCGCGGGGTCGAGTCCCAATGAGCCGCCGATGATGAGCTGGATATGGCTGGTGCCGTGGAGTCCGAGGTCGTTGATTTTCGCGGCGAGCTGTTCGCTGGTGAGCTGCTTGCCTTCGATGGCGAGGGCGATGACGAACGCATCGTCACGAATATGTTTGGCGATGCGTTCGCCCTCTTTGGCCTTGATCTGCCGTTCGAGTCCGTCGCTGGCATGCTCCGGTGTCTTCTCGTCGGCCACTTCGACGATGTCGAGCTTGCAATACCGGCCCAGTCGTTTCGAATATTCCGCGATGGCGTCGCGCAGATACTTCTCTTTGACCTTGCCGACGGTGATCAGTGTGATTTTCACGAGTTTCCTCTTGCGGAGAGCGCGGATGACGCTCTCCGCCATTCCGTTTTCAGTTCTTGTGGAGTTTCTCGTTGAGCTCGATGCCGGTCTTGCGGTAGCGCGCCTCGATGCGGCCGGACACGGAGTTGCGGATGAACAGGATGTTGTCCTTGCCGGACAGTTCGGCGCCCTTGACGGTTTCGAGCGGTTCGCCGGCGGCGACCTTGGCCTTGTCGTAGATGGTGACCTTGGTGCCGGCGGTGACGTACAGGCCCGCTTCGACCACGCAGTTGTCTCCCAGGGAGATGCCGATGCCGGCGTTCGCGCCGAGCAGGGAGTGCTCGCCGATGGAGTTCTTGAGCTTGCCGCCGCCGGACAGGGTGCCCATGATGGACGCGCCGCCGCCGATGTCGGAGCCGTTGCCGACCACGACGCCTTGCGAGACGCGGCCTTCGACCATGGAGACGCCGAGGGTGCCCGCATTGAAGTTCACGAAGCCGGCGTGCATGACGGTGGTGCCTTCGGACAGGTGCGCGCCCAGTCGCACGCGGTCGGCGTCGCCGATGCGCACGCCGGTCGGCACGACGTAGTCGACCATACGGGGGAACTTGTCAATCGACAGCACGTTCACATCGACGTGCGGCGCCAACACGGCTCCGGACTGTCGGGTGGCGGCCATCACGTCAAGCTTGCGCAAAGCGAAATCATCGACGGCGAACGGGCCGTAGTTGGTCCACACCACGTTGTTGAGCTTGGCGAAGATGCCGTCGAGATTCAACGTGTTCGGCTTGGCCAGACGCATGCTCAGCAGGTGCAGACGCAGATAGGCGTCGGCGGCGTCCTCGATCGGCTCGTCCAGCTTGGACACGGTGAACACGGGCATGCGGCGCACGCCACGCGCGTCGGCCTCGTCATGCGCGATGGCGCCGAAGTTGTGATTCGGACGCGAGGTTTCAGCCGGAGCCTCGCCCAACGTGAGTTCCGGATACCACACGTCAAGGGTGTTGCCGGCCGCATCGATGCTTGCCAGACCCCAACCCCATGCGGTGCGCTGTTCAGTCATGTGTACGCTCCTTTGACCATGCCGGAGCCGTAGACCGGTTCCAGCGATTCGTTAGGTTCTTTCGTTCCTTGAAACACTGTAGCGGCAAGCCATGGCAGGCGCATGCGCACGTCCGAAACCGGAGCCGCGTGTCAATATCGTTCAGTGGCGCTGGTCCATCGGCACGTAATCGCGTTCCGTGTAGCCGGTGTACACCTGGCGCGGACGGCCGATCTTCGTGTTCGGATCGGCGAGCATCTCACGGTATTGCGCGATCCAGCCGGGGATGCGGCCCAACGCGAACAGCGTGGTGAACATGGACGGATCGAAGCCGATCGCACGGTAGATCAGTCCCGTGTAGAAGTCGACGTTCGGATACAGATGACGAGACACGAAGTAATCGTCGCTCAATGCGATCTGCTCCAGTTCGGTGGCCACGTCGAACAGCGCGCGCTCGTCCGCCGGCAGCTTCAGCGTGTCGGTGCGTTCCATGATCTTCTGCAGATAGGTCTTGGCGATCGCCGCGCGCGGATCGTACGACTTGTACACGCGGTGGCCGAGGCCGGAGATGCGATGCCCGTTGGCCTTCGCGTCCTCCACGAATTCCTTGACGGTTTTGCCGGAGTCGCGGATGGCCTTGAGCTGGCGGAGCACCGCCTCGTTGGCGCCGCCGTGCAGCGGGCCGGACAGCGCGTTGATGCCGGCCGCGACCGCGGAATACAGGTTGGCGTGCGCCGAACCGGCGATGCGCACCACGGACGTGGAGCAGTTCTGCTCGTGGTCGGCATGGATGATGAGCAGACGGCCAAGCGCGTGCACGTACAGAGGATCGGATTCGAACGGCTCATACGGCACGGCGAAGCACATGCGCAGGAAATCGTCGACATAGCCACGCGAGTAGTCCGGGTACAGCATCGGCTCATCGCGACGGCGGCGGAAGATGTAGCTGACGATGGTGCGCGCCTTGGCCATGATGATGGTCGCCGCTTCGTCCAGCTGGTCGGAATCGTTGATGTCCGTGGTGTCCGGGTAGAACGTGGCGAGCGCGTTGACCGCGGACGCCATCACACTCATCGGATGCGCGGTGCGCGGGAAGGAGCCCATGAACGTACGGAAGTCCTCCCCCACCATCGTGCGGTGGTTGATGTCGGAGATGAAACGGTCGTACTGGTCCTTGTTCGGCAGTTCGCCGTGACGCAGCAGCCAAGCGACTTCAAGGAAGTCGGACTGTTCGCACAGCTGCTCGATCGGATAGCCGCGGTAGCGCAGAATCGAGTTCTTGCCGTCGATGTACGTGATTTTCGATTCGCATTGCGCGGTGGTGAGGAAACCGGGGTCGAGTGTGACCCAGCCATCATTGCGCAGCGTGGACACCACGATGCCGTCCGCGCCCGCCGTGGCTTCGACCACCGGCAGGGTGAAGTCCTTGGATTCCACACTCAGATTGGCTGTGGCCATACTCGTTCGCTCCTTACCAGTTCAAAAAGTACCGCCCACTATATGGCATGCGCGTTTCGATATGTGGGTTCCGTCTCAAAACGGGCATGAAAAAACGGGCTGTGCGTAATCGCACAAGCCCGTTTTCATAAGGTTTTGGACTAGTCACGGACGGTGAGGATCACCGGACCGTTTTCGGTGATGGCGATGGTGTGCTCGCTGTGTGCGCCACGGGAGCCGTCCTCGCTCTTCAGCGTCCAGCCGTCCTTCGGATCCTGGTAGATCTCGTCGGTGGTCTTGAGGAACCACGGTTCGATGGCGATGACCAGGCCCGGACGCAGCTTGTAGCCGTGATGCGCCTTGCCGTCGTTCGGCACGTGCGGATCGCCGTGCATGATATGGCCGACGCCGTGCCCGCCGAACTCCAGGTTGATCGGGTAGCCGTATTCGCGTGCCACGTCGCCGACGGCGCAGGAGACGTCGCCCAGACGATTGCCCGGCTGAGCGGCTTCGATGCCGGCCGCCAAAGCCTCTTCGGTGCACTTGATCAGGCGCAGGTCGTCGGGATGCTGCGTGCCGACGCAGAAGCTGATGGCGGAATCCGCGACCCATCCGTCGACGTTGATCGCCAGATCGAGGCTGACCAGATCGCCGTCCTTCAGGTTGTAGTCGTACGGAACGCCGTGCAGCACGGCGTCGTTCACGGACGTGCAGATGTAGTGCGCGAACGGACCGGTGCCGAAATCAGGCGCATAGTCGACGTAGCAGGACGAGGCGCCCTTGCGGTCCACGATGCGCTTGTGGACGAATTCGTCGATTTCCAACAGATTGGTGCCGACCTTGGTGAATTCCTTCAGGTCGCGCAGGATGCCGCCGACGAAGCGGCCTGCGGGCTTCATCGCTTCAATCTCTTTAGGGGTTTTCAGTTCGATCATGCCTTCAACCCTACTTCGCGGGCCATACACCGGCGAACGATGTTCTCCTTTCTGTATTCCACCTTGCGTTCCACCCGAATATTCGATTCGAATACACGATGTTGTCACCAAAGATGGATAGTGTGAAACCATGAACAACACTTCGAATTCTTTGGTTTCGGGTATCGATCCGGCATCGTTCTCCGCCGTGACCGGCCCGTCTCAGGACTTGTTCCGCTTCGTCAACGGCCCGTGGGTCGACATGTACCGTCTTCCCGACGACCGTTCCCGGTATGGTTCCTTCGACAAGCTCGCCGAGGATGCGGAAAACCAGATCCGCGACATCCTTGAAGAGGATGATTGCCCAGCCGTCAAGTCGCGCGCTTTGTACCATAGTTTCCTTGACGTCGATGCCATCGACGCGGCCGGACTCGCCGCCATCGAAGACCAGTTGGCTTCCATCGACGAGGCCGAAGACAAGGCCGCACTCACCCGCGCGCTTGGCGCCATGAACCCGACCGGCGGTCCAGACCTGATCGGCATCGCCGTTTACGGAGATCCGGGAGCGCCGGAGACCAATGTCGTGCACATCGAACAGGACGGTTTGGATCTGCCGGACGAGGCCTACTACAGGGAAGACCATTACGCGCCAATCCGTGAGGCGTATGTCGAGATGGTCGCCAAGCAGCTGAAGAACGCGCATCTTGCGGCCGATGACGAGGATGCCCATGCGCAGGCCAAGCGTTTCCTTGACGTGGAGACGCGCATCGCGGCGAACCATTGGGACAACGTGTCCACGCGCGATTCGGTGAAGACCTATAACCCGACGGATTACGCCGACCTGTGCGCCATGCTCGCCGATGTTGACCTGGACGCTTGGATCGACGCCTGGCAGAACGCTTACGACGCGACCACCGCGGCTGCCGTGCAGCCGTTGGATTTCCGCGGCTGTTTCAGCCACACGATCGTGCATGAGCCAAGCTTCCTCACCGGACTCAACGCGTTCTGGAAGGAAGCGTCGCTGGATGATCTCAAGCTGTGGGCCCGCGTGCATGTGGTGATCGGCTCCACATTGGAGCTTCCCCACGAATTCGACGAAACGAATTTCGACTTCTACGGCAAGACGCTGTCCGGGCAGAAGGAGCAGCGTGTGCGTTGGAAGCGTGGCGTCTCGCTGGTCAACGGCATCTGCGGCGAGGATGTCGGCCGCGAATACGTGAAGCGTCACTTCCCCGAAACCTCCAAGCAGCGTATGGAGCAGCTGGTCGGCAATCTCATCGACGCCTACCGTGTGTCCATCTCCAATTCCACTTGGCTTGGCGACGAGACCAAGGCCAAGGCATTGGAGAAGCTGTCCAAGTTCGTGCCGAAGATCGGCTACACGAACCATTGGCGTGACTATTCCGCGCTGGATGTGCGCGAGGACGCCGGCTTCGCCCAGAACATGCGTGCCGCGAACCTGTATGAGACCGGCTACCAGCTGGCCAAGGTGGGCAAGGCCGTCGACAAGGACGAATGGCTGATGAATCCGCAGACGGTGAACGCCTACTATGAGCCGTCCATGAACGTGATCGTGTTCCCGGCCGCCATTTTGCAGCCGCCGTTCTTCAACCCGGATGCCGAGGATGCCGCGAACTACGGTGGCATCGGCGCGGTGATCGGCCATGAGATCGGCCACGGTTTCGACGACCAGGGCTCGCAATACGACGGCGACGGCAAACTCAACGACTGGTGGACCGAAGAGGACAAGGCCAATTTCAAGGCGCTCACCCAGAAGCTTATCGACCAGTACAACGAGTTCGTGCCGACGCAGCTCGCCGAAAAGTATTCGGATGACCCGTCGAAGGCCCCTCATGTGAACGGCGCGTTGACCATCGGCGAGAACATCGGCGATTTGAGCGGTGTGAACATCGCTCTCAAGGCCTATGCGTTCGCTCTCGATGAAGCGGCCGGCCGCGGCAAGGATGGTTCCACGGAAGCCATCGAAGCCGCGCTTGCCGATGCTCCTGAAATCGACGGCTTCACCGGCCTGCAGCGTTTCTTCCTGAGCTACGCTTCGATTTGGCGCACTAAGAATCGCGACGAGTTGGCGGAGCAGTATCTGCAGATCGACCCGCACTCCCCCGCCGAATGCCGTACGAACGGCATCGCCCGTAATGTGGACCTGTTCCACAAGGCGTTTGGCGTGCAGCCCGGCGACGGCATGTGGCTCGCACCGGAGCAACGCGTGCGCATCTGGTAACAGGCCATGCCAGCGATCGCATAAGCGTCAGGCAATCGTCAGAAGCCATCGCCGCCGAATTCCTCACGTAGGGGTTCGGCGGCGTTGCTATCCGTACCGGCCTGCGAGCCGCCTTGCTCGTCAACGCCGGAACTCTGCCCGTCCATCGCATTGACTGAAGTTTCGCCCCGCTGTTGGACGGCTTGCACATATGGATCACGTCCTAAAGCCTGTCCAGGCTGCGCGTCTTGCTGGCCGGAATCGTTTTTCTTGGCGAGTTTGCGGAAGGTGGAGACACCGTAGCTCAAATCATGCCCCGCCGCATTCGCTTCCATGACGAGTTTCGACTGTTGCTTGCCGTTCTGGTCCACCCAGCTTTCCGCCGCCAGCACGCCGGTCACGATGACCGGTTCGCCTTTTTTGAACGATTGGCAGATGCTTTCGGAAAGGCCTCGATATGCCTTCACCGTGATCCATGTGGTGGGCAGGTCCTTCCACTGTTGCGTTCGGCCATCGAAATAATGTCTGGTGCTGGCCAGCCGGAATGAGCTGGCATGCGGCATGCCTTCCCGATTGAATTGCGTGGGCTGGCCGCCCACATATCCCGTGATGGTGAGGAGACCCTGCTGCTGCGCCATGTTCGGCCCTTTCTGTTTGACGAATGATGGACCGCGGAAAGCGCCGTTGACGGCACGGAAGCGACAGGCAGTGAGGTGGATTTATGGTGAGAGAGGGTAAACTGCATGCCCTTCCCGCATCTTCACGTTTCCGCGGTAAGACCACTATCGCCGAACGTTCCATCCGTCTGCAAGCCCAACCGGAGAATGTGGATAACTTGAGATCGTCGGGCGAGTCGTGGATTGTCGGTGGATAATTTCGACTTATCCACCGACATCCACAATCCTCATGTGCGTGAGATGCGCACGGTATTCCCCATGAAAAACAAAAAACGGAAGACCACCTGCTTGATGGTCTTCCGTTGCCGTATGTCGTTCGTCGGATCAAACCGACGCGCTACGGATTGCCGTATGTCACTTGAGCAGTGCAGCGACGCGGTCCGCGATCGCCTGCGCGGCGTCCGCGACCGGCACCGCTTCGGCGTTCTCACCGTTGCGGTCGCGCACTTCGATGGTGCCGTTGTTGACGGTGTCGCGGCCGGCGACGGCGATGATCGGCACGCCGATGAGTTCGGCGTCCTTGAACTTGACGCCCGGAGACACCTTCTTGCGGTCGTCGAAGATGACTTCGATGCCCTTGGCCTCAAGCTCACCGATCAGCTGTTCTGCGGCTTCGAACGCGGCCGCATCCTTGCCGGTGGCCACGACGTGCACCTGTGCCGGCGCGATGACTGCCGGCCATGCCAGACCCTTCTCGTCGTGATGGGTTTCGGCGATGCAGGCCATCACACGGGAGACGCCGATGCCGTAGGAGCCCATCCACACCGGAACGGTCTTGCCGTTCTGGTCGAGCACCTTCAGGCCGAGCGCGTTGGAATACTTGAGGCCCAGCTGGAACACCTGGCCGATTTCCACGCCGCGCTCGAAGCTCAGCGGGCCGGAACCGTCCGGGCTCATGTCGCCATGACGTACCTGCACGGCTTCGACGGTGCCGTCGGCCTCGAAATCGCGGCCGTACACCAAATCGTAGTAATCCACGTCCTGCTCGTCGGCGCCGGTGAACCATGCGGAACCGCGTGCCACGTGCGCGTCGATCAGGTAGCGCAGCGCGTCACCGGTCTCGGACGCGTTCTCGGCCTTCTTTCCGTCGCGTGCCTGCGGGCCAAGCGCCATCGGTCCGATGTAGCCCTTGACGAGTTCCGGATGCTTCTTCAGATCCTCGTCGGTGGCTTCCTCGATCTCGGCCGGGGTGAACTGCGCCTCAAGACGCTTCATGTCGACGGTACGGTCGCCCGGAACGCCTACGACCACGAGCTCGCGCCACGGCTCGTCGTGGTCTTCGTCCTGCGGATGCATGACGGCGATGACGACGTTCTTCAGAATGTCGGAGGCCTGCCAATCGCGGCCGTCGGAACGCGGATGGTTGGCGTTGGCGAATTCGACCATCTTGTCGATGGTGGCCGCGTCCGGGGTCGGGCGCTTCTCGGCTGCCGGCGTTGCGGTAAAGTCGATGGCTTCCGGTTCCGGAGTGGTCAGCGCCTCGACGTTCCAGGCCTTGCCGGACGGCGACTGGGCGAAGGTGTCCTCGCCGATCTCCATCGGAGCCAGGAACTCCTCGGATTCGAAGCCGCCCATCGGGCCGGCCATGGCGTGCACCGGCACGTACTTCAGGTCGAGACGGTTGAAGATGCGCTCGTATGCGCCGCGCTCGTCCATGTATGCCTTGACGAGGCCTTCCTTGTCGAGGGTGAAGGAGTAGGCGTCCTTCATGATGAACTCGCGGCCGCGGATCAGGCCGGCGCGCGGACGGAACTCGTCGCGGTACTTGGTCTGGATCTGGTAGAGGGTCACCGGCAGGTCCTTGTAGGAGGAGTACAGGTCCTTGACCAGCAGGGTGAACATTTCCTCATGGGTCGGGGCCAGCAGGTAGTCGGCCTCGTGGCGGTCCTTCAGACGGAAGATGTTGTCGCCGTATTCCTCCCAGCGGTGGGTGGCCTCATACGGCTCGCGCGGCAGCAGTCCGGAGAAGTGGACTTCCTGGGCGTCGATGGACGCCATCTCCTCGCGGATGATGTTCTCGATCTTGTTCAGGACATTGAGGCCCAGCGGCAGCCAGGTCCAGATGCCCGGAGCGGCCTTGCGCAGGTAGCAGGCGCGCTGCAGCAGCTTGTCCGACACGACGTCGGCATCGGCGGGGTCCTCGCGCAGGGTGCGCAGGAACATGGTAGACATACGAAGTGCTTTGGTCATACGTTCCAAATTACTCAGGTAAGCCGACTTGGATGCGCCACACGTCCTCGAATCGCACACCAATACGCGAAAAACGTTATTTATAGAGTTATAAATAAGTCTAAAGCCGTTTCTATGATACTGGAATCAGCACCATATCGCTTCATAAGGAAAGGACGCAGCATGCGTCACGTCACCGCGCACATTTCGATTTGGAACAAACTCGGCTGGATCGGCATCATCTGCTATTTCGTCTTCGCGGCGGCAGCGCCGGAAGTGCTGACCGAAGGCAACCAATGGATCGGCCTGTGCCTAGCCGTATTGTGCGTCACGTTGATTTCCCTGCCATGGAAGAAGCCGTTCAATGCGATTGCGCTGGCCGGCATGGTGATATGGATCATCGTCACGCGGGCGATTCCAGGTCTTGAGTTCCTGCAGCGCAACCCGCTTTGGTTGCTCGTCGGACTGGCCTGCGTGATCGCCAGCTGTTGGGACCCCGATCCGGAAAGCGTCGAGGACGAAGTTGAGCTCGACCCGGATCTTGCGCGTTCCCTGCAGGCGATGGGCTGATATTTAGCAGCGGGTCAGAACAGCACGTCCTGCGCGAATTCGTCATCCTCACCGGCGGCCGGTTGCGGCATGCGGGCGCGGAATGCTCCGACACCGTCGGAGGCAAGCGTATCGGCGGCCTGAGCCGACTCCAATCGCAATTGTCCATCAAGACGGACCGCGTCCGGTGAGACCAGGAACATGCGCTCGTTGACGCCTTGCAGATACAGGCCGTCGAGCCCTTCCACTCGAGACAGCGCCACGTATCCCATGCCCGGCGCGAATGTGCGTCGCAAATCCATGACGGCACGATCGAGTGTCATGCCTTGCGATTTGTGGATGGTGATCGCCCACGCGCAGCGCAACGGCACCTGTTTGACCGTGGCGAGCACGGCATCGCCGTCCTGCATCTGCCAGGAATTCGGCTTCATGGTGACGATGTTGCCGTTTTCGAATTCGACGATCGGCCAGCCGCCCTGCGATTGCGTGGCGAATCCACGCACGGTGCCGAGCGACCCGTTGACGTACTGGTGGTCGGTGTCGTTGCGCACCGCCATCACGGCCGCGCCCGTCTTGAGACACAACCGTTCGGGGGCCAGCATGTTCTTTTTGAGCCGTTCCACCAGATTCGCCGCACCCTCGGATTCGGCGAGGTATTCGTGCGGCTCCTCCTTGATTTCGAACAGGCGCAGATCATTAAGCGCGTCGGCCTGCCTGTTGACGGGGAACAGGTTCACCGCCTGCTGCCCGGGTTCCGGAATGGCCCCCAACCGGGTCAGCAGCACATTGCGGTCGCCATCGTCCACCGCGCCTTCGCGAATGTCGGTCAGCACGTTCAACAGCTGGCCGTCATCCTGACGATGCTGTTCGGTCAGATAGCAGACAACGGGGTCCAATTCGCGCCATACCAACGATTCGGTGACGAAACCTTCGGGATTGAGTCCGGCGCGCATGTACCGCTCGCGACTGGCCAGATATTCGGCGGACGGCGCGATCAGGTCGTTGTTGCGTCCCGATACCGAAACCGGCGGCAGCTGGAAAAAATCGCCGGACAACACCACCTGCAGCCCGCCGAACGGACGTTCGTCGCGGCGGATGATGCGGCAGATCCGGTCAACCATGTCGAACAGCCACGCGTGCAGCATGGAGACCTCGTCGATGATGAGGATGTCGGCTTCCTGCAGCTTGCGTTTGCGGCGTGTGCGAACGGTTTTGACCAGATTGTCGGTCAATGCCGTGGCCAAGCCGATGCCGCTCCAGGAATGGATGGTGGTGCCGTTGATATGCGTGGCAGCGATGCCCGTGGATGCGGTGACGGCCACGGATGCGCCGTCGGCACGCGCCTGCCGTATGAATTCGTTGAGCACGTAGGTTTTGCCGGCACCGGGCGCGCCCGTCAGGAACACGCTTGCGCCGGAACCCAGAATCGCAAGCGCCTCGGATTGCCTCATTACGCCACCTTCTTTACATCACCGCGCCCCATGCAACGAAATCGTCAGGCAACCAGCCTGTCCACAACCTTGAGCACACCGTGCTCGACGTTCGACGGTGCGATGTAGCGCGCGGCGGCCTTCAAATCGGGGTGCGCGTTGCCCATGGCGAACGACCAGTCGCCCGCCTCAAGCATGAGCAGATCGTTGAGGTAGTCGCCGAACACCGCCGTCTGCGCGGGTGTGACGCCGAGCACGCGCTGCAACGCCTCGACGCCCTGCTTTTTGTCGGTTTCGATGTTCATGATGTCCACCCACAGTTTGCCGGAGACGACCACCTGGTAGTCCGCGCGCAGATGTGTGAGCTTTTCGTTGGTGAATCGTTCGGAGCCGTCAAGGTCGAGGATCGCGAGTTTCAGAACGATTTCAGCGTCGCCGTCAGGGGTGTAGGCGGACGGTTCCTGCGCGAAGTCGAGCACTTCGTGCAGATCGTCCACGATGCTCAGCGCCGCGTAGTATTTGCCGACTTCATCGAGGAACGGCTTGTCGGAACGCTGCACGTATGCCGATTTGAGGCCACACACCACCAGTCCCACGTTATGCTCGCCGGAGGCAGCGGCGTCGGCGACCAGGTCGATGACGTGACGCGTGACGTCCAAATCGACGCCATGCACTTCCACGACTTTGTCGTCGAGCGCCACCACATTGCCGTTTTCCGCGATATAGGACAGTTCTCCCCCGTCGAGAATCTCCGCGGCTTTGTCGGCGAACATGTTGCGCAGCGTGGCGTATTGGCGTCCGGACGCGGGCACGAATTCGACGCCACGGCGTTTGAGCCGGGCGAGCATGGGCCAGAATCCGTCGGGGATTCGGCTTCGTTCGTCAAGTAACGTGCCGTCCATGTCGGCGACCACAAGGCGGATATCCTGCGGTTGGCCGATGGTGGTCCAATCAGCTGCGGTCATGCGGTTCCTCTCGCTGGAGTCGTGCTGTCAGTCCTTGTTGAGCAGGCTGGTTTCCTGGATTTCAGAGGCGATGGCCTTCGCCTCCGCTTCGCTCGGACCGGGCACCGGGGCCATGAACGCCTTGCGGTAGTAACGCAGTTCGTCGAGCGATTCGATGATGTCGGCGAGCGCGCGGTGGCCGCCGTTCTTCGGCGGACGGTTGAGGTAGACGGCCGGATACCAGCGGCGGGCGAGTTCCTTGAAGGTGCTCACGTCGATGGTGCGGTAGTGCAGGTTCTCCATGAGTTCCGGCATGTAGTGGTCAAGGAACTTCTTGTCGGAGCCGATGGTGTTGCCGGCGAGCAGCGGCTTGACGCCGGCCGGAGTGAATTTCCTGACGTATTCGATGACCTTGGCTTGCGCTTCGTCGAGGCTCAGACCGTGTTCCCATTCGTTGATCAGGCCGGAACGGGTGTGCATGGCGCGCACGAAGTCATTCATGTGGTCGACAGCCTTCTGACTGGGCTTGATCACATAGTCGACACCTTCGTCGAGCACGTTCAGGTCGAAGTCGGTCGGCACCACGGAAACCTCGACGAGCTCGTCGCCGCCGAAGATATCCAGGCCGGTCATCTCGCAGTCGATCCAGATCAGACGTGAGCCTTCGGACGTGTATGTTTCGCCATCGTGTGCATCTACCATCGTTGCCTCTTTCGATTGGTCCGCGGTCGCGCCCTCTGCGCAGGCCGAACATATGAAGATACCGCAGGGTAGGTACGTCGGACCGTCATCGTTGGAAAACGGTCGTTGGAAACAGGAAAGCCGTCCGCGCCCAAATGGAGGGACGCGGACGGCTGGAGCGCGCTGCCGGTTCGATGGTTCAGCGCACGAGTGCGGTATCCGGCACAGACACCCTCAGATCGGGGCATCCTGCGTGCGGTCAATCGGCCAGTTTGAGCCAAGCGCTGGTATCTTGCGGCAGCTTGCCATCGTCGGTAAGCGGTCCTGATGTCAGCAGCACTTCGCCTTGCGGCAACGTGATCGGTTCTTCGCCGAAGTTGGTGATCGAGGCCCAGCCGTTGGCACGGCGGTACGCGATGGTGCCACCCGGGAAACCGTTGGCGCCGTCATGCGCCTTGCCGGGCTGGTCTTCCGGAAGCCATTCGAGACTCAGGTCGGTGGTCTGCAACTCATGTCGCAATGCCAGCACGCGGCGGTACAGGTTCAGCATGGAATCCGGGTCGGCCGATTCGACATCGACCGCGAAATCCTTGTACCACTTGGGTTGCGGCAGATGCGGCTCGGCCTTCGCGTCTGCCGGGGAGAATCCGAAGGAGCCGCCATGG
>ENA-ORSJ01001237-ORSJ01001237.1-human-gut-metagenome-genome-assembly--contig:-NODE-1237-length-22614-cov-5.247883_pt1 | contig 22614 bp, 23 predicted proteins | sample MGYA00242191_ERZ509158 | MGnify/ENA primary metagenome ERZ509158 (study PRJEB26280, sample SAMEA2338623) | human gut metagenome | biome: human gut; feature: human-associated habitat; material: faeces...
TGCAGAATAATGTAGTTCATCACTCCACACCCTCTGCTCTCCTCGGCCTCCATTCCTCGTCCCGCACCTGAAACGCGTCCCCAAGCTGCACGGTTTCCGGGAAATTGTGCTGGGTGGTCTGTACGGCGTATTTGTCGATCTCGGTTGCATAGTAGGCAGTAACATTCACGCCCAGCTTGTCCAATGCGATACGCCCGCAGCTCATGCCGTCGTACATGGAAAGCACTTCCACCGGCTCCTCTGTCAGCCCAGTAAAACGGCTCATAATATGGGCGATCACATCCACCGTCCAGCCGTTGCCCAGCATTTTATACGCCTGCGTGTCGCTGACTGGAAAGGCGTATGTGTCCGGCACGGTCTGGAGACGTTTGCACTCCGTCACGGTCAGCTTGCGGATGATGTAAAAGCCGTCTGCCAGCTTGATGGGGTACTCCTTGCCCTTGATAGTGATACGCCCGCCGCGTACCTCATAGGCAGGAATTTGCTTTCCATCTGCCGTCTCAAAAATCAGTACAGCACAACTGCTTGTTACCATGCTGCCGGTCGATAAGGTCGGCGTTTTCCCAGTGATCTCCGCGCGGTTATATGGATTAAACATTTCCGGGACATAGCCTTTCCGATCAACAAGGCTGTCGATCGCTTTCAGAATAACCTTGTTGTTTTCCGCAGAAATTGGCACGGCGTAAAGCCCGGTTTTCGCGCCCACACCTCCGCCGTTCCCACACAGGGTCACGCTTTTGCCGTCCGGCGAATAGACGCAGTATTGCTGGCTGTCAAAGTCCTGCTTCTTTGCGTCGTTCTCGATGGTGCCGATGCGGATAGGCTCTGCGACGCAGGTCTTTCGGTCAACGGTATTTCCTACCATATTTCGGATGCCGTCTTTATAATAGGAGGCTCGCAAACACTGGCTTTTCCCGCCGGTCGTGATATTGACTGGCTCGGCTACTCCGTTCCGTTGCCGTCTTGCAATCATATCTTCCGCTGTGGCACTATGGTTTGATGCTGTTGGTGCATAGCCTTTCTCGCGCCAGCAGACGCCGCTTTCCAGAATATCCCGCAGCAGGATACCCTTGTCCTCCGGCTGTTCCACACGGACTTGGCTGTATGTACCGTCCGGCTCACGCTTGCCGACCCAGTAGAGCCGCTGGCGGTTCTGTGCGGAGACCAGAGCGGAGGTGATAAGCACCGGTTCCACGCCCAGCTCCGCCGTGATCTGCGCACGGATAGCGGGAGACATGGATTTGTTGTTTTCGTACAGGAAATAGTCGGGATGGTACTTGTCCCGTGCGATACGGTAATTCAAAAATAGTTCTCAGCCGATGCCGCTGGCTTCCGTCTCGCGGTTCTTGGTCTGTGCGATAGACCAGTGCGTACATGGCGAGCCGCCGATCAAGATTTTCATTCCTCCGCCTCCTCGCGCAGCCAGTCCAGTGCGCACAGTTCACACGCTGTCATTCCGTCGCGTCCTTTTAGGTAGCACGTACTGTCACGATCATTGTTCTTGCAGTAGGCCGCGCCGTCGCTGCTCAGCATGAATTTTGCCAGTTCCTCGTCATTCATTTCTCGAACCCTGTCCGCGTTGGTAAAGACCACATCCGGGCAGTTCTGTTTCCGGGCATTTTTACAGGCTTTCCCGCCGTAGTTCAACAAGCAGCCGGCAACCCGGCACCGATCACAGAGTTTCATTCCGCCGCCTCCTTAACCGTCATAGCACCCGCACGGAGCGCCGCAGAGGCATCCGCCGGGGCTGTCCGGGAACAACTGGTCAAAGGTCAACTGTGCCTCCTCAAACTCCTTGTTTGCCATGAACTCGTTGTAGTAGCTCTCCCATGACCAGTCGCGCCCAAGACCTTTTACATTCACATTTGTCTTGGCGCTCCCGTGTTCCAGCGCGATAGCCCGCTCAAAGAGATCGGGGTAGTTCTCCCACAGCGCTTGTATTTCTTTCTTCTTCATGGATGGGCAGAAAAAGCATGAACTTTTCCCCGGTCTCGGCAGTCCGGCCCGCTCGATCACGTGCACACATTCCTCGCGCGTCCAGCCCCATTCGTAGAGCGGATAATGCTTTTCGTACTTTTTGTCCGCTTCGTCGATGGGCGCGGCGTGTTGGATGCGCCGTGTCTCCCCGGCATCGTAACCGATGTATTTGTGGACGCGCTGGCCGCTGGCCCACACCTCTTTGCACGGTTGATAGTTGTTGCAGAACTTCTCCTGCGTCCCGATCTTGTGCTTGAGAGAGCATTTTTTGTATCCATAGGCAATCGAGGGCAGCCTCCCGCTGTTGATGCATTCCTGCTCCAGCGTCAATCGGTTCCCGTCCTTGTCGTGGTACTCCACGGAGACGATCTTTGGGATGCCATGCTTTACCAGCCACTCATTGAACGTCCCCATGAACTCGTAGGTGTGCGGCTGCTCGCCGCCCTCTATGTCCGGCAGCTCCGTCGCCCGGTAGATTGCCGTGCCGGTAGATAGCCAAATCCCGCTGCCCGCCACATGGAGTACGGCGCAGCGGCCTCCGTTCTTGACCAAGTTTGCAAATTTCGATAGCTTCATTCCCGCCGCCTCCTTTACCCGAACAGATACAGAATGCAGAATTTCAGCAGGGCAGGCCCGGCCAGCGCCAGCGCCAGCCCCCAAATCACCATCAGCGCAAGCAGCAGCACCGCGCCCAATCCATACAGAATATCTTTCATCGCTTTCCACCTCTCACGCCTATGGTCACATAGGCGGTGCCTTTCCCGTTCAGCTCCATATCCACAGGGGCCTTGCAGTCCAAGCAGCTATGGGTGATGGTCTCCGTCTCTGCGTTGGTCTTGTAGCGGAACGACTTACCGCACTTACAGTGCATGAACATGGGCCGCAGGCCCTCCAGCGTCGTTTCGTGTCCGCACTCCTGACACCGGAAGCTGTACGTTTCCCGCTTCGCGCAGAACGCCTTGACCGCGCCGCACTCCTCGCACACCACCAGCAGAAAGCCCTTGTATGGCCCCTGCGTCCTGTCGTCCTCCGCCGTGACCCAGCTCTCCCGCTCGCCGAACATTCGCTCCACGCGGCTGTTCCGCTCCGGCTTGTTCCGTTCCGCCGTGCCGCCGGTATGTACCTGCTCGCCGGTGCTGCCAAAGCCGCCGCGATCACGGTTGCCCAAGCTCTCCACCTGCACAAACTCCATGTCCGGCGCTTTCTCCACAAGGCGGAACTGGCAGATGCGCGTTCCTTTCGGAATGCGCGTTCCCTCTTTCCGCAGGCACAGCGCCGGATAGCCCCACACATCACCGTCGCCGCAATAGTCATTCTCGATCACGCCCATGCTGTTCGCCAGCAAGATACCCCACTTGCCAAAGGTCGAGGAGCGGGGAACAACGTGCGCGTAGTAGCCCGCCGGTATCTCAATGGAAACACCCAAGGAAATGATCTTGTACTCCAGAAAGTCCAGCGTGACATCCTCTGCGGTGCAAAGGTCTATCCATTCGCCGTGAACCTCCGGCAAGGCATTTCCATGGGTGTTGATTTTCACTTTCATATTCAGTTCCTCCCGCAAAATTCTTTTGGCATAACCACCGCCGTGCTGTGCGACACGGCCCAGACCTCCGCGTCCCGTATGTCCGTCCACTCACAGCCCCAGTATTCCGCCGCGTTCAGTAGTGCGGAGTAGTTCGACCTGTGCGGCACCACCACGGCTCCGTACTTCGGATGCACTACCCGCGCCCGGCCTCTGACCCTCCAGCGCTCCTCACGCGCCCGCCGGACGCTTTTCTGGTAACTGTCGCGGTCAGAATACATCTTCGTCCCGCTTCCGCCGCAACCATTCCGCGTCCTTTTCCTGTCCGTAGAACGCATGACCCAGCCATCCGCCCAACAGCATCAGACCGAGACCGGCAAGCCCGCCGAGGAAGATCACCGTCAAATCCTCCGCACCGCCTATTACCATCAAAAGCAGGAAGCCAAGCAGCATCATGGCCGCGCCGATGTTCTCCCGTACTCGCACCAGCTTCCGCCGCTGTGCTTCCGTCCGGCTCCGCCGGGAACGGCGCTCGACTGTCAGGCCGCCGCACTTCGTTTCATAGTATGCCGTCCTCATGGCTTGTCCCTCCGCTTACTCGGAGGCAGCGCGGGCCGTCCTGCGCCGCCTGTAGTTGTTGATGATCTCCTGCTGTGCCAGTTCTGCGCTGTAACCGATGCGCCCGTTGCTGTCCATTTCCCCGGTGTCTCCCCGTTTCAGTTCGTTATATACGGTAGACCGATGCACTTTCAGCTTCGCGGCGATTTCCTCAACGCCGCGTCCCTTGTTGTAAAGTGCCTCCAGCTCTGCGCGGTCTTTCAGCGTCAAATGTCTCTTGCCCAAGCCGCTCGCCTCCTCCTTTTCCATGTAAATAGATAAAAAAATAAATGCGGGAAAACTCTTTTCGAGTTCTCTCGCATTTATTCTAAATATTCAGCTCGCAAAAGTCAAGCATTAAATGCGCACAATTTTTCACTTCTTGTTTTGTCTAATTTTGACAAGCCAACATGGCCGCCGTCATGTCCCATGGTCGGCAGCCTGCGTGTTTTCCTGTTCTGTTCCCCGTGTTCCGCTCCACTCACATCCTCTCCCTTTGATTGTCCTCTGTGCTGGTTTCTTCCTGTTACGCGATCAGCCCGATCTCCCGCAGGCACTCCCGGAACATGACCTCGCTGCTCTTGTACCCTAAGATTTTTCGAGGATAGTTGTTAATCCATTCCTCCGTGGCCGCGATCTCCGCCGCGCTGACCTTAGAGAAATCTGTGCCTTTCGGATGCCGCCGCCTGATCATGCTGTTGGCGTTCTCGTTGCTCCCCCGTTCCCACGAGGAATACGGATGGCAGTAGTATACCTTGGTGCGCGGGATGGTCTTATTGACGGCGCTCCGCTCCAGCACCTCCGCCGCCGAAAATTCCGAGCCGTTGTCAAAGGTGATGCTTTTGAAGATTGCCCTGAACCGTCTGGCACCGCATTTCCGCTCCAGCGCATCCAGCGCCTTGACCACGGTTTCCGCCTTTCTGTTCGGTATTCCTATAATGATGTCTTTTCGCGTCTTGCGCTCATTCAGGGTCAGCAGGGCGCTGGTGGTCTTGCACTTGCCCTTTCCGCTGTACACGGTGTCGCCCTCCCAATGCCCGAACTCCTCGCGGCTCTCCACCTCCGGCGGGCGTTGCTCAATGCTCTCACCCGCAGAGGCCCGCGCCTGATCTTTCTTGGTCTTGACCTTTTTGTATTTCTGCTTCACCTTGCCCCGGCGCGGCAAATCCACCTGTGTGATGTGGAGAAAGAGACCCTTTTTGATGTAGCTGTAGATCGTCGTCACGGAAACAGAGGTCTCGAATGTCCGCCCCTCCAGCATTGCATATCCAAGGACAGCGGCAGGGCTGCACTCCCGCTCCGTGATTGTTGTCTCAATGTAGTTTGCCAGCTCGTGATCTTTTCCGATCTTCAAGTCCGGCCCTTTCTCCCGCAGATTGCTTTGGTATCGCGCCTCCGCGATGTCCGGGCTGTACGCCGTCACCATTTCCCACGTCTCCCCGTCCAGCCGCTCATACTCCCCGCGCTTCAACTCCCGGTAGATGGTGGAAACGTGGACGCGCAGCTTTTCCGCAATCTGCGGCGGCTTCAAACCCCTGCGCTGCCACTTCTCAATGCGCAGCCTGTCGTTCTTGGTCAGATGCTTAAATGTTCGCCCTCCGGTCTGCACCGTAAAGCCTCCTCTCTCATGCTTTTGCGCGGGCGGTGTCAGGTCTTGCCCGTTCCGCTCCGCCGGTTTGCTTTGTCGCTTTTTGTCTTATTATGATACCTGTAAATCCCTTGCCGCGCAACTGATTTTTCGTTGCGAACGCGCAAAAAATCCCCCGACCGCTATATCTATGAGTATAGCAGCCGGGGGATAATTTCAGTTATTCAGTTCCTTTTCGCCGTCCGTCTTGCCGGTGGTTTCCTCCACAAAAATGCCATCCAGCTTACCGATTGCGCTGTCCACGGCGATGTCCAGTTCCTTAACCGCCGCCTCGATCACGGCCTTTACCTCCGCCGTGACCTTAATGCCCTTTGCTTCAAGCATCTGCACCACATAATCGTACTTCGGGATGGTCAGCGTACCTGCCTCGCGCTGCTTCTCCGCCGCCTTGACCAGAACGGTGACAATGCCGTACAGGCGCTTGTCTTTCAGCCAAGGGATGCCGGTCTTGACCAGCCACGGAATGGCCACGCCGGTGAAGAACAGGCCGAGGATGGCGAAAATGGCCTCAATGACAATGTTGATGATGTCGGGAATGATCTGTGTCATGGTGTGTACCTCCTTACACTTTCGTCAGATATTTCTTGTCCACGTTTCCTGTGATTGCGCCGCTTTTCAGCGTGGAAACTGAAATGCGGTCGCCGCTGATTGCCCGGACATACAGCTTTGCGCTGTACACCCACGAGGAAAACTTGCGCGTGGTGCCGTAGACTGTGGCAGCCTTGTCCATCTTCACCTGATCGCCCACGGCCAGCGCCGCCGCTTCGGTCTTGATGTCTGCCGCGTCCACCCAGCCGTACACGGTGCTTCCGCCGCCGCTCACGGCGACAAGGTGATACGGATGCCTGCTCACAAGCGGCTGATACACCTGCGTCACCTTGGCCTTGCCCGGCTTGCACGGTTTGCCCACGGTGCTGTTTGCGCTGGTGTAGTGCCTCTCGCCGGTGAATGTCACGATGTCGCCCACCTTGCACCCGCCGCCCTTGGTCGGTGCAGCGTCCGTCGCAGTCCCGCCGCCGGTCGCCTCCTTTCCGCCGTACTTCGGTACGCCGTAGCCGCGAATGTACCGTCCGTTCACAGAAATGGTGCGGCGCTTCACGCTGTCGGAGTAGTTGCCCTCAATGACGGTGATGCTTGTCCCGCTGACCTTTTCCACGATGCCCACATGATCGGCGCTTCCGGTACAGTCTCCCACGCCGCTGTCCTGCCAGTCGTAGAAAATATAGTCGCCGGGCTTCGGCACATAAGCGTCGTTCTCCTGCCAGCTCCCCAGCTTCTTGAACAGCTCGATGTGCTTTTCACAGCCGCACTCCGTCGGGATGATGTCGGTCATTTTCGCCGCGATGGCTACGGCGCTTGCGAACGTGCTGCACCATGCGTCCGTGTACTTCACGGCGTAGCCACGGGCCAGCGGCTTGTGACTGTTGTACAGGTCGATGATCTTTCTGTGGCTTCCGTCGCTCTCTTTGCATCCGATGTAGCTCTGGGCGATGCTCACGATCTTCTGCCGCTGTTCCTGTTCCGTCATGGGCTTTCCTCCGCTTCCTGCGGCGCTCCCTGCCGCATACTTGTCGTAATACTTCTGGCCGAACGCAGCTCGCCGGGCCTGCGCCGCCTCGCTCTGATCTGCCGGGCGCTCAAATTTCAGCAGCACCGCGTCCGATGCTGCCCGGACGCTTCCAGCCGTTTTCAGCACGGCCAGCACCGCCTTATAGTCCTCCCGCAGCTCTTTCATCAGGAAATCAAGCTGCATTTCCAGATCGCCGATGCTCTTTCGGCAGCACCGGGCATAGTCCAGCAGCTCTGCCTTGCGGGAGCAGTATGTCCATTGGGCGAGGCCATAGCCCGCCTTATCCGTTGCGAAGAACTGATACTTGCCGCTGTCCACCGCCGCCGTATAGCTTGCGTCGGTCACGCCAAGTCTCTTTTCGTATAGGTTCTCCACGTTGTTCGGGATAAGGCCGCTCTCCGCATACAGGTTTCCCATCAGACCGGCGGTGCCAAAGTCGTTCAGCCCCGCTCCTTTCAGATAATTCCAGATTTTCTCCTCGTTGTTCTTTTCTGCCAGCATGATCTATCCCTCCTCACGGTTCCTCTGTCTGCTGTGCAATCCGTTCCGCCTCCTCCTTTTCCCGTCTCATGTCCGCAAGCTGCCACCGCCTGTCCTGCTTCTTCTCCTTGGTGGTCTTTATCCAGCCAAGGATGCCGCACTCGCCGCCCAGCGTGGCGAACACGCAGGTGATCAGCGTATCCGGTACAGAGCCGTACACGGTAAACAGCGCGATCATGGCTATCGTGAATACCGTCAGACACAAAAAGACGATCAGCAGAATAAAGTCCATGGTTCCCATGCGCTTCTTCCGGCCTTTCGTCTTTGCCTGCGTTCGCTTTCCCGCCATGTCAGTCCTCCTTGATGTGCGGGTGCGCGTTCTTGTTCAGGTGCTTATTCAGTTTGTCCAGCGCATCCTTGCACGGCCCGTTGCACCCCTGCTCCACAAGCCCCTGCAACGCGCCGCGCAGGCCATAGCAGATAAGCGTCTGCTCCTCCTGAATGGCGTTGATGAACTCGCTCTGCTTTTTGTTGCTCTCAATGACCTTGTACACGGAAACAATGGCGGCGACCAGCGCTCCGATTGCTCCCAAAAGGCTGGCCGCCTTAATGATGGTGTCCGCGTCGATGTACATTTTCCTGTCCTCCTGCTTTCACTCCGGCCATTCGTCCCCGCCGATGGCCCTGCGGTATGCCTCGTCGGCCTCCGCGATCTCGTCTCGCCCGGTCACGGTGTCGCCCAGCTCCGCAAGGCGTGTCGCCAGCACCCGGACGGTACGCGCCTGCATTTCCACAAGCGCCTCCAGCTCTGCGATGATCTGCAAATGGCTGCTCACGCCGTCGCCTCCGTCCAGCCGTATACCCCCGGTTCCCACACATTGGCATCCGCCGTTGATGTCCAATGCTTCCCATTGTGGCTCACCTTGTCGCCCTTTGCGTAAGCGTCATGCGCCCCCACCGGCTGGCTCCATTCCGGCCATTCTTCCGCCGGGTCAGATGCCGCCGACCAAAGCGACACCGCCTTGTCCGGTTCCCATCCAGCCTGTGAGGTGTGCGCCTGTACGCATTTGTACAGCTTGTCCCCCCAGTTGCGTAGCTGCCCCACCGTGTAAGCAACGCCGGTCTGCCACGTTTCAAACAGGCTCTTATGCTCCCCCGCAGTCACAGCGTCGATGCTTCCGCTCTCCGCCAGCGTCACAAAGGCGATCTCCGTTGCTTTTCTCGTTTCTTCCATCACCTTTATCCTTTCCACATACCTGTAATGCTCGCTGATGGTATAGAAGTCGTACCGCGTCCCGTCCTCGTCCGTGTCGCTGTGATAGTGCCGGTCGATGCGGCAGCGGTCTGTGATGCTGCTGTCGTCGTACTCCCGCACCGTGGTCAGGTATTCACCCTCCCGCAGCACGGGGCCGCCCACAATTTTCAGGTTTTCCCGTTCTACGCCGCCGATAACGCTTGTTCCGTAGACGTATTCCATCTTGCCCGCTCCTTTCTTGCGTGTTCTCTGACCACGCATTTCAATTTCCGCTGCAAACCCGCCTCCACATAGCTCTGGAAAAAGTGAACGTGATTGCAGTGCTTCATCTGGCCCAGTCTGGATAAAAGCCCCTGCGCCAATGCGGGCTTGATCGCGTGGTGCCGCCGCATGGCACGGCGGCAGGCGGAAAGAGAATGTTTCAGGCGCACCATGTTTCGTTTCCGCAGCAGGGTATACCCTCGCCCGAAGCGATACCCCAGCGCCGCCACCGTCCGCTTTGCCGTCGGATAGAGCTGCCACTTGCCGTTCAGCCGCAGGCCGTGTGCCGCCAGCCATTTCTCGATCAGCTCCCGCAGCCGCCGCAGCTTCCGCTTGTTCCGCCCGAACAGGGTAAAGTTGTCCATGTACCGCAGGTAGTGGTCGCACAGACCGCTTTCCCGTATCAGCCGGTCAAGCGGTTGCAGCACCGTGTTGGCAAACCATTGGGAAAAGTAAGCGCCGATCAGAATGCCGTGCTTCATCAACCGTTCGCATACCTCCAGCATTCGCCGGTCTTTCACCAGCCGCCGGAGCCGCTTCATCACCGTCTCCGCCGTCAAACTGTCGTAGAAATGGTGGATGTCCAGCTCCTCGGCGTACTTCGTCCCTTTTGGGTCTGCCCGCATCCACTTCTTGATGGCTCGAACGCCGTAATGGATGCCCCGGTTTCGGATGCTCCCGCAGCAGAAATTGTCCATGCCCCGCATCATGATCGGCTCCAACACCTGAATGACCGCGTGATGCACATACTGGTCAGGCCACAGTCTCGGCTCCGATATGTCCCGCCACTTTCCGGCGCTCTTGTCCCATCGTCGCGCAAGCCTCGGCTCGTTCGCCTCGTAACCGCCTGTAATGATCTCCCGCAGCTCTTTTACATAGCGGTCAATGTCTGCCTCCACCCGTGCCACCGTCCGGTTCGGTCTGTGGTGCGGATGGAAGCGGTGTGTCACGTTCACGGCGAAGATCGCCAGCCGCAGGTTTTCTTCCGATACCAGCTTTGGAAATAGGTTGTTTGCTCGTTTCATCAGGAATGTTTTCCTCCTTTTAGCCTCACGGTCTTTCCATCGCCCCCGCAGGTTGCGGGAGTGTACTAAACCGTGTCCTGATGGCTTATCTGCACCAAGGGGTGCCGAGGATGTCCGCGCCCCGGCGTTGGTCTTTGCGTTGCCGGGTGTGGAGGTGGGTAGCCAGTCCATAAAAGGACGCGGCAGCCGATGTTCGCGTTCGAGTTGGACGCGCTGGTGTAGTTCACGTAGAACAGCCCGTGGTTCCCGTTCTGGTTATAGTTACCGCCGAAGTACAGACACGGGTTGGAAGCATTGAAGTTCCAGTTATCCGCCGAACCGAGAAGCAAGGCACCGACTGCGTGCGCGGTCATCCCCTGTATTTTCAAGCCGCCTGTGCGGCCGAAAACCCGTTAGCCTTTTGCGCGGCCTGCGGGCCGCAGGATACGCAGAGGGGGATGCGTCCCCCTCTGCACTCCCCCGTCAGGGGAGTTTTTGGAGGCGGCAGCCGACGTCCGCGTACGAGTCGGACGCGCTGGAGTAGCTCACGAAGAACAGCCCGTGGTTCCCGTTCTGGTAATAGTAACCGCCGAAGCACAGACACGGGTCGGAAGCATTGAAGCCCCAGTAATCCGCCGAATATGTCGTCTCACTCCCGCCCGATGCCGTGGGATAGATAACCCATTCCAGACCGGCCACCGTTGCCACGGTAAATGCGCTGGGCCATCCGCTCGACGGAACGCCCACGGCGGTGCCGCCGCTGTTGTCGCTGAAACTGCTGGGCGTGTTGATGATGTTCAGGCCGTTGCTGTTGTAGCAGCAGCCGTCGCCCCAGTCATACACGTTGTCCCACAGGCCCTCGATGTAGCGATACTGCGTACCGAGGCCATAGCTGTCCCGGCTCGCAAGCGTCGTTCCGGTGTGATAGGGCATACTGTCCGTATAGCCCATATTCTCCGTTGCGCTGTTGTTGCCGCAGCCCTTGCCGATGGTTTTCTGGCTGTTCCAGTCTGCGAACTCCACAAGGTACAGCATCCAGATCGTCATGCGCATCTGAATGTCGCTCTGCCAGATGTTGCTCCCCAGATTGTGGATGCTCGTGCGGGCCGTGCTGCGCGTGATATTCGCTTTCGGCTTTACACCGGACTGGCTCTTGTAGTTGTTGGTGTTGCAGTGATAGCGGCCAATGTACACGATGTCCCGCTCTCCCTTGCCGTCCCCTCGGTCGGCGTGGGCGGGGGAGACGTGAAAGCCGTCCGTTTCCTTATCCGCGATCTGGAGTTTCATGCTGTTCCCGCTCTTTGTCCACTTGTACCAGAACTTCGGGATAGCCACCAGCTCACCGGCCACCGCATCCGTCACGCGCACCATCCCGCTCCACGGGTACAGGTTGTCAAATGGGCTTCCGTAATTGGTCGCCCCCGCCCGGTACGGGGTCGGGTTCACGAAGCTGGCGGCCTCGTCCGTCCGGCTCCACACCGTCGTGCTGGTTCCATCCCACACCACGCCGTAGATGTGCCGATAGGCCAGCTTCACATTTACCGTCTGTCCGTCCGCCGTGATGGTTGCGGTATCCTCCGCCGTCTCTCCGTTCTTGGTGGCGGTGATGGTGTAGGTGCCGCTTTCCGTCACGGTGAAGTCCACCGTCCCCGTTGCAGATGCCGTTTTGCTCTGCGTCTTGCTTCCCTTGGTGCAGGTGACGGTGGAGCCGCTGTCAATGCTCACATGGATGGTGGCGGTGAAATAGGAGAGCGTCGCCGTGTACTGCTGCACCACGGAGACCGTCACCGTATCCGTGGCAGTCTGCCCGTTCTTGGTGGCCTTGATGGTGTATGTTCCGTAGTCCTCCACATCAAACGTCCATTTTCCGCCGCTCTCCGTTGCGGTGTATACCTTGGTTCCCAGCGTGGCCGTCACCGTGGAGCCGGTGGGCGCGGTCACAACGATCTGCGCCGTCATGCCTACCTGCGGCAGACTGTCCGCGCTGAGCTTGCCGTCTGCCCCCAGCGTCGGGATGCCGTTCGGCACGTTGATGGGGAGCTGACCGGTGTCCATCTTCCCGTCCGCGCCGAGACCTGCCACGCCGCCCGGCGTATTGACAGGGAGCTGGCCGGTGCCAACCTTGCCGTCCGTTCCGATGCCCGCAACGCCGCCCGGCGTATTGATGGGGAGCTGGCCGGTGCCAACCTTGCCGTCCTCTCCCAGTCCGGCCACTCCGCCCGGTGTGTTGACAGGGAGCTGGCTGACCGGCACCTTTCCGTCTGTCCCCAGCCCCGCCTTTTTGGCAAGAGCCGCCGCCACCGCACCGCTAGTCAGCAGCTTGTCGCTGTTCTCCGTCGGCACCGTGTCGAACGTCTGCGCCGTAACGCCGCCCTTGCCGTCGCCTTTCAGGATACCGCTGGCGGTGATCTTGTCCTGCTTGTCCGTAATGGCCTGACGGATACCCTCGTGCGCGTTTTCATCCTCGTTGTGTGCCTTGATGGCAGCCGCCATGCTTTCTGCTGTCACCAGCGCCGAAGCGTCGATGGTCACCTGCAGCGTCCCGCCGCTGCCCGTAAACTCCAGCAGCCCGTAGAATGTGTACACATAGTCCGGCACGTCCGTCTTGCTGGGGATTTCCACGCCCGCGTCCGTATCCGTCTGAAATAGGGCGATCAGCCTTGCCGCGCCGCTGTCCAGCTTTGCCCAGATACCGAGCTGGTTCAGGGGGTAACCTGTTGCCAGCGGGGTAACTTGCAGTTGCAGCTTTTGCCCCTGCGCCGTTGTCTTGTTGGACAGGATGCTTGCCGTCTGCTTTTCGCTCACAAGCGCCGTCTGTGCCAGCATCGCCGCCTCACTCACACGGCCCGTTCCCGCCGCCGCGCGGGTAATTGTCAGCGTCTTTCCCGCTGTCCATTGTGCCAGCAGCTCACTGCCGCTGTTGGTGATAACGCCTTTCCATGCCACTTTTCGTTTCCTCCTGACTTAGAATTTCGATGCGCTTCCGAAGTCAACCACCGCCGCGCCAGCCATAGCCGCGATGCCGTAGGCCGTTGCGGTGCCGCCCGCATCGTAATATTCCACTTCCTCCAGATGTGCGCTGAACCTCTTGGCAGCGGCGAGCCTGCGTTCGATCTCCTCGATAGTCATGGCGGCGAACTTCTGCCGCTCCTCCACGGTGGTGATGTTTACCCGCAGTCTGAACTTTCCGTGGGTGCCGCCGTACTCAAACCATTCCTCCAGCTTTGTTCCCGGATAGATTGCGTCGGCCTGCGTTCTTGCAGCTCCCGCAGTTCCCATTGTTCGCCGGATGTTCAGCGCCGTCTTGACGATGCGCCGCTTCTGCTCGATGTCGTACCCTGTGTCGTACCAGTCGATCTTCCAGTTCACGGCCAGCGCATCCAGCACCTCCTCGGCCACGGTGTCGATGGCGGTATAGACTTGGCTTGCGTCGATGTAGTCCATCGTTTTCCGGTGCAGCTCCAGCATCGCCAGCGACAGCGCCCTGACCCACGGCTGCTCCGCAAGGACGCGCGGCAGGCCGTCCGTGATCTGCGCGTCTTTCAGCCCCTTAATCATCCTCCAGTCCTCCATAGGTCACAGTCGCGCCGGTGCATTTCGGCAGCTCCGTCGCCTCGATCACGGTATCCGCCGGAGCCGTCAGCGTCACTCGCTTAGCTCCCGCCTCCCGCAGCCGGGCAATTAGCTCCGTGGGGTTGATGTCCCTCCCCAGCTTTCTTTGCCATGTCTGGAAGTCCGCCACCGCCGCCGCGATGCGGCTTTGTATCTCACTCACGCTTCGCTGGTCGCTTTCCGCGATCCAGTATTTCACAGTGATGGCGTATTCCACCTCGTCCGGGGCCAGCGCCGTCACCTTGTCACACAGCGGACGGATGGTCTCGTCGTCCAGATAGGCCGCCATGGCCGTCAGCTCCGTGCTGTTGGGGACGCGCAATCCGTTCTCGTCCTCGATCACGAAGTAGATATTTACCTCGTCCGGCAACGGGCTGACGATGCGCACGTCAGCTACATCACCCCGCCACTCCCGCGCGTAGTATTCATAGGCATCGCGCGGCCCGGCGCAGCTATACACGCTGGGGGCGAGGTAGATGCGCCGTGTCAGGCTGTCGTCGTCCTCTGCGTCCAGTCCGCCGGTGCTTGGCGTTGTGTTGCTCACGCTGGCAACATAGGCGATGGGGTCAACCAGTATCTTGATGCCGCCGGACAGAATGCCGTTGCTATCCGCTCCGGCCTCCTCCGCCTGCACCACCACGTCGGTGTAGGTCTCTCCCGCCGCTATCTCGCCGTATTCCACGGTGTTGAAGTATTTCCCGTCCTCGCTCTTGACCCGTGTTCCCGTTGGAATGGCCGTCGCGCCGCTTTGCGCTTCTGAAAGCGTAAAGCGCACCGTCGCCGTGGCTCGGTTTGCCTCCTTGCGCGTCAGCCCCACAAGAGCGGCCAGCGCATCCAGCGCGTCTCCGGTACTGGTTTTCAGCATTTCCATCCGTCCCTTTGCGTCGGCGTACTGCATCGTCTGATACTCCATCGCGCAAAAGGCTTTCATCAGCAGGTTCAGCGGGTCGGCCTCGCCGATCTCCGGCTCCTTTCCTGTGGCCTCCCGGTAATACTTGGTGTACAGCTCGCGGAGCTGTTCTTCCGTCTCCTGCAAAGTCATGCTTTCGATGAAGCTCAGCTCCGGGCAGTTTGCCAATTCAGCGATATTAGACAAGCTCGATCACCACCTTTGGCGTCATATTTCCATCCTGCGATTTTCCCGCAGTCCATTCCACACGGACGACACGCGCCCGTGGCTCATACTGTTCTGTCTTGCGCACATACTCCGCCGCCAGCAGGACTTGCGCATTTTCCTGCGGGCAGTCGATGATCGTCCCGTCGATGCCGAACTCCCGGTCAAGCGCCTGCTCTCCGGCCCTCGTGGCGTAAAGCACCTGCAAATTGCGGTACACCTCCGCCGCCGTGCTGTCGTTCGCGCTCCCCGGCAGTATCTCGATCACCGCGTTTTCCGTTGATAACATGGCTGCCTCCTTACAGGTATTCCTCGATGGTCAGGCTCACCTTGCACTCCACCATCGCGCCGCCGTGCAGCACCGCGCCCCACTCGTCGCTTATGTCCGTGATCTTGAACGGATACGGCGATACCGGCGAGCCGCCCACGATGAACCAGTCCGCCGCGTTGGTCTCCGCCATGCGCTGAAAATGCCGCAGAACACTTCGCGGGTTTACCCCGTCCTGCGCCCGCAGCAAAAGATCGAACTGGTATTTCCGCAGCTTCGGGGCAATCCACTGGCTCCGCGCCCGTGCGCCTGTCCGGTTGTGGGTCGCCCAATCGCTGCCCCCTTGGCCTTTCAGCCCGCTCGGTGTCAGGATGCGCCGGTCGCTCACCGCGAACGTCATGCCCATGTAGCTTCCCAATGCCACTTTTCGCCCCTCCTTACTTATCCGGCTTTCCCACCGCGCCGCTCATGTGCGTGTGGTTCACAAGGCTCACGCCGTTGATGGTGATGTCTCCGCTCGCCGCCGTGGCGTTGATCTCCGGGGCTGTCAGGCTGATTTTGGTGGGGCTTCCGATCTCCACATCCCCGGCCTCCGTCACCTTTACAGTTGCGCCGTTTATGGTGATCTCCGCGTCGCCACCCTCTACCTCGATCTTTGCGCCTTTCTTTGCGGCGAATGTGTACTTGCCTCCCGCCGTCACACTCAAAGCGCCTGCGGCCTCGATGCTCACAAATGTTCCTGCCTCGATGCTCACCGTTGTCCCCGCCACGATGCCAACGCCGGTTTTGGCGTTCAGGCTCATGCTGGCGGCGCTGCTCTTGGCCTGAAACTGCCCGCCCGCCACAAGGCTGATTGCGCCTTTCGCCTCGTCGTATATCTCGCCGTTGCAGTTGCGCCCCGTCCGCCGGTTCACATACTGGGTGTAAACGCCGGTGTTCTCGTCGTAGCGCTCATAAGCCAGTCCCCTTCGTGCGGCGTACTCCTTTCGGAACAGGCCCTTGTAGCCCTCCGCCGGGGTGTTGGTCTTGTTCCACACCGTTCCGGTGGTGGTTCCCGCCGCAGCTCCGTTGCTGTTGTGGCTCACGCTCACCACCTGCCCGATGCTGGGCATCTTGTACTCGCCGTTGCTGATAGCGTTGATCTGGCGGGTCACGCTTTTTCCCCGGTCAAAGTAGGTCACCTCATAGGTTCCCGCCTTATAGTCGATAGCGCTCACGCGCCCGGTTCTGTTTGTTCCCGCCATTACTTTTTCGCCTCCTCGCTGGCGATGCAGTAGCTCGCAGGCACCCAGCCCGTCACGTTCTGGCCCACCGGCAGCTTTCCGCACCGCGCCGCGCTGTTGGTCACGCGGTAGCGCCCGTTGATCAGGATACCGTCGTACAGCCAGTAGGTGCCGGTCTTGGTTCCCGCCTTGTTCTTTGCCGTGCTGGAAACATACAGCGGAGCCTTGTTCAGCGTGATCGCCTGTCCCGCCTCGCCGCCTGCCGCCGCGCTGGCTGCGCCCGCCGCCGGGCTGGTGGTAGCGTAGGTGCTGTCATAGCTCACGCCGCTGTCTGCCGTCTTTTCGTGATACACGATCTTGCCGCCCACATCCCACGAATGGAACGTCGGGCCGATGCCGCTGCACTCAAAGTCGGTGGTCAGTCCGTTGCTGCTGACCTTGTGCGTCACCTTGTCCACAAAGTATTTCCCGTTCAGGTTTCCAAAGCCCGTCAGCGCGATGCAGTTTCCCGCGCTTACCCTCCAGTCTCCGTCCACGCCGAAGCGTAGCTTCACTGTCCCGTGGTTGGCGCTGTTTAGCTCCGCGCAGAGCTGGACGCTGGCATCGTATACGCTGGTAGCCCGCCGGTTCACGCTCTTGGTGTGCGAGCCGCCGCCCACGCTGCACTCGATGTCAATGTCCTTGTCCGCGTCCGTGTAATTGAAGTACCCGCCGGTATAGGTGCCGGACAGGGTGGTGGTGTAGCCGAAGCTCCCCGGCCTGATCTGCGAGCGGTCAAAGGTGCGCACGGCCCGCTTTGCCTTGTACTTCTCCCGGTCATACACCCACAGCCGCCGGGCGTACACTTTCAGGATAAGTCCGTAGTTTTTGCACAGGCTGTTGTAGTAGCTGCTGTCCGTGCCGTCCTGCTCGTCGCACTCGATGTCGTAGTCGTCGGCATCGTAGGTGAACGCAAGGCCGTACCGCGCGGCGATCTTTGCGCCGATACGCTTGATGCTGGTGTTCTTCCAGATCACGTCCCGCTCCAGCTCCGAAAAGTCGCTGTCGCTTGGCTTGCTCACGCCGCCCACCTGCAAGGTCGTCGGCGCGTCCGAAAAGCTCACATCGTCCAGCACGAACAACCCGCACTCCATGATGCTCCGCTGGCCCTGCCGTTCCCAGTTGTAGCCGAGAACACGCGCCCGCAGCGTCGCGCCCTTTTCCGGCATCCAGCCCAGCAGCCATTTCCTGTCCTGCGCGTTGATGGTGATGTCGATGCTGTCGCTGTTGTCCGCCGCGCTGTCGGTGTAGGTCAGGCTCTCGATGTCTCCGCCCACCTGCCCGGCAAAAGGGTAGCTGTTGTAGCGCACATCCAGCGCCAGCCGTCTTGTCTCAATCATAGCTCGCCTCGTATTTCCACGGCGGCATCAGTCCGTCCCGCTCCTCCTCCAGCGCCGGGGTGTTCAGCTCCACCCCGGCGTTGAAGATAAACGTGTCGATCTCCTGCGGATTGGCCGCCATCAGCACGTCGGCGTGGTACTCGCTGCCGTATACCTCCTTGGCGATCACATCCCATGTGTCGCCGCTCTTGGTCGTGTACATCGCGTTTCCTCCCGTCAGTATGCCGTGCGGGCCTGTCTGCGCTGCATCTGGAGATACCACGCTTCAAACCGTGCCTGCGCCTCGGCCAGAGCCTCCTCCACCATGCTGCGGTCGGCGCTGCCCTGAATGTTGATCACCGGCGCAAAGGTCATGCCGCCTCCGCCGCCGGAGCCGCCGCCGTCGATTTCCGCCAGCTCCACCGGCTTCACGCCCAGCATTTGCCCGGCCTTTGCCCAGATGTCCAGATTGTCCCGCCGGGCCGCCCGCTGGAAGCTGATCACCGCCTCCGTTCCGGCCTCGCCCGCGATGCTTGCGCCGTTTGTAAAGCCGCCTTGCGCAAGCATGGGGATTTCCGGGATATTGATGGAGAACGACTTGCCGCCCAGCAGCGGCACCCAGTCCGGGATGGTAATGCCGAGACTGTTGATGCCTGCGATTGCCTTGTTGATCAGGGCGATCACCGCGTTAATGGGGGTCTTGAACAGAGCGCCCAGCGTATTGAAGATGCCCACGAAGATGGATTTCACACCCTCCCACGCCATACGCCAGTTGCCGGAGAACACGCCGGTGATGAAGTTGATTACGCCCTCAAAGATGGTCTTGACCCCGTTGATCGCGCTGCTGATGCCCTCGGCAAAGACACCGATGGCGGCCAGCACCGCCGGAACCACCACCTGACCAATGTGCAGCAGCACCGTGATCACCGTCTGAATGATCGGCATAAGGAACTGAATTGCCTCGCCGATGATCTGCGCCACCGTCATGACCACGGAACCCACGCCGCTGATGATGGATGCGATGGATGGAGCCGCCGCTGTGATGGTTTGCAGAATGACCGGCACCACCGTCTGTGTGATAAAGCCGAATAGGCTTTCGATGATGGGCCGCACCGTCGTCTGCGAAAATGTCACGAGCTGGCCGATCACGCCCATTACCGATTGCAGGATGGTGGTAATGCCTCCAAAGGCTGCGCCCGCGTCCTCGCCGAACAGATTGGTGATGCTCTCCTGCAGCGGTTGCAGCGCCTTTGCCACACCGCCGTCCTCGAACAATCCCAGCAGCTCGTCCTTGAATACCGTAAACTTTTCCAGTCCCGTGTCGCCGAACACCCGCTGTATGATTTTGTCCAGCCCGCCGAACTTGTCCGTCAGGATGCTCACCACGGCGATGATGCCGGAGATCACACCCACAATAGGCAGCGCCCCGGACAGCAGACTACCGAGGCCGCCAGCAATAGGGCCGTAGATACTCCCCAGCAGACCGGCCCCGCCGCTGAATATGCTCCCGACAGCTTTCCCGGCACCGGAGTTTGCGATACCGCTTACTACGCCTCCCGCTTTCCCCAGCAAACCGGAAAGGCCCTGCTGGAAGATGCTGCCCTGAATGGTAGCCGCCGCTCCAATGGCCGCGATGCCCTGTCGTAGCGGCATGGTCAACTTACCCAGCGCACCGCCCGCCTTTCCCATAAGGCCGCCCGCAAATTGTCCGGCCCGGCTGTTGGCGAACATCCCGCCGAGATTTCCGAGGGAGGAGCCGATGCCGCCCAGCCATTGCGCGGTCTTGCTGTTTCCGATTGCCCCCCGCAGGACGCTTCCCGCGCTTTGGTAGCCGGACAACAGCCCCGGCGTTCCCGCCGCCGCGCTCAAAAGTCCTGTGGTTCCCCTAATGCCGTTTCCACCGATCAGACTGGAGATTGCCGCCCCCAGCGTCGTGCGGAAGCCGTTGCTTCCCGATGCGCCCCGGAACGCAGAGAAAAGCCCTGCGCCCGCCGCGCCCGCACTCTTGCCGCTCTTGAACAGGCCAGCAAGTCCGCCCTTTCCGCCGGAGAAAATAGCCTCCGCCGCCGGGGCGAACTTCATGCCAACAAACGCCGCCGCCATGCCGCCCAGCACACGCACCACCTGCTCGCCGTTGTTGATCAGGTAGTCAAGTCCCTTTTGGATGTACGGCAGCGCCGTGTCCATAGCGCTTCCCAGCTTCTCCACGCCCCGGCTTGCCAGCGTTCCCAAGCTCTCCGCAAGCTGCGTCAGCTCCGGCATATTCTTTCGGATGCTGTTTAGAAAGTCGATCATGGAGAGATTGAACTGTTTTTTCGCCGGGAGGAACGCATCGCCGATCTCGATTTTCAGCGCCGTCTTGGTGCTTTTCAGCATGGTCTCGATGGCCTCCGGGGTCTGCGATTTGATGTTGAACTCCCGCTCCATGCTTCCCGTGTACAGGCTTGGGTCGCTCACCATTTCCAGCGCCTTTCGGTACACATCGAGATTGTTGACGATCTTCGCGCCGCCCTCAATGGCCCATTGGCCGAACAGGGTGGATAGCGCCGCTACCTGTCGCTCCTGCGGCAGATCGTTGATGGCCTTGAAGATGGTATCCAGCGTTCCCACGCTGTCCTCCTGCATGGCCTTGGCGACCCACTCCGCGCTCATGCCCATCTCCTCGAACTGTTCTTTCTGGGCTTTCGTCGCACTTGCGCCCTTGCTCAAATTCACGATCATGCGCTTGATGCTGGTGCCGACGCGATCAGTCGATACGCCTGTTGCCAGCATGGCATCCGCCAACGCCGCCGTTGTGGCCGCGCTTACGCCGCCCACTTGGCCGAGGCTCGCCGCAGAATTGACCGCCTCCGCGATTTCCGCCGCCGTGGTCGCGCTGTTTGCGCCCAGATAGTTGATCTGGTCAAAGAGCACCATGACCTCCTCGTGGGTCATTTTCAGCGATTGCTCCCACTTGGCGGCCCAGTTGCCCGCCTGATCGGCGCTGATGTCCATGGCCGCGCCGGTCATGGCGATGTCCCGCAGGAAACCGGTAACATTGCCGGAGCTGTCGATCTTGATCAAGTCCTCCATAGACTTGCCGGATTGGCCCGCCGCAGCGGCGAGGCGTGTCAAATCCTCCTGCGTATAGGGGATTTGTGTGCTTAAATCCTTGATTGCGTCCTTCATGGCCTCGTAGTTCTGCGCGTAGGTCTTGCCGTTATCCGCCACCTTGTCGCTGATCTTTCCGGTAGCATCTGCCAGACCGTCCACATACTTGACCACATCCGCCATGTAGTTTTCAAACTTCGCCGCTTCCTTGGTGCAGCTTGCGATGGTCGCCACAGTCGCCGTCGCCAGCGTCCCCATGGCCGCAAGTCCCGCCGTTCCGATGGAGCTGATGCTGCGGGCAAAGCTGCTGATCTGGCTCTGGCTCCCGTTCAGCGCCGCCATCAGGCTTTTGTCCATCTTACCGGCGATCTTGATGCTTAACTCTAATGTTTTATTGTTCGCCATTCCTCCGCCACCTCGCTATTCAGCTCAATAAAGTCCCGGACAGGCATTTTCAGATAGAAGTCCACGCCCGTCCGTGTCACCGAGGACAGCCGGATAGCCGCTTTCCGCAGGGCCTTGGCTCCGCCCTTTATCCGAAAAAATCCGCGTCGTTCACCGCGTTTTTCAGTTTCAGCAGCTCATACAGGGGCAGCGTGGTAAAGAACTCCTCCGGGATGCCCGTTGCCATGGCGGCGATCACGCAGGAGTACAGATAGTTGGTGCTGTTCTCCGTCACCACAAAGCCCTCGCGGGCCATGCGGTTCTCCGCCTCGCTCTCATTCAGCGTGTTCAGGTCTGCCACGCCGTTCAGGTCGATGTCCCGGTACTCCTTGCCCTTGTAATGGCGCGGCTTCTCCAGATGCATCACATGGTTTTCCGTTCTGCTCTCCACGTTCAGGTGTCTGCGCACCGCACCTGCCACGCGCTTGAAAGCGCCGCGAGGCATCAGCTTGAAAAACTCAATGGGCATTCCGGTGGCCTTGACCGCCATGGCGCGGGCAAATGCCGTCGTGGTCTCGCACAGCACCGAGGCCGCCGCCTCGCCCTCACCAAAAAGCTGCCGTTGCACGTCGATAGCGTCCTGCACGGTCAGCTTCTCCAGCCCCGTCAGGTCGATCTCTCCGTACTCCTTGCCCTCGAACACGTAGGGCCTTGCCAGCTCCACGATGTTCTCGCTCTTTTTTGTTCCCTCGTTTGCGGTCTCCGCCGCCGTGATCTTGTCCTCTGCCATTGGTGTTCGCTCCTTTCAGCGTCGTTTCGTTGTGTGAAAACACGGCCCGCCCCCGTTTGCGCAGGGACAGGCCGTATTGTTTTGCGCCCGTTAGATCAGGCTGTTCACGCCCGCCAGCATATCCGTGCCGTTGACCTTGTAGATGCCGTTGAGCTTGTCAACCTCCAAGAGCTGCTGGCCGTCCACCTCGATCATCAGGTAGGTCAGCTCCAGCGTCACGGTGGCCTCCATGGCCTCGCCCTTTTCCACCTTGCCGGGGTTGAACTTCTTCACGCGCCCGATCTCCACCACGCGCAGGCCCTTGAAATTGTAGCCGCCCTGCTTGTCGTAGACCTGCTGCGAGGCTCGCAGCGTCAGGTTCACCGTGGACAGGGGAGAGAGCATATCCATGGCGGAGCTGTAGAGCGTGTTGAACTGGATTTCCTGCTCCATGCTCTCAAACTGGCCGATGGTGGGGCTGT
>ENA-ORSJ01001244-ORSJ01001244.1-human-gut-metagenome-genome-assembly--contig:-NODE-1244-length-22569-cov-12.791508_pt1 | contig 22569 bp, 18 predicted proteins | sample MGYA00242191_ERZ509158 | MGnify/ENA primary metagenome ERZ509158 (study PRJEB26280, sample SAMEA2338623) | human gut metagenome | biome: human gut; feature: human-associated habitat; material: faeces...
ACCGGCACCGTAAGACAGCGCAGTGACGGCCGGTGGGAGGGCCGCGTTGTCATCGGCTATGATGACAGCGGCCTTCCCAAGACGAAGAATGTCCTCGCCAAAACAAAACGGGAATGTCAGGAGAAGCTGCGGCAGCTCACCGAAAGCATGGTGGGGCGAAATGACCGAAAAGTTAAGTCGGATATGCTGTTCGGGGACTGGCTGTGCTACTGGTATGAAACCCACAGCAAGCCGACGCTCCGTGCCTCCACGCAGAACAACTACGAAAATGTCATCCACAACCATGTCCTGCCGGAAATCGGAAAAATCCCGCTGAACAAATTGTCGCAGAATGATTTGCAGCAGTTCTACGGGCGGCTGAAAAAGAACGGCCGCAAGCGTCTGGCGGAGCAATACGGCGCGGGCCTTTCCGACCGCATGGTGCGGATGTGCCACGCGGTTTGCCGCTCCGCCTTGGAACGGGCCGTGCGGGATGATCTGCTCCGTACAACCCCCGCCATCGGCTGCAAGCTGCCGCCGAAAAAGGCGAAGGAAATGCAGGTGCTGGATCGGGAGGAATTGCAGAAATTTCTCATTCAGGCGCAGGCGGACGGGTACTACGAACTGTTCCTGCTGGATCTCTGCACCGGCCTGCGGCGGGGCGAACTGATAGCGCTTCAATGGGGGGATCTGAACTTTGAAACCGGCGTGCTGACCGTCAACAAACAGGCGTACACGGTAAACGGCGAATTGCAGATCATCCCGCCCAAAACAAAAGCATCCGTCCGAAAGCTGGTGCTGCCGCCTGCGGTGCTGGCCGTGCTGAGGGAATACCGCAAGAAGGTGGATTCCCGCTGGATGTTTCCGTCCCCGGTGAAGGCGGACCGACCGATCACGCCCGGCGTGGCGCGCAGACGGCTTCAGACGATACTGGAGCGGGCAGACTGCAAGCGTGTCAGATTTCATGATCTGCGACATACCTTCGCAACGCTGGCGCTGGAAAACGGCATGGATGTGAAAACCCTCTCCGCCATGCTGGGCCATGTGTCTGCGGTGACAACGCTGGACATCTACACCCACATCACCGGTGATATGCAGCGCGCAGCCGCCGCCAGCATCGACCGGAGCATTGGCAAGGCAGAACCGCAGGAAGAAGCGGAGCCGAAGCAGAAAGGCATCGTGGACTTCCAGCCCTATGTGGGGAAGAAAAGGAAAGCGGGCACCGGCTGCGTCAGCGAACTCAATGACCACCTGTTTGAGGGACGCTATTCTCCCGTGTGGCCGGACGGGACACAGCATTCCCGCAACGTCTACGCCCGCACCCGCGAGGAGTGCGAGGAAAAGCTCAAGACGCTGATCACGGAGATGAACGAGGAACGCAAAAATCTCAAGGAGCAGCTTGCGGGCATCGCCCCGCCGGAAAAGCTGACAAAAAAGCAGCGCAAGCTGTGGGACTATATGCGCCTCCACCCGGAGACCACGGAGTTCTCGACCATCGCCAAACGAACCGGACTGTCACGGAATACGGTGAAGAAGCACTATGAGATGGTAGCGGCAATACTTGGAAAAGAATAAAAGATATAATTTCTTAAGTGAAATGATTGATATAAGGAATATGGCGTACATACAGGATATGGATATACTATAAATATATATGGCGTCGCAATGAAATGTCCTCTTGTTGAAGTCATAATAAGTCAACTTCGACTTGCAGATTCCTTGATTGTTGCATCGATGACAATTAATTCCGGACATTTGCGACCTGCTTTTTGATTCTCTTCATGCGCAGACATTATGGTGCGCAATCTTTGTGGATTTCCTGTGTTTACAAATACATAGAACAAATTTTCGGTACATTCTGCTTTGCCGTATTCTTGTACTTGTGCTTGGTATCCGTGGAGATATTGAGGGTTTGAAGAAAGTTTTACTTCACAAATGGATTTGTCTGCACCTGCGCTGATTTTTATGTCTACGGGACCTCTCCCTGAATCGGGTTCAAAACTAATATCCAGACCGTTAACTGCGATATATTCTTTTGCGCCAAGATGTATCAAACGTTGAACAATTTTTTCCCTTTTCCCAGAAGAAATTTCCTGAATTTCGCTCCACCCTCTGTTATTTTCAACCCAATCCTTGAAAGTTTCAATAATATGAAAAATAGCATCGCGGCTACAAATATGTGGGGGTGTTACACTATGTTGTAGAAAAGAGAACCCCATATCTTTAAGTTGTTTAAAAATATGTTGAGCCACATAGTCTAAATCTGCTTCCCAATCACATTCCTCTGCGTGTGAATTTTGGTAACTTTGCAATACTCTTGCACACTTCTCAGGGTTCATAAAAATAGTGTTTTTGAGGTAGGACTTTTTTTGGTGCGAAGTATATTTTTTCCACTCCAGTCCGACCATGTCATTAATTTCCTGGCGAATAGCAGCATTTTCAATTACTACACGGTCAATATCATCCCAGCACTTAGCGATAGGTAGTTCATGTAATATCTCTTTAGGCAATAAAAGTAATTCGCATTTTTTGTAGGGATTCTGCACAATGCCATCAGTAAATCTATCATCAGGAAAGTTTTCAGGAGTTATCCCTAACTCGGAATTAATTCTACGCGTATATGTGCGGATATCTTCTACAATAATAGTTGCAACCATATCACTTAATCGATCCGGACCAACATTTTCTTCGAATAATCCTACTAAATGAAAGATTTCTGGTCTTGTGGTTCCTGCTTTAATTATATCAAAGGCGTCTGAAATTGTAGCTTTTTTCAATACTTCACCAAATGCAGCGCCATATCGAGATTCAGAAAAGCCTAAGTTAATCCCATTTATTTCTGAAAAAGAAAACTTTTTGAGGGCCTCTTTGTAAAAACGGTCTTGTGTGTTTTTTTCATTTGCGAAACTCAAAAGGAGCGCAATTTCATGAAAATATGAATTGATTTTGCTATATGATTCTAAGAACTCAGGCGTTGTTGTGTCTTTTAATCGTGTTACATTTATGAAATAATGGCTATCTGAGTCCATTACTGCATCGAAAACACCCACCGCATCGAAGTCTTTACCAAAATAATCCGAAATAAACTCAGCCACTATAAAACCCCTCCTTTATTGGAAACTTGTATGGAACTATTTTTATAATAATAAAAATGCTAAATTTTTGCAAGATAAACGTAAATCCTACATTGATATTACTGAGTGAACGGTGATGTTATTAAGGTTTAAAATAAAGAGAGGCTATATTTTAACTTTTATAGAAAAGTCGTAAATATAGCCTCAATGGTCCGAGATGGGAGACTCGAACTCCCGACATCTTGCTCCCAAAGCAAGCGCGCTACCAACTGCGCTAATCCCGGATTTTTGGGTATTCAGTTTTGCTCCAGATGTGGTCAAACATGTGGTCAAGCGGATATTTTGACCACCTTTACTTGTGAGAGAAGTACCTGTATCGCAGGCGTATCAAGGGATTGCGGGCATAGTGTTTTCCAACTTGAAAGGGGAGTATCCTGGTCCCAAACCTATGTCTGAACTTTCAGCGAGGGGTCTTGCGCCCTCTTTGGCACTTTCCGGCACTCCTGCGGTTCCTCTTTGGAACTCTATTGGCCTGTTTATTTCAGGCACCGCTTTCGGCTTTTGGGATTTGTGTGGGATTGAATTCTGTATATTAAAAGTGCTTCCGACCGGGTTTACCTCCAACAGCGGGTGCTTTTTGCCGCAGAGAGCAGCTCAGAAACTGCGCCGCATAAACAAGGAAATAAACCCGACGACAAAGAAACAGCAGGCTGACTTGGATGATAGCCAGCCTGCTGAGCGAAGATGTTTATTCGATGTTTTGTCTTTCAGCAGCAATGCGTGTTCTTTTACCAGAGAATGCAATGCCGATTTTTATAATTGACGTAACATTCATCGCCTGCAAATCAACGCTGTATGCACGGTCGTTAATCTGTTGCAAGGCAACCTTAGCAAGGTCTTCAAGCTGTGTTTCAGAGCGGTCTTTCCCGGCCTTTAATTCAATCAGAATACCAGGCAGCCGCTTATTCAAAGGAAGCATCTGAATATCAAATCGTCCATCACCAGCTTCGCGATTGGAGGTAATGCGATAGCTATTGTCCATCACAGCGCACATACCCAATATCAGACCATGGTAAAATGTTTCGTCGGCAGCATCGTGGAAACTTATTGTTTGGAGCAGAAACTTCTCCAAGGTTTTTTGCAGTGAGTCGCTATCTACCTTGTAGATAGCTTCCTGAATAGCAATAGCAACGGAACGAGGAATAATATTCTCAAGCTGAGAGAGGATCTCCTTGCTGTAGACGAAAGAAATCTCTTTGTTGGGCAGAGCCACTTCGCACATATAATCCTCGCCGTAAGACTGGTCGCAGCTCACAGCCTTCAAATAACCTGCCACCAGCAGGAAGCTGTAAACAGAGGACGGATCATTCTGGATCTGCGGATAAATGACGCCAGTGTCGATGTGCGTAACGAAGGATTCGCCCTTCATCAACAGTTCCAGACGCTCCATAATATCCGGCGTTGCAGAAGCCAGCACCTCGCGGATGATGTCATTGCTTCCGGTAGACTGCCAGAACGCTTTGGGACGGCAGTTATTATTGAAGTATCCAATGACAGACCAGGGATTAAAAATCTCGGTATTGCCGAAAAGGTAACCATCATACCACTCGCAAAGCTCCTGATATTTATCAGAAGCATGATAGTAGTCCGCCATCTCATGTACTTCGCTTGAAGTGAAGCCGAAATATTCACTGTAGCGTTCGTCTAAAATCGAGTTGATCTTCAAGTTGTTCAGGCCGCTGAAGATACTTTCCTTGGCAACACGCAGAATGCCGGTCAGGAAACCGTAACTCAGATGCGGATTGTCCTTCAGACCACCGGAGAACAGGTTTCGCATGAACCCGATGATCGTGTCGTAGAAGCCGCTCACATGCCCCTGCTGAATGGGAGTATCATATTCGTCAATGATGACGATAGGCGCGACATTGTGGTGCTTATGGAGGAGCAGCGTCAGTGTCCGCAGGGACATTTGATATTCCACTTCATCAGCGGCTTCTGTTGCAAGAAGGGAATACTCCTCTTTTTCGTAATCACTAAGCGCAGAGCTGGCTGCCAACTCGTCGTGGCGGCGGAATTCCTGCGCGATCAGCTTTTGGAGCGTCTGATAGGTTTCTTCCCAAGAGGTGTATTTAACATCCTTGAAGGACAGGAAGATCACAGGGTACTTTCTGTGGTGGGCAAGATAGGATTCTCCGCAGGACCAGATTTTCTTATCTCTGAAGTAAACGGAAGTGTCCTCGGTCGTCTTTTCGAAGAAAGTGCGGAGCATATCCATGTTAAGCGTCTTGCCAAAGCGTCTGGGGCGGGTAAATAGGGATACTTTGGGGCGCTCGTCCAGAAACTCCTTGATCATCAAGGTCTTGTCCACGTAGTAGTAGTTTTTGCAGGCGTCCCGGTAATCAGATACGCCAATAGGCAACGGCTTGCGCGCAGATGATACTGCGGGCTTTACCACACTTCGGTGACCACGCTTATCCACCGGCTTTTGAGTGCTGTCCGGGATAAACCACCGCCTGCCCTCCTTATACGCGCCGGAAATGCGTCCGGCTTTGCAAAGCGCATTGACCCGCCGTTCGGTAATCCCCCAAGCAGCAGCCGCTTCTTTGATCGTCATATTGGAACACCTCCATTGCAGTTTGTCAAGAATATTATAACCGCTGCTCCGAATAAAATCAACTATATTATTCCGAATAATACCGGCGTTATTCGGAATAGTTATTTTCCTGAAGATATGCCGTTCTTTTCAGTAGCTATTTCCTGCTTTCTGTGATATTGTTCGTTTGCCAAAAGGAGGCGACGATATGCAGAAAGAAAATACCATGACAGTCGGGCAGTGGTGCGGCCAGTGGTTCATCGCCAACCGCCCCAAGTGGAACGGCAACACCGGGGACGGGTACCGCAATCTGATTTACAGCCACATCATCCCCAGCATCGGAAGTGTGGTGCTCTCTGACCTGACAGAGCAGACAATCACCGATTTCTATGACAGCCTGCAGAACCGGGGACTCAGTGCCAGAAGTGTGTGGTGCGTCCACCTGCTTCTGCGGCGGTGCATGGACGAAGCAGCACGGGAACAGTTTATTCCATACAACCCGGTGCGGCTCTGCCAGGAATCAAAGGCAGAGGAATACAAAGCAGCCCCTCTGCGCTTGGGGCAGCTCCAGCGTTACCTGAACGCAGCAGAGCAGCTCGGCGTGCTCCCTCTCATCTACACAGGACTATCAAGCGGCCTGCGGCAATGTGAACTGATCACCTTGTCGTGGGCCGATTTTTATGCCCGCTACAGGTACATCCTCAAGGGTCAGCGGTTGCTGACGCTTAACGCCAAAGCAGAACGCCTTCTGAAGCAGATACCGGAAACTGACTCGCCCTATGTGTTCCGCAATCCCAAAACCGGAGCGGAGTATAAACTCCACGAGTTCTACTATCTGCACAAGAAAATCCTGAAACAGGCCAGACTCCCGTGGGTGGCATTCCGGGATCTGCAGCGCCAGTGCATGGAGGTGGGAATATGACGCTCCGGGAATACATCCTCTTCTGGCAGGAAACCTATGATAAGCATCAGAGCAGACCGACTACCTATGCGGCACACAACTATGTATTCAAGAACCATATTCTCCCCAGCTTGGGAGATATACCGCTCTCTGAATTGACATCGGAGATGGTCGGAGAATTTCTGGAGGAACGGCGGCGCTTCGGCAATCATCGACCCGGCAACTCTGGCTTGGGGGAAGAAACCATGCGACACATCCACCGCCTGCTTCAGCAATGCCTGGACCAAGCCATGCGGGATGGCCTGATTGGCGATAATCCCGCCAGAGCGTTCCACTACTCCAAGCCAAAAAAGGTCAATGCCGATGTGCTGACGCCGCTGGAGATGGAGGATTATCTGGATGCGGCAGAACGGCTGGGGCATCTCCCCATGTTCATGCTGGCCTTAACGGCTGGCCTGCGGCAGGGTGAGCTCATCGCCCTGAAATGGAATGACCTCAATGTAAAAAACAGGGCGCTGACCATATCAGAGCAGCGCTCTGTAGAACGGCGGGAACTGATCGAATATGGCTCGGAAACGAGAACAATAACCTTGTCATCGGAGTTGGTCGACCTCCTGATCATGGAACACGCCAAGAATCCAAACAGTCCGCTGATGTTCATGCATCCAGCAACGCAGAGGCCCTACTCGCCGCAGATGGTGCGCCGGATGCATAATGAGATCATCAAGGAAGCGGGGCTTGACCACATCCGATTCACAGATCTCCGGCACACCTGCGCCGTCCTATCTCTGCAGAACGGTATGGAAACCAAGGAACTGGCGCGGATGCTGGGACATTACCGGCCGTCGATAACCCGACAGAACTATGAACCTTATCTGCCGCGCATGGCAAAAAAGGAGGCGGATATTCCAAAGGAAGCTACTCAGCGTGAACTTCAGCAGGCGGCAAATGTTCTGGATGCTCTTCTGAAATTCTGATAGCTATTCCGCAAAATGTGAGTTGTCCACAGAACTCAATCATTTTACATCCAAAGAGGAGGAAACAAAATGAAAAAGAGAATCATCATTGCCACTGCATTCACCGCCTGTCTTGCCCTGTGTGCCGCTGTGTGGCCACAGACCGAAAAGGTCGAGAAAACACCCGCGCCGAGCGAAACGACCGCCGTGACCACTCCACGGCCGACACCTCCAGAGACAGAAGAACGGGTGTTGCCAGCAATCGTAGAAAAGCAAGAATCGGGAATTCCGGAAGCTGAATCAGCCCCGGAAGGGGCCGCCGAGGAATTGCCCATCCCTGCACCGGAAATAGAAGATGAACCCGTGGCGGAACAGAAATCTGCACCTCCTATGCAGACAGATCCCACCCCGGTACAGCCCGCGCAACCCGAACCTAAATCGGCACCGGAGCCAATAGCTAACGATAACGAACTGGCGGATATGGTCTATGTTCCTGGCTTCGGCTGGATAGAAAACCAGGGACCCAACCATGTCGAGTACGCCGAGGATATGTACGAGAATGGCAACAAAATCGGCATTATGGGCTGACCTCAAAAATTGCGCCGCATAAACAATGAAATAACCGCAGGAGCGAACCCGGACGCTTCTGCGGCCTTTTGCATATTGACTTGATTTGAAATCTGCACTTCGAAAATGGGAGTTCAGATCTGAAAACTGGATTTTCAATAGACAAATTGAGGCTGTTGTGTTAGAATTAACCTGTATTAGTATATACTCTGACACGAGGTGTTACGATGACGATTTGTTATAATAAGCTCTGGAAGCTCCTAATCGATAAAAACATGAAAAAGAAGGATCTGCGTCTGGCTACCGGTATGTCCACCACCGCCCTTGCCAAGCTGGGCAAGAACCAGCATGTCAGTACGGAAATCTTAACGAAGATTTGCGAAGTTCTGGACTGTGATTTCTGCGATATCATTGAGCTCGTAAAGGAGGAAAATCATGATTGACTTTTCCAAAATCGAGCAATATCGGGAGAACAACCGCATTGAGGCGAAGAAAGCCCTTGGCGGTCTGCCCAAAAGCATTTGGGAAACCTACTCTGCCTTCGCCAATACCCACGGCGGCATTATCCTGCTGGGCGTGGAAGAATGGGCGGGTAAATCCCTGCACACGGTAGATCTGCCCGACCCTGACAGACTCATTAAGGAGTTCTGGGATATCGTCAATAACCCCAATAAGACCAGCGTGAATGTCCTGTCCTCCAAGGATGTATTTGTCCAGGAGGTGGATGGCGACCACATTGTGGTCATCAATGTTCCCCGCGCGGAACGCTCCTATAAACCGGTGTATGTGGACGGCAATCCGCTCTGCACCTACCGCCGCAACGGTGAGGGCGACTACCGTTGCACCAAAGAAGAATATCAGGCCATGGTGCGGGATGCTTCCGTGAAAACCCAGGACATGCTCATCCTAAATGAAATGGACATGACTGTGTTCAACAAAGAGAGCATTCGCAGCTATCGCCAGAGGATGCGCCTCTCCCGCCCCGGCCATGTGTGGGAAGCCTTGGAGGATGAAGATTTCCTCCTGAAGCTGGGTGCTGTCGGTATCGGCTCTGATGGGAAAAAGCATCCTACCTCCGCAGGACTTCTCATGTTCGGCAACGAATACGATATTGTGCGGGAATTTAACGCTTACTTTCTGGACTATCAGGAACAGTATGACGCTGATACCCGATGGACTGACCGTATCATATCTTCCTCCGGCGACTGGAGCGGCAATGTATACGACTTCTATTTCCGGGTCTACAACAAGCTGATCCAGGATATCAAGGTGCCCTTCAAGATGGACGGTGGTACTCGTATAGATGATACCCCAGTGCATCAGGCTCTGCGTGAAGCACTGGCCAACTGTTTGGTGAATGCCGATTACTACGGCAGACAGGGGTTGGTCATCGTCAAAAAGCGTAACAGCATTACGATGTCTAATCCGGGCAGCTTCCGCATCGAAATTGATGCCGCAAAAAGCGGTGGTGTTTCTGATCCGCGGAACGGAACGATGCTGAAGATGTTCAACCTGATTGATATTGGTGAGCGTGCTGGTAGCGGCATTCCGAATATCTTCCGCGTCTGGCGCGAGCAAAATTGGACAACTCCGGAGATTACAGAGCAACTGGAGCCAGAGCGGACAATTTTATCGCTCGCCTTTGAAAAGGCAAGCGATAAAAAGCAAGCGATAAAAGCAAGCAATTCCACAATTTACAGCAGGCAAAAACAATCCGTCATCGAATACTTGACCCACGAGATTCAAGCGGATTGTAAAACGATTGCGGATCTGTTGGAGATCAGCAGTCCTCGTGCCAGAGCAGTGCTTACAAAAATGGTGAAAGAAGAAATCATTATTACCGAAGGCGGCAACCGCAATAGAACATACAAATTGAAATCCTAAGTGTCCACTATAACGGACACCACTTATGGTAGACTTTTAGAGAGAAATTGCAGCAAGCAAAATGAAGTTTTCGGAGGTTCCGTATGGGAAATGAATTGTTCAAGAATATCCCCAGTAAAAGTAGGAGATTTGGTCAAGGATGTGCGCAATGGTCGTATCGGTTTACCTGATCTTCAGCGTCCGTTTGTTTGGAAAGATAATAAAGTCCGTGAACTTTTTGACTCCATGCTCAAAGGGTATCCTATTGGCTACATTATGCTTTGGGAGTCTCCGGCGGATTACGAAAGCAAAAAGAGCGCGATTGGAGATAACTCAAAAACCTATGAAGAACCTAAGGAACTCGTCATTGACGGTCAGCAGCGTTTGACTGCCCTTGTTGCGGCTATGTATGCGGTCAAGGTGAAGGACAAGAATTTCGCAGATCGTGAAATAAAAATCTCCTATAATCCGCTGACTCGCGAATTTGCCGTGTGGTCCCAGGCATACGAAAAGGACACCGAGTGGATCAGTCGCATCAGTGATGTGTTCCTGGCAAAAGAGGACAATTCCATCAGTTCTCTGCGGCGACATTTTATCAAGGAAGCCAACGAAGGCCGCGGTAAGAAAGAACTCCCCTTGCTGACAGACGAGGAAGAAGATAGAATCGAAGATAACATCAATGCGCTTCTGAATTTGTCTGATTATTCTCTACCTACTCTGGAAATCAGTTACACGGCAGACGAAGAAGATGTCGCAGATATTTTCGTCAGAGTCAATTCTGGCGGACAGAGTCTGACGGAGAACAACTTCATTCAGACTCTTATCTCCGTTTACGAGAATGAAACCAGCAATAAGATCAATGCGTTTGCAGCAGCATCCAGAGTACCAGCCGCCAACACCTCTTACAACACACTTTTGGCAATTGAACCTTCTCATCTGATTCGCATGGCCGTTGGCGTTGGTTTCAAGCGTGCCCGGTTGAGATACGCCTACATGCTTTTGAGAGGCAAAAATCTTGAGACCGGAAAGTTCTCTGATGAAGTCCGGCATGAAAATCTCCAGATTTTCAAGGACGCTTTGGACAAGGTCATGAACCTTAACAACTGGCACAGTTTCATTAACATCGTGGCAGAGGCCGGATATATCAGCGACAAGCTGATTGCATCGTCCAACGCTATCGTTTTCAGTTATGTCCTTTACCTGAACGCCAAATACGACTACAAACTGGATGCGGCGCAGTTGAAGAAATGCACCAGCAAGTGGTTCTTTATGAGCACCATCACATATTTCTACACTGGCTCCACGGAGTCCGAAGTGGAAAAGCAATTTGCAGATCTGCGTGATGTTCATACGGCGGCAGAGTTCATTGCCTATATTGACCGTGTAATCGAAACACACTTCACAGACGATTATTTCAGTTTGACTCTACCTAACGAGCTGAACAGCGCTGCGGCTATTTCTCCGGCGTGGTATGGATATGTGGCAGCTCAGATCGTGCTGAATACTCCTATGTTGTTCAGCAACACCCCAGTATCCAAGTATTTCATCTTGGGTTCCAGCGGAACGAAGAATGCTATCGACAAGCATCACATTTTCCCGAAAAACTACCTGACCGGCATTGGTTTTACCAGCGACCGTGACCGGAACCAGATCGCAAACTTTACCTATCTCGACTACGCCACCAACATCGAGATTTCAGATAAGGCGCCCCAAGACTATGTCTCTCATTACCGCCAAAAACTGGGCGAAGAAGGTTATCGCAAAACCTGCAAGGAACACGCTCTGCCGGATAACTTCGAAAATATGGACTACATGGAGTTCCTAAGCCAGCGCAGAATCTTGATGGCGCAAACTGTTCGCAAGGCTTATCAAAGACTGTGTGAGTGATATTTACAAACAAAGTCTTTCGAGGTGGTTGCTTGCCGTACACAGAAACCGGGGGAAATGTTATATCCAATATTTAGAACTCACATGGCACGGAAGGGGTCCCGCAATGATTACAATTGATTCTTTAATTGGGCAGATGAAAAGCCTTTTTGCCATTAAAACACCAGTTCGCTTCGATACGCCGGAGTATATTCAATTTTATAATGACCTAATTCAGTACATTTACGAAAATCACTTTGAAGAAAGCGATGAGTGGAAAATCATTTCCCGTAATCTTGTTTACACCTCAACGCAAAGAATGGCAACGGGAGAAGGAAATACAATTTTGATTCAATTAGATGCCTTGAAGCGCAGGGAACTGGAACTCCGTTTTGCGATTGACTGGAAGCTGGTTCACCCGGATATTATTCGGGTGGCGCGGTCACTGTATCAAGATGGCCATTATTTTGAATCTGCACGCAGTGCCTTTATCGAAATAAATGCCAGAGTCAAAAAGCTTTTCCCAGAGCTTAGAGGAAAGGACGGAAAGCAGTTGGATGGCTACCCTCTTATGCAAACAGTTTTTTCGGCCAAAACTCCTAAGCTTGTGATTGCAGACACCTCAACGGATACAGGCGAAAATGTTCAACGAGGATTTATGGATATGTTTGCCGGAGCAGCGGCTGCCTTGCGAAATCCAAAGGCTCACGAAAATGATTTCATTACAGCAGAGAATGCGGCACGGCAGTTAATGTTTGCCAGTATGCTAATGTACGAGCTGGATGAGGCTTTGGAGCGAGAGGAAAACAGCACCATAGCGGCAGTTGAAAAAGTTCAATTGGTTGCTGATACGGATTTCGCAAGCAACGGACACAGAGGAGGATAACGGATGGATTACAGTTTATTGATTGCCTATTTGCGGCAGAAACAATATATTACGGATTTGGAAAAGGATATTCTGGATACATGGAACGAGCTTCAGAAATCCCCATTTGACCGCAGTTCTGCGCAACTGCAAATTATGCAGAATAACGCAAAACACCCGGAGATTCTTGCCGCAATCAAGGCGCTACCAACAACGGTTATTCGCCCTTTTGATCAGGTAACAGAAAACGATATACGATATAATTTGGGGGAACAACTCGAGGCACTTGCCATGAAAGAGGGGTGGCCAACCAATGGCTAATAAATTGGAGCTGACGTGGTATGGCAAAGACGAGCCGATTCGGGTCGAGCCTCGTTTACTGATTGAAAATACGGAGCTTTCCAACACTGCCGCCGACCCGGAGACGCAGAATATGCTGATCCATGGGGATAATCTGTTGGCGTTGAAAGCGCTGGAGAGCAAATTCGCCGGGCAAGTAAAGTGTATCTATATCGATCCTCCGTACAATACCGGCTCGGCATTTGAGCATTATGATGATAATCTGGAGCATAGTATTTGGCTCAATCTGATGCGTCCACGCCTCGAAATCCTCTGGAATCTTCTTGATGGTACTGTTGGTAGCCTGTGGATCAGTATTGACGATTCCGAACAGGCATATATGCGGGTTTTGTGCGATGAACTATTTGGTCGGCATAATTTTGTTGCACAGAATGTATGGCAAAAACGATATTCCCGTGAAAATCGAGAAGCTATCGGCGATGCGCACGAGTATATTATTGTTTACGCGAAAAATCCTGCTCGTTTTAAGGAAAGCAGAAATCTTGTCCCTATGTCAGAGGAGCAAGCCAAAGTATATAAGAACCCCAATAACGACCCAAAAGGACGCTGGAGAGGCGTTCCTATGACTGCACAGGGATATCGGCCAAACCAAATGTATCCGATAACAGATCCGAAAGGGAATATTCATTATCCTCCTGAAGGTCGGTGCTGGAGTACTGTTGAATCGGAATTCAAAAAGCTGTTGGAGCAAGGGAGAATTTATTTTGGAAAGAATAATGACTCCCAACCAAGTACAATCCGCTATCTATCTGAAGTCCCTGGTGTAGTACCATGGACATGGTGGCCGTGTGAAGAAGTCGGTCACACAGATTCGTCAAAGAAAGAGATTATGGCGATTTTCGGCAAAGATAACATTTTTGCCACTCCTAAACCCGAAGAGCTTATTCAGCGCATCATCCATATTGCCTCCAATCCCGGCGATTTGGTTCTTGATTCCTTCCTCGGTTCCGGTACTACCGCTGCCGTCGCACAAAAAATGGGGCGGCGTTGGATTGGCGTGGAAATGGGCAATCATGCCTATACCCATTGCAAAGTGCGCATGGATAAGGTTATTGCCGGGGAAGACCCCGGCGGCATTACCAAGGCGCAGAGCTGGCAAGGAGGCGGAGGATACCGATTCTATGAGGTAGCACCTACGCTCATTAACAAAGACCCCTTTGATGAATATGTCATCAACGAGGACTATGACGCCAATATGCTGGCAGCGGCGGTGGCTTTGCACGAGGGATTCCGCTATCAGCCGGACGGAGACCTGTTCTGGAAACAGTCTGTAGGCAACGAGAACAGCTATCTCTTTGTGACCACCCGCCACCTGAACATCCCCTATCTGGACTCCATCAAGGACACCATGGAGGAGGGCGAATATCTGATCATCGCTTGCCGCTCTTTTGACAGCGGACTGGACAAGGCCTACGATAATATCACAGTGAAGAAAATCCCGCAAATGCTGCTGGAACGCTGCGAGTTCGGCAAAGCGGATTACAACCTGAATATCGTACACCCGCCGGTGTATGATGATTGCGACGAGGAGGAAGAGGATGTCTAACGATTTTCCGCTCTATACCACAGACTATATCAGCGGCGTCATGTCCCTCCGCAAGCCGCAGTCGCAATCGCTGAAGATTCTGGAGGAAATTACAAACGCCGTACAGCTCCGCAAGGGAATGAATCTGAAAGCGGCACTGGGCGCTGTCCACGCTATGTATCCGATCTGCTCCGATTTTGAGCGTGACTTTATGTCCCTGACTTTTGCTCTGGCAACCGGCGTCGGCAAGACTCGCTTGATGGGAGCCTTTATCGCCTACCTTTACACGCAGCACCATATCAGAAACTTTTTCGTGGTCGCTCCCAATACCACGATTTTTGAAAAACTCAAAAAGGATCTCAGTGATAACAACAGCGCCAAGTATGTGTTCAAGGGGCTTGGCTGTTTCAGCACGCTACCGCAGATCATTACGGATGACGATTACCGTGAAAAAACGCTCTCCCTGTTTGAATCCGATGTTCACATCTTCGTGTATAACATCGATAAATTCAACAAAGAGGGCGCAAATATGAAAAAGGTGAACGAGCTCATTGGGGACTCGTTCTATCAGGCGTTGTCCGACTTACCGGACCTTGTGCTCATTATGGATGAGTCGCACCATTACCGGGCAGAAAAGGGTGCGCAGGCACTGAACGAGCTGCATCCGCTGCTGGGATTGGAATTGACAGCGACACCATTGGTGACCAAGGGGAATAAGCAGGTGCCGTTCAAAAATGTGGTATATGAGTACCCGCTGTCCAAAGCGATCGAGGATGGCTATACCCGCACCCCATATGCCGTGACCCGCTCGGACATAGATTTTTATAACTTCGGTAATGAACAGCTGGATAAAATGATGCTGCTGGACGGCATCACCTGCCACGAAAGCACAAAGCGCAAATTGGAAGTCTACGCCGCCAATCACGGTAAGCCTGTGGTGAAGCCGTTTATGCTCGTAGTTTGCAAGGATACGGATCACGCAACCTGGGTGGAGCAATTCGTAAAGTCAGACGAATTCCGTAGTGGCGCATATCGCAACAAAACAATCATCGTCCACTCTAAACAGAAAGGCGCAGAGACCGAAGCGAACACTCGTCTGCTTCTGGATGTGGAAAATCCGGAAAATCCGGTGGAGATCGTGATCCATGTCAATATGCTCAAAGAAGGTTGGGACGTCAACAACCTCTATACCATCGTTCCGCTTCGGACGGCCGCATCCAAAATTCTGCGAGAGCAGATGGTCGGTCGCGGCTTGCGCCTACCCTATGGAGAGCGCACCGGTGATCGGGATGTGGATGCCGTCATGCTGACTGCCCATGAGAAATTCAATGATATTCTGGCGGAGGCACAGAAGGGTGATTCTATTTTTAAGGCTGGGAATGTCATTAAAGCAGAAGAAATCAAGCCCGAAGAAGTGGTCTATACTCAGCTGACAATAGAAACCAATCCGGATGCCGAGCTGGAAAAAGCGTATGCTCATACTCAAATTGAAAAGACGGATACCACAGATGCACTGATCAAGAAGGCAGCTGACTTGATCAAAGCAGAGGTTGAACAGCACATTCAGCATACCCCGGCGCATACGGTCACCCCTGTGCAGGCACAGCAAATTGTAGAAACAGTCAAACAGAAGGTCGCTGAGGATAAGGATCTGGGACAGACCTTCAAGGAGAATGAAATGCCGCTGGCAGCATGGATGCTCTACCAAACCGAGGAAACGCACAGAGCTGCCGTGAACAAATTTATTCCGATTCCCCGTATCAAGGTAACGGATGCCGGTGTTGAGGAATATGTGTTCGTAGACTTTGATTTGGACATAGCAGATTTTACCCATGTGCCGATCAAGAATGAGCTGCTCGTTCAGAATCTGGAGGATATGCAGGACCGGCAGCGCATCAAGGGCGATGCAATCGATTTTGAGGGCTACAATCCGAAAAAGGTCATACTGGAACAGCTGCGTGCAAAGCCGGAAATCGATTACGAAAAGTGTTCCAAACTGCTGTTCAAACTGATTACTCAGGTCTGCGACCATTACGAAACCCGATATGGCACAAACGGAATGCAAAACATCATTATGATGTACAAGCGGGATATTGGCAATAAAATCTATAAACAAATGCTCCAGCACTTCTACTATGAAAATGGCTTTTTGCAAGAAGAAGTGGTTGGGACAAGAACGTATAATCTGCAGCAGTCCTATAGCTGTTCTCAGCGTGTAAACTTGTTCTCTGATGCGTATACAGAAAACATCCAGTCCGTACTGTTTGAGGGAATCAAACGAGGCGTGTTCAGCACCGCTAAATTTGATAGCCGCCCAGAGTTGCTGTTGGCACGGATCCTGGAAACGGAATCAGATGATGTACAGAATTGGCTCCGCCCTGCTCCGCAGGAGTTCAATATCACCTATAACCGCGGTCATAACTATGAGCCAGACTTTGTGGTAGAAACCGAGAACACCATTTATCTTGTAGAGGTCAAGGGTGAGGACAAGCTGAATGCCCCGGATGTGATTGCGAAGAAAAAGCGTGGCATCCAATATTGTGAAGTCGCCTCTCGCTGGGGCAAAGCCAACGGCTATAAACAGTGGCGGTATCTGTTTATCCCGTCCAAGCAGGTAATGCCAAACTCGTCGTTTATGCAGTTGGCAAAAAGGTTTGGAGAATACTAAATTAACAAATAATCTCTGCAAATACAATTTAGCTAAATGTGTAATGTACAAAATCTGTTCTTCATGGAAACGCTAAGTTTTTCGTGAATCTAATGACACTCGATATAGTCAATATTGTTGCATTAAATTTAGCGTCAAAGCTTTGAATACTAATACGGTTGCGAATAATAATTTAGGTGCTTGTAGCTTTGATGTTTCAACAGAAATATCATCAAATAAAAGAATTGGAGGAATAGAAAATGGCAGAGACCTTTAAACTTCCGTGCTCATCGTATGAGGAGCTGATTAAACTGTTCCAAGCGTATGCGAATACGAAAGAAGGAACCGCACTATCATTGGACGAGATAACCCAAGCCACTGGAGTGCCTCGTACTATTGTAAGCAAGAACAATGGTTTTATGGTACAAGTGGGTTTGATCACGGAGGGCAATAAAAAAGCAGCAACCGAAACGGGACGCGCTTTAGGACGAGCATATACCTCAAAAATTACAGATGAAGTTGAACGGATTTGGAAAGAGATTATTGCTGAAGTTGATTTTTTAAACCGGATGTTGTCTGCTGTCCGAATTCGTAATGGCATGGATCGTTCGAGTTTCATTAATCACATTATTTATTCTTCAGGACTCAAAGATGCTAAGGAATCTCGCGCAGGAGCTGGAGCACTGATTGAAATTTTTAAGAGTGTTGGGGTATTGTCAGAGGTTGACGGCAAGCTATCTGTCCTGGATGAACCAAGCTCTGCCCGAGTATCTGTTGCATCAAATACCATATCTGCTGAGCAAACGCATTCAGAACCAGTTGCCCAACAAGCGCTTCCCGTTGCAACAATTTCGGCAAAGAACTCTATTGTCATCAACATCAATATCAACTGTACACCAGCAGATATTGATGGACTCGGCGAAAAAATTAGTCAACTGCTTTACGAGTTGTCTGAATGATTAAGCTATTCATAACAGAGAAAGTAGGTGCAGTATGAGTTATAACATAGTGCTTACTACTGCTGAGGATATTGTTGCAGTTGTTGATGCTGTCATCGCAAAAGGCTCTGAAGCGGCAAAGGATTTCATCGCAGAGTTCACGGGAATAGCAACTGACGATCAGGTTCTTAAGGCACTTCAGATGGCATGTGAACTTCAGTTAATTGTGTTTGATAGTTCACGAGGCTGTTATGGGTCTCCATCATTTTTGGCCCGGAAGCTTGTATCTGCATCATCAGACGAGCAGAAGGCCGTGTTTATGCGCTTGATTTTGGAGCAATATGCTCCATATAATACATTCAAGACACGATACGGTTTTACAAAATCCATTGAGCTTGCTTGTCGCCAAACGAAAACCCTACATATGATGACCTCCAACGAGAGAGACGTGAAAAATACGCTTATAAGCATTGCTACCTACGCAAAGGCGCTTAAAAGCGAAGGCGCAAACTTATATAGCTTTGTTGAGGATGTGGATGCTGTAGGTATTATTGAAGCTGCGCTTCGCTCGGCAAACATTACCGAAAACTCGTTGCGTACGTATTGGGGGGAAAATCTGTATACTTTTGTTAATACATCCAATGTGTTTGCCCCTTTGATTGAGGCATTGCAGAAAACTCATTCTGGGACAATGGATGTTCGTTCTATCGTTGTTTGTGCGGCGAATGCATTTGAATCTTTTTTAGCTGATTTTGCAGTAAGAAAAGGAGTCTCTTTAAGCGGTAGAAATGGGATACTGCAAAAGCGAGATGCATTATCTGCACACATTTCGAAAAAACATCGAGGGATGATTGAATTCGTTGGACAAGTCCGCAATGCGGCAGACCACGGTGCAGATCCCGACGAAAACAACCAAGTTTGGACAATCTCTAATGAAACTGCAAGAATATATCCCTGCATTATAGCAGCGCTAATTAAAGCGATTTTTTCACGAGATGCTACAGGGAGCATTGAAGTATAAATGGGATTTTCTCATATGCTGTGTGGGGGGAGAACCCTTTTACCAGACTGACCCTTATGACCATAGGTCCCGTCAAGATTTATGCGCAAATTTATTTGCAGGCTCCGGCTGAATGAAGTCAGCCGGCAATAGAGGCGTCGTCCATGACCGCCTCCAAGTGCTTCATGTTCATGTATTTCTTGCTGCCCCACTGGGTGCCTGCCACGTGGCGCAGCCTCGCGCAGACCAGCATCAGGGCGGAATTTCCGTCAGGGAACGTCCCCACCACGCGGGTTCTGCGGCGGATCTCACGGTTCAGCCGCTCGATCACGTTGTTGGTGCGGATGCGTGTCCAGTGTTCGCTGGGAAAATCGCAGTAGGTCAGCGTCTCCTCAATGCCGTCCTCGACCTTCTTGGCAGCCTCCTTCAGTTTCATGGCGCGCAGCTCGGCAACCACGGTCTTTGCCTTCTCGCGGGATGCCTTTTTGCTTTCCTGCGCGTGGATCGCCTTGAGCATTTTTGCCACAATTTTGACCTTGGATTTAGGCACAACAGAGAAAACATTGCGGTAGAAATGCACCGTGCAGCGCTGGTATTTGGCGTCTGGAAACACCTCGCCCACGGCCTCCAGCATCCCCATGCACTTGTCGCCGACGATGAGCTTCACGCCATCCAAGCCGCGTCCGCGGAGCCACTGGAAGAAGCTGACCCAGCTGGCCTTGTCCTCTTTCATGCCCTCGGCAGCGCCCAAAACCTCACGAAAACCGTCCTCATTCACGGCGATCGCCACCAAAAGAGCAACATTTTCGTACTCTCCGCCCCAGTTGCGGCGCAGATAGATACCGTCCACGTAGACGTATGGATAGTGGCCGCCCTGCAAGGGGCGGTTGCGCCAGTCCTCGATGTGAACGTAGGCTTTCTTGTTCAGTTCGCTGATGGTGGCGGGCGAGACCTTGCTGCCCCACAGTGCCTCCGTGATGTCCTCCACTCGGCGCACGGAAACGCCTGCCAGGTACATCTCGATGAGGGCCTCCTCCACGCTGCTTTCCCGGCGGCGATACCGCTCGATGATGGCCGTCTCGAAGGACACGCCCTTGAGCCGGGGCATATGGAGCGTGACGTCGCCGGAGGTCGTGGTGAGGCTGCGGTCGTAGTGGCCGCTGCGGTAGCCCTGACGGGCCTCGCTGCGCTCGTAGCGGGCCGCCTGCGTCAGGGACTCCGCCTCCTTCTCCAGCAGCTCGTTCAGGGTTTCCTCCACGCTGCCGCGAACCAATTCTTTGATTTGGCCCTTGATTACTTCCTCGTTTAGCTGTACAATTTTCTCGGACATAGTTTGCTGTCTCCTTTCAGAATGGTGTGTGGTAACTTCATTCTACCAGAGCCTGCAAGCTATGTCTTCTTTTATGCATTTTCCAATTTGCGCAACTTATTGTACATTATCTGACCATAATGCAAATTGTCACCACATACTAAGAGGGAGTGAAACACCGAAAATGTTTTACTCCCTCTTTTGTAATTATTCTTTTCTCTGCGACCCATTCAGGCTGGCCCAATGCTGGCGCAGCAGCCTTTCTGCTTCTCTGCGAAGGGAATTTTGGAACATGACAGCCATAACCAATGCGCTAAGCACTGCAGCCACAGACTCCAGCCAGGGATATGCGGCCCAAAGCTGTTCTCCCCAGCAAGCAAGCGGAACACCAACAAGCAGCATAAACAGCAAAATAATGCTGGCAACGTCGGGTCTGCCGTAGCCTTCACGTCTTTTGATTTTGGCCCGTATCTGTCGAAGCGCACGAGCTCGGATATCCCGGATGTTTCTGGACGAACACTGTTTGTCCTGTGCGACGGATTCAGTGGACTCGCCATTGATGACCGTGCGGAACAAAATCTCCCTCTGCAGTTCGGTCAGCGCATGCAGGGCGTCATAGATTTGGGTGTCCAAATACATGAAGGGATCTTCATCAGAACCCTCCGGCAGATACTTGCTTCGGTCAAACCAACGTCTGTCATTGTAAATCGCATTGCGTACTTCCTCCGGCAGGAACGCTTCCGGATTGTAAGATCGGGGCTGCTTTATATCCACATCCTCCAGAGTATCCGGTGCTACACGCTTGTGAAAGTTCGCTTCGCTGTAGTAGAGCATATGCTCCAGCTCCTTCCACTGCTCCGGATGCTCCTTCACCCATTGGTCTGCAGCGGCGGCAGCTTCCGGGTCCATTTCGTGTATCCAGCGCCAGTCAGACTGAAGTTCTTTGTGCGACTGAGTATCCTTGAAGGACATGAGCTCACCGCCCTTTCTGCGTTCACAAAAAGTTTACAATTCCAGACCTTCCGATTTTGCGAATTTTCTCTAAGTAATAATAGAAGGACAATTTCACCCGGGTGGAGTTTCCTTCGGTTCGGTACGGCACGGTCTCCGCGCTGACGAACCCACATGACCTTTGACAGAACACCCCATGAGAGCATGTGCGCTCTCTGCCATACGGCGATTCGCTCGGAAGGCCATTCCATCTCTGGCCGTGCTCCCGGGAGCACGGTCTTTTGCTATGTGCCGTTTCCAACGGCACGGCTATATAAATCATTCTAACACGGAGGAGGTAAAAAAGATAGTTCACAGATGAAAGTAAAAGACTCAACTGCAAAGCAAAGGAGGAATGCACACCAGTACGACCGCAAAACAAAAACCGCCGTGACTGCGGCAACAGTCCGGCGGCTCGGCGCACACACAGGCACGCGCAAATCAACTAATTAAAGTATAGCAAACGGGCAGCGGAAAAGCAATGAAAACTTTCCGCACGCTCCCTGTGTGAGTGCCGCAGAAGTCTACAACAACACAGGAGGTATGAATTGAGTTACAACAAATGCCCCAAGCGCAGGCAGAGAAAAACTATTTTATGGTGCCCAACGAGATATTCAGCATTGGTCTGGATTACCGGGAGATATCCCTCTACGCCTATCTGCTCCGGTGCGAGAATCGTAAGACCTACCAGTGCTACCCCAGCTATAAGACCATCGGCAAAGCGATCGGCATGAGTGAAAATACGGTGGCAAAGTACGTGCGGCAGCTGGAGGAGAAAGGCCTCATCTACACGGAGCCGACCATCATGCAGAGCAAAGACGGAAAACCCCTGAACGGAAATCTGCTCTACACCATCCGTCCTATCCCGGGTGTACTCGAAGCGTTCTATGAGCGGCAGTTCCGGCAGGCAGAGGAGGCTGCCGCCCGCTATCGTGCGGCGCAGCTCCTCGAAAAGTCCAACGCCCAGGGCCGCCAGAACGCCTTGTGTGCGCCTTTCCGGGAGGAAGCGAGTCCCAGTCCCAGCCAGAGGATTGAAGCCGGATGTGAGCCGTTTTCGGCAGACTTTTGCAGGACGAAAGAAAAAGCAGTCGGCTATGGGTTTGTCAAGGGATAAAATTACAGTTTGCTTGTATAAG
>ENA-ORSJ01001245-ORSJ01001245.1-human-gut-metagenome-genome-assembly--contig:-NODE-1245-length-22559-cov-4.406239_pt1 | contig 22559 bp, 39 predicted proteins | sample MGYA00242191_ERZ509158 | MGnify/ENA primary metagenome ERZ509158 (study PRJEB26280, sample SAMEA2338623) | human gut metagenome | biome: human gut; feature: human-associated habitat; material: faeces...
CGGGACTCCTCGCGGGGACCCCGGCCCTCGCGGCCTTCGCCGCCACGTGCGGCACCGCCGCTGCCGTGGCGCTCGTGCTCGCCGCATCCATCGCCTCCGTCGGGGCGAACGTGCGCTCGAGCATGTCTTCGGCGTCCTCAGCGGTCTCCGGGTTCGGCAGCAAGTCCACGAGCGCCTTCCGCGCCTTCGCGACCTCCGCGAGGACGGCGGCGAGCGTCGCGAGGCTCGCGATCATGGGGGCGTGCCGCCAGATGAGCGCGCAGGTGGGGTCACTCAGGCTCACCCTGCCGCGCATCCAGGTTGGCGCGCTGCCGCACTTCTCCATGAGCGGCAAGTTCGACGCACAGTCCGGTTCCGTGCCCTCCGTGCACGTGAGCTGGTACGCGTCCGGCGGCGTCTTCTCGTCGCCGAGCGTCATCGGCGTCGGCGAGGCCGGCGACGAGGCCGTCATCCCGCTCAGGCCGAGCGTCCTGCGCGGTATCGGCGAGGGCATCGGCTCGACCGGGGGAGACTCATCGGAGGTCATCGAGTGGCTGGACCGCAACCTCCCCGCGATCATCCAGAGGTACACCCCGGTCACGCTCGAGCGCGACCTCGACAGACACATCAGGGCGGTGGCACATGCATAGAATGCACTACGTGTCTTCATCGGGCGAGAGCGTCGACCTCGATGGCGACGGCGTCTTCGTCGGTACCGCTGCTGGCGTGCGCTCGCGCGAGTGGAGCTACGACCTCTCATGGCGCGGCGCCTACGGCATCTCGCGAGATGCGAGGGAGGCGACGGTCGATGCCGTGCTGTCCTCGGCGGCTGCCGACAGGCTCAGGCGGCTCGCGGACAGGGATATCTCCGTCGGCGAGCCCGGCCGCCTCGTTGTCGACGGTGTTTGGTACCAGCGCGCCTATATCGCGAAGTCCGAGACCTCGCAGATTTACGGCAGGCGGGGCATCGCCGCTACGCTTACCGTGCTGCTGCTCGACGGATCCTGGCGGCGCGAGGTCGCCAAGGAGTTCTACGCCCGGGAGGACGAGGACCAGAACGGCCTGGACTTCCCCCATGACTTCGAGTTCGACTACGGCGGATCGGTCGCAAGCCGGTCGGTCACCGTCGATGGGCTGGTGCCCGCCGACCTTAAGCTCACGATCTTCGGCCCCGCGTCGTCCCCGCACATCACCGTGACGCAGGGGGACTTCATCAACGTCTACTCTGCGGACGTTGAAGTGCCCGGCGGCTCCAGGCTCATCATCGACGGCTCGAGCTTCCCCAAGACGATCAAGCTCGTCGGCATGTACGGTGAGACCGAGGACCGCTTCGCCGACGGCATGCGCGGAGAGGGCGCCGGAAGCGGTTCCTACTGCTTCGAGCGGCTTCGGCCCGGCACGTCCTCTGTCTCGTGGGACGGCTCGTTCGCCTTCACCATGACCCATTATCTTGAGGAGGGGGAGCCGCCTTGGAGCTCATAGTCGCCGACAGCGCCGGCAGGACGCTTTTCCCGATCGCGGACTTCGAGCTGGATATGGACTCGGGCTGGGGCGACGGCGTCGACAACACCTTCGATCTCGTGGTGCGCGACCCGTCCGTACCGTTGCCGGAGGCCGCCTGGCGTGTTTTCGCCGACGGCCTGGAGATCGGCGGGCGCGTCGAGGGCTTTGAGCTCAAGACGCGCCGCACGTCGTCCGAGCTTCACTGGACCGGGTCGACCTGGACTGGAGTGCTCGAGAAGCGCCTTCTGTGGCCCGATCCGGGCCAGGACTACCTTGTCCTCTCTGGGGACGCAAACGCCGTGCTGCGGTCCGCGGTTAAACGGCTCGGCCTCGGCTCCCTCTTCACGGTTCCCGATGCCGACGCCGGGGTGAGCGTAAGCTACCGATGCAACAGGGACGTACCCGACGCTTGGACCAACCTTAGGCTGGCGATGCGCTCCGCAGGCCTTCGCCTCGATGCGAGGTGGGTGGGCGGATCGTGCAGGCTCCAGGTGGTGAAGGTGACAGACTGGCGCGGCAGGGTTGACTCCGATCTTGTAAACTTCGATCTCAAGAGCGACCTGCTCGTCACCAATCACCTCAAGGCGGCCGGCAAGGGCGAACTTGCGGCCAGAGATGTCGTGGACGTCTACGCCGACCGGGAAGGCGGCGTGGGCACCGTGAAGGCGATGACCGGCGTCTTCGAGCTCGAGGAGTACTACGACGCCAACAACACCGAGGGCGACGATCTCCGCGACCAGGGACTCAGCCGACTCAAGGACAAACAGTCCGAGGGCGGCGTGACCGTGACGGTCAACGAGGGCGTCGAGTTCGGCCTCGGCGATATCGTTGAGGCCAGGCACTATTCGCCAAACGTGACGGTCTCGGTCGAGATTAGCAGCAAGATCGTAAAGGCCGCGGGGTCGGGCTACAGCGCCACGTATGGCGCATCGCCTGGTGCGGTGGGGAGATAGGAGACTGCTATGAAGCAGATAGAGCTCATCGGCCCGCCCCTTTACCAATGGGATACGGGTCGGCGCGTTCACATCGCGTTGCAGGGGGTGACGGAGGCACATTTCGCCGTCGCCGGATCGGAGCGCGCATTGGTCGTCCCGGTCGTGGGCGGCGAGGCCGTGGTGCCCTCGCTCCTGCTTACTGCGGGTGTTGACATGGCCGTTTGGGCGAGCGATGGGCGCGACACGCACGCGCGCGCCGTGCTCAGGGTGCGCCCGAGGGCCAAGCCGGACGGCTACATCTACACCGATGACGAGGTCAAGACCTGGGCTGATGTCGAAGATTGGGTGCGAGAGCAGCTGAAGTCCGCAGGCGAGCCCGGCACGAAGTGGTATGTCGGGGGCGGCACCCCCGCCATAGGTGGTCGCGTCGGGGACCTCTACCTCGACAGTGAGACGGGCACCTATTATCGCTACGGCGAGATTGGAGATACAAATGGCTAACGCATGGAACCAAGTTGGAACGCTCAAGGGCCCCAAAGGCGACAAGGGCGCGACCGGCAACGCCGGCCCCAAGGGCGGCAGCGTCCGCGTGGCGAGCGTCAATATCCCGTCGGAAGGCGAAGTCGCATTCTCGGCGCTTTCCCCGTCTGACGGCGTGCAGGTCGGCGACCTCGTGCTCGATGCCAAGGGAAGTGTCTATCCCATTTCGGCGGTGGATCCGGGCAGGTCTACCGCCCGAGTCGGTTCCGCCATCAACGGCGTGAGCCTCAAGGGGCCCAAAGGCGAAACGGGCGACACTGGCCCCAAAGGTGCCGACGGCACGTCCATAACGGTCAAGGGCGCGGTGAGCAGCGAGTCCGCGCTGCCGTCCGATGCCGCCATCGGCGACACCTACGTCACGAGCGACAACGGCCACATGTGGGTGAAAACCGCCGCGACCGGTGATGCGCAGTGGACGGACCTCGGCGAAATGAAGGGGCCCAAGGGCGACAAGGGGGCCACGGGCGAAAAGGGTGACAGGGGCGACACCGGCCCCAAGGGCGCACAGGGGCCGGCTGGCCCAGGCATTACGTTCGGCCAAGGGGTTCCTACGGCAGCGTCGCAGGAGGGAGCCGTCTACATTGATACGGCAGACGGCTTTAAGGTCTACCAGTACGGTACGAGTGCCTAGTGAAGGGGGAGCGATATGGCGTGGACTAACATCGGATCGCTGAAGGGTCCAAAAGGCGATAAGGGCGATGCCGGTGCCAGGGGAGCGCAAGGGGCCCAGGGGCCGCGAGGGGAGACCGGCCCGATCGGGCCCAAGGGCGCCGACGGCACCTCAGTGACCGCTGGGACTGGCGTACCGACAGGTACTGCCGTGGTCGGTTCGGTCTACATCGACGCGAGCACGGGCAACCTGTACACCTACAAGGCCTAGCGGGTGACGGCGAAATGGCCTGGATCAAGTTGGGCAACATAAAGGGGCCTGCCGGGGAGACGGGGCCACAGGGTCCTGCAGCCTCGACCGCCCAGACGTTCCTCGCTGCACACCCTGTGGGCTCCCTCTATATGGAAAGCAAGGGCAAAAACCCAGGTGCCACCTATGGGGGAACGTGGGTCATGCGGGACAGCCAGAACGGCTTTATATGGGAAAGGACGGCTTAAATGGAGATAGTGACCGGTAAAGCGGGCGTGCCACACGTCAGCTCGGCCGACGACGGCCGCCGCATTGCGGGCGAAGTCGGCACTGGCAGCTATGTGCTGCAGACGGGCGGCAAACTGGCCCCGTCTCTCGTCGACGCGAACACCGTCCGTATCGCGACCGGCGACATGATCGTGCAGGGTCGCCATATCGGCGTCACCTCGCCCGAGGACGTCAAGGTGGCGAGCGGCTCGCAAGGCAAGAAGCGCATGGACTACATTTGTGTCCATTACACCCGCGATGTGAGCGGGTCCAGCCCGACCCTTGTCGAGACGGTCAAGTGGAAGGTTCTCCAGGGAACCCCCGGCTCGAGCGCCGCCGCGCCGTCGGTGCCGAAAGGCTCTATCCTGGACGGTGACGCTGACGTGACGGTCCCGATCTGCTCGGTGACATTCAACGGACTGACGACGGGTCAGCCTAAGCTTCTCATCCCCAAACTGACTCCCCTGGCAGACCTCGGGGATTCTGTATCCCGCGAGGTTGGCTATCAGTTCTTATATGGGAAAGACTTCTCGGGTCCCTATGTGGCTTACCGTAAAATAGGCTTCCTGGTAGAGATGTCTTGGAATTTCATTCAGGAATCATCACAGTTATGGAATGCAGGGACGTTGCCCGTTGAATTCCGTCCGACTCAATCATTCCTTGCGCCGGCTGTGCGTACATCTTCAAGCGGCATCGTCAACAACAGCACTGCAGAAGTCGAGGTTCAGAAATCTGGCACAGTTGTCTTTATTAGCGCGGCAGCTGTTAGCCAAGGGCGCAACATTGGACACTGCATCTGGATTGCCAATTAGGATACAGAATGCTAGAAACAGCAAAACATCACCGGGATAGTCTCGGCATCGCCCTTATAAGTCTGCACTATCATCCAACGCTGTTTCCCCGCCGACGAGACCGCCGCCTGGCGAATAAATCGCACGCCGGACAGTGGAAAGGCGAGCACGAAATTTCTGGCCTTGATTTCCGTATCGAACTCGTCGTAATAAAACGGGCCGTACTGCTTATTAGCAGAAAAAGTCACGCTGCGCACGACATGGGATACAGAATGCTACGCGCAGAGATATACAAGCTGGCCGAACATCCAGGAGCCCTGGGGTATCGAGGCCCCTTTGGACTCTATGAATAGATGGGTCCCTGTTACCGACAGCAAGATGCGGGGGTCGGTTGTGTCTTGCGAAATGAGGAGCGAGTTATGCCTATCTCTTGTCATTGGCACTGCGTTACTTAATGTCAGCATTCCCCAGGCCCCTACAGCACTCTTTAGCGTGCCGGACACCGTGACCACAACAATATTTCCAACCATGCGGACAGTAGTCGGCAGATTGGTAATGCCGCAATCAACGGAAACCGGGGATACAGAATTCCTACCCGCCGAGTATCAACCGCTCCACCACCCTTTGTGCGTCCTTGCAGATGCGCGGCCTCGGTACGATGTAGTGCTCGTATGCCGTGCCGATATCGGTGTGTCCCAGCATCATGGCCACGGTCTCAATACCCACGCCTGCCTCCACGGCGAGCGTCGCCCACGTGTGACGGCATTCCGTCATCGAGGTCCAGGCGGCTCCGGCTTGGCGACATGCGGATTTGATGTGCCGCGCAATGGCGTCGGGCGACAGTTCGCACAGCCAGCCCGAGCGGCCTTTTCGCAGCGCGCGCAGGCGGTTGACGGCGAAGCGGGGGAGCCAGCAGGACCGCGCGGAGCGTTCGGTCTTCGGCGCCTCGACGACCTCATTGCCGCGCACGACTTGCCTCGAACGGCGGATGCGGACCTCACCGGTGCGCAGGTCGATGTCCGACCACTTGAGGCCGCACGCCTCGCCGCGCCGCAGCCCGAGGGTTACCGAGCAGATTGCGACCGCCTCGCACTCGTGTCCCCACAGCGCGCGGAGGTAGGCACGGACCTGGCTCGCCTCCATCGTGCGTGGGCAGTGCGCCGGCTTGTGCGGTAGCTCGACACCGGCGGCGGTTGGGTCGTACATCCGCACACCGAGACGGCGGATGGCCCAGCGGATAACCTGCCGCAGGGTCTTGTATGCCTTTTCGGCGGCCCCCGGCAGATCAAACGAATCAATCCAGCCCTGTACGCCCTCGGGCGTTATCGCCTCGAGTTCCAGCTCGCCCCAGCGAGGTAGGACGTGCAGCGCTAGCGCGCTCTCGTATCCGGCCAGGGTGCAGGCGCGCAGCCTGCCGCGCTTATCGTCCATGTACCTCGAGGCGGCCTCTGCAACTTTCATCATGGTCTCCAATCCCGTAAATCCCAGACGCGTGGGCTCTCAAGGAGAGGATACGCGCGTGGGATTTCTGCCACGAGAGGTCGAGAGAAAGGAGTCTAAATGGCATTGATCGGGACCCTTGTCGGACCCGCAGTGCGCCTGGCGACAGACGGGAGGGGTCTCCCGATTCTCGCGTCTGATGAGCCTGAGGTCCCCGAGGGTTTCAAGGCGGACATGGCGTATGAGCAGCGGGGCGGTTCCATCTACCAAGTATGGAGTGTCGTGCCAGACGGGATGCGCGATGACGCGGTGCGGCTTGCTGCCATGTCCGCCGAGACCCTCAGTGATGAGGACGCGCTGAAGGTACCCCAGCTCATCCGGCCGTGGTATGTGGGCGAGGCCTCGTATGCCGCTGGCGCGCGCGTGGCATATGGAGGCGACCTGTACAAGTGCCTGCAGACGCATGCGCCCCGTATCGGATCTGAGCCCGATACGGCTCCGGAGCTTTGGGAAAGAATCAACCATTAAGGAGAAAAATGTTTTACGGACAATTTGTATCTGGGTCTGTCTACCTGACCACGGACGGCTCCGGCCTGCCGATTCGCGAGGCGGCGGAACCCAACCCCGGAGCCGGTTACCACACGGTGCTCTCCTATGAGCAGCATGACGGGGCCATCTGGCAGGTCTGGACGATCGTGCCGGATGCTGGTACCGCTCAGGACGCCGCGCTCATGCTCGCGCAGATTCAGGCCTCCAAGCTGAGCGACGACGACGCACTCAAGGTACCAGCGCTCTTCCCGCACTACGAGAAGGGCCACGTCTACGCGCAGGGTGACCGCGTGCTCTGGCAGGGCGCGCTCTACAAGGCCATCAGCGGCCACACTGCCACGGCAGATGACCCGACCACTGACTCGCAGCATTGGATCAAAGCCGTGCCGTCCGCGAGCGGCGATACGCCCGCCGAGTGGGTCAGCGGCAAGTCCTACGCCAAGGGCGACCGCGTCACCAAGTACGGCCAGGTCTACGAGTCGCTGATGGACGGCAACACAATCGAGCCGGGCACGCTCGGCAGCGAGTCTGCATGGAAGCAGCTGACGGCCTAGTGGGGGCATGCGAATGGAAGAACTAGCCAGCGCGGCCGTCCAGTGGGCCGTGCCGGTTGTCCTCGCGGCCCTCACGGGTGCGCTCATGCGCCTGTACCGGCTCATGGACGCGATGCAGGAGGGCACTCGGACGATGCTGCGAAGCCGCCTCGTGGACCTCCATGAGCGCTACGTGGTCAGCGGCAAGGGTTGCCCCGACTGGGTCAAGCAGGAGGCCTCGCAGGTCTACGGGGCCTACCACGGCATGGGCGGAAATGGCACCGGCACCCACTACTACCAGGAAATCGTCAACGCCCCCATCAGGGGAGAATCGGAGGACTAGCATCATGGAGAAGTACGAGGAATGGGCAATCGCGGCCCTCACCCGCGCCGTCAAGACGGCTGCTCAGACGGCGGTGGCGCTCATCGGTACCGGGAGCGTCGGATTCACGGACCTCGACTGGGTGCAGGTCGCGAGCGTGGCGGGCGTCGCCGCCGTCGTGTCGTTGCTAACCAGTGTCGCGACCGACCTGCCAGAGGTTGGCGGCGCGCAGCCGGGACCGTCTCACGAGGGCGGCGAGGAATAGCGTGGCCAAGCTGTTCGTCATCTGCGGGCACGGCGCCGGCGACCCCGGCTGCTGCGCCGGCGGGTACACCGAGGCCGAGCGCGTGCGTGCGCTCGGCAGGCGCATCAAGGAGCTTGGCGGCGATCAGGTGGTGCTTTGCGACACTTCGCGCAACTGGTATGCGGACGGAGGGCTGAACAGCCTCAAGGCTGACGGTCCCGTCGTTGAGCTGCATATGGATGCCAGCGGCCTCAAGACACCTCACGGTGCCCATGTGATCATCAGCTCGAAGTTCAGCCCGGACTCCTACGACAAGACGCTGGCGGACAAGCTGTCAGCATTTATGCCGGGACGGGCGCAGAAGCTCGTCAAGCGTTCCGACCTCGCCAACGTCAACAGGGCTGCCGCGCGCGGCATCAACTACCGCCTCGCCGAGAACGGCTTCATCGACAACGGCGGCGATTTACAGAAGTTCAATGAATACCTCGACGACCTGGCCCGAATCTACCTCGAGAGTTTCGGAATCAAGGTATCGAATTCCGCACCCGTTCAGCAGGCTCCCGCGAAGCAGCCGACCCAGCAGGCGACTGAGACCGAGAGCTTCGGCGGCCGCTACCGCTGCACCGTCTTCAAGCTCAACGTGCGCTCAGCGCCGTCCCTCTCCGGGTCCGTGGTGGCCTCCTACAGCAGGGGGCAGACTGTCGTGCTCGACGACTGGTATAAGTCCGCGGACGGCTTTATCTGGGGACGCTACACCGGCGGCAGCGGGAAGATCCGCTATGTCGCCGTCGGACGCGCCACCGGAAAGCCCGAAGCAGATGACTACCTCATCAAGGAGTGACATGAAACCGAGAGACAAGATGCTCAGCCTCGCCTATGCGATCGCGTGCCTCATCGCAATGTCGGGGCTCATCATCATCGTCTGCTCAGCCTTGGCGCCCAAGAATGCCCAGGCGGCATCTTCCGTTATCGTCACGGACCAGTCGGAAGGCCCCCTGTACGATCTTCCTAGCGGAGTCAATTCGTACATCGCGACCGAGCGCTCGACGAATCGAGCCTACATCGTGGTCGAGAGCGACCGCGGCATCGCGATCACGCCGTACCTCGACGAGGACGGCGATCAGGTGATCATCGACAGGCCATAAGCATTAGCCCCTCCCCGGCAAGTATGCCGGGGAGGGGCTTTATGCATGATGCGATAACCGTAAATATCCGTTCTCCAATGCAACTTGAGCGTAAATTGTACGAGCAGAATAAGCGTGACCTGCATCTTTGCTTGTAGAGCGCTTGCCAAAAGCACGCGTTCAAGACTCTTAATCCCAAGGCCCAGGGTTCGACCCCCTGACGGCCCACCAAAGAACGCACAGGTCAGCGCTTCAGTGCTGACCTTTTTTGTTTACCGAGAAGCCAAATCATAACCGTCCGTTACCGTTCGTGTTTTACGCCCCCTGCCGTTTATGCGCGGCAGGGGGCGTTTTATGCATTTTGCAGGTAGTGGACCTAGAAAATGCAATCTAGAGCGTCTCGGCGCTGCGACCGGTGCCATTAAAACCGCCGTCCGCGCCGCCGCCCTCGACGATCTGCAGGGCGCGCCCGACCTGCCTGGCGGCCTTCTCGCGCTCCGCAAGACCCGGCTTGATGTAATGGCGGTAATCTGTCCCCAGGTCCGTATGACCGTGCAGGTCCATGATGCTCAGCGGGTCGACCTCGGTCGCTGCCATGATGGTCTCGGACGTGTGACGCAGGGCCTTGGGCGGGATATACCGCAGGTCATAGCGCACGCACATGCGCCGCCACGCCCGCACGAGGTTATCGCCGCGCATGTTCACGATGCGCTGCCCGCTCCATTCGCGCACCTGCTCCGTAACCGAAGTGCCGCCCTCGACGGTTATGGATGGGCGCAGCTCGTCCATGATCTGGTGCAGGCGCTCGCGGCCTGCCAATAAAACCGGCACGGTGCGCACGGAATGGGCGTTCTTGGTCTCCTTCACGCCGTCCTCGTCCGTGTACGCGCGGCAGACCTCGATGTACTCCGAGACGGTCGGCTGGCCCGTGGCGAAGTCGTAGGTCGTGGTGACCTTGAGGTCGCACGGGCGCACGGCGAGCGCCTCCTCCTTGCGCAGCCCGCTCAGGCCCAGAATGAGGTAGGCGTTCATGACCAGATCCGCGCGGTCGTCGCTGGCAGCGAGCCTGCGCAGCGCCTCGGCGGCCTCGGGGATGCTCCACGGCTCCACGGGCGCCTGCTTGGCCTTGGGCGCGATGACGCGGCGGCGGAAGGGCTCCACCGTCACCCAGCCGTCGTCGAAGGCGCGGCGCATGACGGCGCGCAGGGTGGTCTTGGTCTTTGCCGGCGCGCCCGAGCGCTCGATGCAGCTGCGCATCATGTCGTGGGTTATCTCGGAGATGTCGATGCTCCCCAGGACGGGGGAGATGTAGTTGCACATCTGCCCGTCGTACTCGCGCAGGCTCGCCTTGGAGCGCGGCTTGCCGCGGTTGCTGGGGGAGTCGCGGAAAACTCCCCAGTAGTACATGTCGAGCGTCACGCCCGCGTGCGCCGCCTGGGACACACCCAGTTCCTGCGCGAGCTGGGCGATGGCGATATCGGCCTCGGTCTCGGTGCCGTATACGGTGCGCGACACGCGGCGCACGTGGCCGTCCGCGCGGAAGCCCGCCTGCACGCGGATCACCCACTTGCCGGGCGCGACCTCGCGCTTGGAGCCGAGTTTTGACCTTGAAGTATCGTTGGCTGACATATAATGGTCCTGCCTTTCCCTTTTGCCGGAGGGCATATGCCCCGTGCGGATCCGCCAAGATTGCCGCGCGGGGCTTTTTTGTTTGCGTTGAGGCCGGCTACGCGACCGCGCGGCGCTTGGGCCTGCCCGAGCGGGGCGTGTCGGTCAGACGCGCCGCTATGCTCTCCACGGTCACGTAGGTACGGCGGCCCTTGCGGTAGCCCGTAAGGATCCCCGAGTCGAGCATGTGGGTGATCCTGCCGGGGGAGACGGAGAGCCTGCGCGCGGCTTCGGCCGCCGAGACCGTCTCGCCCTCCACGATGTATCCCTCGTCCGTGGAGAAGGCGACCATCATGGAGAGCCCGCCGTCTGCGGGCTCGATGAACTCGGGCTCAGGCACGGCAAGACCGTCCTTCGCGAGCGCGGCCACGTAGGTGCTCGCCGCGTCCACGGACTGCTCGGCGGCCTCGGCAATCGTGTCGCCGCAGGTGAAGCATCCCGGCAGTGAGGGAAACTCCACGTCGTAGCCGCCGTCCTCGTCGGGTGTGAGCACCGCCTGGTAAACGTATGTCTTCATATCTTTCGACCCCCAAGGGGGCGGGGCTAGAGCCACCCCGCCGTCTTAGCTATTTTTCGGTACGTCCCTATCGGTATCTCCTTCTTGGAGGTGGGCACGCTGATCTGGATTCCTTCCTTTCGCGCGACCACGTGGCGTGCGTGTGCCGGTGTAGAGCGTCCAACCCTCCTTCTTGAACCGCTTGAGCACCTGCGCGGGCTCCTGCTCCTTGGGCATCTCTCCTCCTTTCGACAATTTAATTATAAACAGTTGATAGTTAGTAATCAAGTAAAATAGCAAGTATTTATAGTTTTAATGCCGCCCAAGCGGATCCGCCAAGATTGCCGCACGGGGTTTCTTTATGTCTCGAGTTGTCAAAGAATCTTTGACAACTGGTCCGCCTGCCCATTTTGCTGGGGTCAGCAAAATGGGAAATAACTGGCGTTTTGTTGCGTGCCTGCACCCGTTTGGGTTTTTCCGGAAAAACCGAAAAATCTAGCCGCGCCGCGGGTCTAGCGTTCCATTTTCGTGACGTTACGAAAATGGGGAACAACTGGCGCTTCGTGCGGCTACGCCCCGAGGAGCGCCGCGAGGGTGCCGATCGCCTTGGCAACCTTGGGGACGAGCCCCGCGGCCTTGGATGCGAGGTCGAGCGCGTCCTTTGCTTTCTCGGCGAAGGCTCCCTCATCCTTCTCCTCGGCGGCGAAACGCAGGTCGGCGAGGGCGAGCTTCACGGCGGCGAGGTCCTCGGGCGACAGGCCCTGGCTGCTCGATATCTGCTTGATCGTCTGGTTGAAGTCGACCGTGACGGTCGCCTCGACGGTGGCGGTCGCCCTCGCCTCGATCTGGTCGGCAGTCGCCTTGGCCATCATGTAGTCGTACTCCATGCGGTCCCTGTGCGCCAGCAGCAGATCGCGGATTGTCTCGATGGACGTGATGTCGATCATGCCGGGGCTGACGTCGGCCTTCACCCTGGTCCCGGTCTCGCGCTCGATGATTTCCCCGAATGCCGTCATATACCGTGCCACCACCTTCTGCCTGAGACCGGGCGGGTCGCTCTCGATGACCTCGTCGCACAGGTTCACCAGGCGGTCGATTGAATCGTACATTCCCATGTTATCTGCCAATCTCGCAGGTGGTTCCTTTGAATGTCTACGCGGACCTTACTTGATCCGCTTCCAGCCCTTCGATTTCAGGCGCTGCAGCCCGATTTTGGGACAGCTCGGCCTGGTCGCGTGCCGTCTCCAGGATCTTCGAGCGCCTCTTCTCGGTGCTCTGTCGGTAGCAGGTGATCAGCTCGCCCTCCTCTGGCGTCTGGTTTTGCTGGGTCTCCATTGGTGACCAGTCTCTGCCACCTAAAGTGTCTAGCGAGCATTCGAGAGCGTCAGCAATTCTCCAAGCCGCATCAAATGCCATGCTGCGGCGGCCTTGCTCGTATTCCGTGTAGCGGCTTGTCTCAAATCCGGCAAATTCCGCAAATGCTGCGGCGCTTTTGAAGCCGGCGGACTTCCTGAGCAACTGTATGTTCTTACCGATCCGTTTCCTAAGAGTGTCTTCTGTCATTGGGCCTCCTCCCATCCTTACCTAAGAAATTAAGGCAAAGCGCCAAAGTTTTCAATCAAATACTGAAATCTTTGTTGACAACTAGGCGGAGAGCCGTAACATTGAATACAGAAATTAGACAGAGAGCCAAAAACATCTTCTATATAGAAGATGTTACGGCTGAGGTTGACAGCGCTCAACCTCAGCCCTCTCGTTCTCGCAGATGAAGGAGTTGTCAATGGTTTTTAGCAAGGAAGAGATGTCCGCATGTCTTCGTGAACTTCGTGCACGTAAACGCGTCACTCAACAGGAGGTCGCTGACGCTGTCGGAGTGGATGCCACGAGCATCTACAACTACGAGAACGGTCGCACGGCGCCGACTTTTGAAATCGCTTGGCGCCTTGCTGATTTTTATAACGTCTCGCTTGACCGCTTGGGCGGTCGGAACACGGACGAGGCCGCGTAGGGATGGGGGGAGAGGAATGACTGGCAAGAGCTACGAGCTGCCCGAGGTCATCACGATCCTGGGCGGCATAGTGACATGGGTCGACGAGGACTCCGTGTTGCACACGGAGATATTCGAGCGCCGCGCGGACGCGCGCGATGCGTTCGCGGCGCACGTCCGCGCCGGCGACCCAGCCTACATGGCGCGCCTGGTGCCGCTCACCAACCAGCAGGCGCTCGACTTCTCGGTGGCACTGGACGATGTGCAACCGATGCCGGGCCTCTGGCCGCTTGACGGCGGGCGCTACGAATGACCCGGGCGCTGCTGGCCTCGGCCGTCGTGATGGACGCTGCAGGGTGGGCATGTACCGCGCAGGGGGCCTACGGGCTGGCGCGGGTGTGCTTCTCGGCCGCGCTGCCGTTCATCGCGGCGTGGGCACTCGCCTCGCTCTTCGACTGAGGCCGGGCCCGCCCCCGTCGCGCCACGGGTTCCGCACCGCCCCATTCCACGGGGCCCGTGGCGCGACGGGGCCGGACCCCCTACTTCCGGCCCATATGGTGCCGCCGCCGACTTGGCGGGGCGGCGGCACCGCTCCCTTTGGCGGGGGAGCGCCCTCCGGCTGCATCTATCGGTGCGGCCCTCCGGCAAGGGATTGGCCCTATTACATGTGAAAGGAGAAGGCCATGTGGATGTCGATAGCCAAGGGCGCGCGTTACGCCTGCTGCGACAACGTCACGTTCCGCGCGATGGTCATGCAGGGGATCATCCCGCGCTACCCGTCGCTCAACCCCAACAGCTCTCGCGAGGTGGTGAGCAGCGAGGACATCGACGCCGCCATCAGGGCGCGCGGCGCTGCTCCGGCGCTGCCGTCGCCCGACTGCGTGCCGCCGCGCCGTTCGAGACGGGTGGCATGATGGTCGACCTTATCTGGGATGCCGGCTGCAGGCTCGGCGAGTGGTGGAACGCGCTGCCCGAGCGCGTGCGCAGCGTGGTGTGCGCCGTCGTGATGCTCGCGCTCATCGCCGTCGCGGGCGCCATCGAGGGGACCGCGCCGAGCGGGATGTACTACTAGTCAGGAGGATATGGCATGCAGTTTGAAAAGAGGCAGGTTCGCCTGGGCGACATCCGCCCGAGCGAGCAGAACCCGCGCGAGGACTTCGGCGACATCGGCGCCCTGGCCCGCAGCATCGAGGCGACCGGCGGCGAGCCGCTGAACCCGCCCGTGGTCGTGGCGGACGGCAACGTCTACCGCATCGTGGACGGGGAGCGCCGCTACCGTGCGCTGTCGTCCATCTACGGGGAGGACCGCGAGGTGTCCGCGCTGGTGGCCGACACCATGGACGAGGCCAACGAGCTCGTGGCCATGCTCGCCACCGACGACAAGCGCCAGCTGACCGAGGCCGAGCGCGCACGCGGCGTGCAGCAGATGCTCGTGCTTGGCGTCGACGAGCAGCGCATCGAGCGCGCGAGCCGCGCCACCGCCGGGCAGATCCGCGCCGCGCGCAGGCTGCGCGGGAGCATCGAGGGCCGCCAGGTGACGCTGGAGCAGCTCGAGGCCGCGAGCGCCTTCGACGACGAGAAGGATATCGAGGCGGTCCTCGCCGCCGGTGACGGCTGGGCGGGCAAGGCCGACAGCATCCGCCGCCGGGTCGAGCGCGAGGAGGCCAAGGCCGAGGACTACGACGCGTTCGGCGATGCGGGCATCCCGGTGGTGAAGGAGAAGCCCGAAGGGTTCACCTACAAGGATTGGGCACACCTCGGCCTCGTTGCCGCGAAGCTCGAGGACAAGGAGTACCCCGCTGGCACCGTTGCCGTGTGGAATGACCGCTACTGGGACTTCTTCGCTCCGAAGGGCGGCGAAGATGCCGAGCCCGAGAAGACCGAGGAGGAGATCCGAGCCGAGCAGGAGGCCGCGCGCGAGGAAGCCGCGCTCGAGGACATGTACGGGCGCATGGTCGACTTCACCGCGGACGGAGCCTTCGTTGTGTGCGATGGCATTGCGCGGCATGTGCTCGAGAACCGCATAGTTCCGGTTGGATTGTCTGACACGATGGGCGAAGAGCGCCTCCAGCAGGCGCGAGACAGGTTCATGGCACGTCTCGGAGCGACGGATCCCGGGAAGTACGAGGCCGGCTGCAGCCTCATGCGCATAGCCAAGAACATGGCCCAGCTCAACTCCAGCTACTGCGGCGACGACGCGGAGGGGTGGATCGAGCACTGGAACGTGTTCCGCGCCGCAGGCTTTACGCCGAACGATGAAGACGAGTGGCTCAGGGCGAGGGTGCAGGAGAGTTTCAAGGAGGAGAAGGATGAGTAGCGAGAAGAAGGTCAGGGTGACGGTCGAGGCGTGCGGCGAGGCCCGCGCTTTCGAGTGCCGCCGCGCGACGGTCGCGACCGCCAAAGGGGACGGCTCCGGCGACTCATGCTTCGTGGGCCCGACCGACATCAGCGACCTGTTCGCGCTCGCCTGCGAGTGCACCGACACGCTCTGCACGGCCTTCAGCCAGGCGGGCGTCCCGGACAGGAGCGCGCGCAAGCTCGTACTCATCGCCGCGCCCGGCGCCAACCCCCATGGGCACGCCGACAGCATCCAGACCACCGACCTGGACGCGCGCAGGGAGATCCGCGACATGGCGGCGGAGCTGGGCGTCGATGCCGACATCTAGCGAGCGACGGGCGGTCGTGCAGCGCGGGGCGGACGGGCGCTGGTTCGCCCGCCCCTACATGGGCACCGACCGCGTGACCGGCAGGCGGATCAGGCCGTATAGGTCGTGGGACGCGGAGCTGACGCGCGAGCAGGCCCAGGCGGAGTGCGACAGGTGGATCGCGACCTATATCCCGTCCTCGGCGCAGGACAGCTCCAAGCGCCTTTCATCGATGCTCGAGACCTACGTCTCGGACCCGGTGAACGGCCTAGCCGACAACTCCGTTGCCGCCTACCGCAGCGTGATCAGGACGATGGTGGAGCCGACTATCGGGCGCATCCCCTACGACCAGCTGCAGCCTTGGGACGTGTCCGCCGCCTACCGCATGCTGCTCGCGCCCAGGAGCGGCAAGGGCCTGTCGCCCAAGACCGTGCTCGTCATGCACGCGCTGCTCAAGGGCGCGTACAGGACGTGGGGCCATGCCATCGGCCGCGACATCATGCTCGAGGTCCCGGCTCCCAGGGCGAAGCCCGCGGAGCCGTTCGCCCTGTCCGAGCTCGATGCGGACGAGCTGTCCCGCGCGATGGTGTCCGCCATGTCCTCGCGCGACGCCACGGGCGCCAACATCGCCAGGCGCACCGAGGCAATGGCGGTCTTCCTCGCGCTCCACACGGGCCTGCGGTGCGGGGAGGTCTGCGGCCTGCAGCGCCGCGATTGGCGCCGCTCCCTGCACGACATCCACGTGGCGGGGCAGGCCGTCGAGAAGCCCAGCCTGCACAGGCAGGCCTACACCAAGGGCAAGCGTGCACGCAACGTCTCGGTCTCGCCGGCGGTCGAGGCGCAGCTGGAGCGCCACCTGGCGTGGCAGGACTCGTGGCTCGTCCGCAAGGGCCCCGCCGCCCCCGTGATCACCTTCGGCTGCGCAGGAGGGCTCGCGAGGCCGTCGACCGTGACGGCTAGGTTCAAGGCGATCGCGCGCGAGCTCGAGCTGCCCGGGGAGACCGTGTTCCACACGCTCCGGCACACGCACGCCACGTGGCTTCTCACTCACGGGTGGGACATGCGCCTGGTGCAGGAGCGTCTGGGTCACGCGAACGTCAAGACGACGCTCGAGGCGTACGGCTCGGTCATGCCGGGCCGCGACAGGGAGGCCGCCGCGGCCTTCACCGATTCGATCTACGGAGGTGACACGGATGAATAACTATAACTTCAACAGGGACTTCTACGAGGGCTGCCGAGCGCTCGGCGACAAGGAGGGCATGGCGCTCGCCTGGGCGATGCTGCGCTACGGCTACGAGGGAATCGAGCCAAAGCTGAAGCCAACGACCATGGCGGCGTTCACCTTCGCAAGGGGGCGCATCGACGCCATGGTCAACGGTAGCCTTGGGGGTCTCAGGCGGGCGGCCAATACGGGCAACCAAGGGGGCAACCAAGGGGGTAGCCAAGGGGGTAGCAAAGCCAATGCGCAAGGGGGTAGCCGACAGGCTAGCCAAGGGGGTAGCCAACAGAAAGAGAAGGAGAAAGAGAAAGAGATAACCCTTGCGGGTTATAGCGAGGCCCGCCAAACCCCCGACGACTTCGACCCGCCCTCGATGGAGGACGTCGAGGCCTACTTCGCCGCCAACTGCCTGCGCGGTGACCCCCGTCAGTTCTTCGACCACTACGCAGCACAGGGCTGGACGCTGCCGAGCGGCCTGCCCGTGACCGACGTATGGGCGCTCGCCCGCAACTGGAGCCGCAAGCAGGTCGGCTTCGATGCCGAACGCAAGGCGCGGGGCGGGCAGACCTCCCAGGAGGTCGAGCGGGCGTCCGCGTGGAAACCCGTGAAGACGGATGCGGAGCGCATAGTCGAACTCAGGCGCGAGCTGGGTGAGGCGTCATGATCACCCTTTGGGAGATGCTCGAGAACGAGAAGGCCGACCCCGCCCACGGCCGCCCACTCGACCTGACGCGGATCTACATGGCAAACGTCATGTCGCACGGGGATGCCGACCGGCTGACCAAGGAGCAGGAGCTCCACGACACGGAGGCGCGCGAGGCGCAGCGCGTCGACCTGTACGAGAGGGTCGCCGCCATCGCGGGCGGCAAAAAGCCGGATGGCGAGGAGCCGGAGGGCGAGGACCCGGAGCGCGGGCGTGCCAAAAGTGAGCCAACGGGCGCGAAGGAGTTGGGGCAGCAGGCGTTGAGGTTTCCGCCGCTAGACGGCACGGGCGGCACGGCCGAAGAGGCCGAGGCTGCAATTAATGCCATATTGTCCGAAGAGAGAAAGCGAGAGACGCTTTGACCGAGATTTCAGCGGTGATGAGGGCCTACCGTGACGCCCTCGACAGGCACCGGATTCCCTGGGCCGATGACACGTACGACACGGAGCGGGTGGGCGGTTACCGACTGCGCGTGGAGCGCACCGAGACCATCCTCGACGAACACAGGGTGAGCGTGAGCTGGGGTTACCAGTGCCTGCCTGGGCGCGAGCCCACGGGCGTGACGATCGGCTATCCGGGCTACCTCGAGGTGACCTACGACCCGATCAGCACCGAGCCGTTCATGGCCACGCCGGGCGACATCCTGGCCGACATCTTCGGCGTGAGGGGTGAGTCCCGATGAGCTACGCGTGCGGCCCCTCCGATTGGATTGACCTCGCCATCGGCGGGCTCGAGGACGCCAAGAGGTCGCTCAGGGAGTGCGACAGGCTGCGACAGGGGTGCGACATCTGCGATGAGCTGCGCCAGGCGAGGCGATGCCTCAACAAGGCGCTGATCATGGTCGCGGAGGAGAAGGAGATCGAGAAGGATTGGAGCGGGAAATGAGCGAGCGCCTTGCGGTCGACAGCCTTATGACGGCGGACGGGGAGGTGGTTCAGCTGCCGACGCTGGGGCCGCTGGGCCCAGTCGACGCGGAGGGCGGCCGTATTCCGCTGGACACCGTAAGGCTTTTCGATGCGGAGGGAAGGCTCCTGAAAGTTGAGTCGTACGAGTTCTCGACCTGGTCTCAGCGGTGGGTCGTGCACCTTGGTTCCGGCAGGGACGCGTACGCCGACGACTGCTATCTCAGCAGGCCCGACAGCTTCGAGAGGCTGCTGAAGGATCTCGGTGAGGCTTTGCAACAGGACGCGCGCGGCGGACATCTGGAGTGCGGCTACAACCTCGCCGTGGGCCTGTGCCACGGACGTATACCCGAGGACGATGTGTGCAGGCGTTCTCACTGCGCGGGGTACGGTGCGAGTTGGATGGTCAACGATATCAGGGACCGCATCGAGCATCTATGTGCCTGTACTGTCGAGAAGGATAGGGGCGAGAAATGAGTGAGGAGGCAAAGGTGTACACCTGCTCTGTGTGCGGGAAGCCGACGCCGAACTATCACGAGTGGTCGCCTTCGGTGGCGGCGATTATAGGCGAACAGGGGTCCTCGACATGCGATGAGTGCTTCAGGAAGGCCCAAATCTCGTACAAGTGGGAGAACGAGCAGTTCGCTGAGGAACGCCTGATCTGCCCCTACTGCGAGATTTCCATCAGTGATCCGTGGGAGTACGAGGAGGCCGAGGATGAAATCGAGTGCCCGGCATGTGGCGCGCATTCGAGGTCGAAATTACCACCGTGCGCACGTATAGGACGCGCCGCCGCATGGAGGACATGCCTGATGGCTGGGACGGGGGTAGTTTTTGATGAGCTGCTATTTCTGCGGTGGATCTCGCATCGCCTCCATCCACTCTACGCCCGACCGAGAGATCCGGAACTGGTCTGTGGGCTCCATGACCCTGATGCGCCGATACGACGGCGAACCAATCGCCAGGGTCGAGCTGGATGCCAGCGTGACGCTCGACGTTTCGGTCAACGGCTCGTGCGGTGACTGCGTTAGCGCCGACGTGACGACGGACGCCTACATCGAGGACATCAAGTACTGCCCGTTCTGCGGAGAGGAGCTTTAGGTGCACGAGATCTATGTGAAAACGAAGACACAGCTGGAACAGCCGGTGATCCGCTCGGCGACCGACTTGTTCCGCGCGACCGCCTGGCGCACGGTGCCCGATCTGGTGTCGGGTCCTGCGCGCCGGGCGCTCGTGCATGGACTGGCCGACGCGCCGCGGGTGACGTCGGCGCAGATCGGGGAGACGGAGCGGAGGGCGCGTGCGCTGGAACGCGACCGGGCCCGTGCGCTCAAGAGGTCGAGGAAGGCTAAGCGATGAGGTTGTTTGAGAGGTTGTGGCGGATAATCATCGAGAACCGCCGAGTGCGCAAGAGTATCGAGGCGCGGCGCGCCCGCAGGCGCAGGAGGTCGATGAGATGACCGCGATGTGGGACGTGCAGGAGAGGAACTGCGCAGTCTGCGGGAGGATCTTCATCCCGCAGGCGCCGAAGGCCAAGTACTGCTCGGAGGGCTGCCGGCGCAGGCACGAGCAGGACCGCGCGAAGGAGGCCCGCCGCAAGGGTACCAAGCCGAAGCGCGACAGTGTCGACCGCTATCTGGCGCCCACTGGGCCGGCGCACGACGAGATTATGGCCATGCGCCGCGAGGTCGCGATGAAATATTGAGTTACCGCAGGTAGATATATAATTAAGGCCGCTGGCGTTGGAGCGCCGGCGGCCTTTGGCAAAGACGCCTCCCGGCATCCTCTATATGGCGTAGAGCATGGTACCACGCGGGAGGTCACATGGACGCAAGGGAATATCTGGAGACTGTACGGGCCGCCCAGCGCGGCATCGACCGCCGCCTGGCGGTCATCGAGTCGATGCAGGCGCGAGAGCAGGCGCGTGCGCAACGCTACGACGCCGTCGGCAAGGGCGCACACGGCACGGACTTTATGCGCTTGACGGACGATCGCATAGACTACGAGCGCCGCAGCGGCGCCGAGCTGTCCGAGCTTCGGCGCGAGGTGGAGCGGGGCCGTGAGCTCTGTGCGGGCGTACGCTCGGCCAACCCCGGCAAGCGCTGGGGCGACGTGCTGGAGCTGCGCTACTGCGAGGACCGCACACCGCAGGAGATCGCGGGGACGCTGGGCGTGTCGGTGAGGTCCATACAGGCGGACCTGTCTGCGGCTCTTGACTGGGTGAACCTAACCGGCCTCGCCCGTGCGCGACAAGGGCGAGGATCTGCCGAGATATAACTTAATGATAGCTAAGATTTATATAGTAATAACTATTAGGATATGCTAATATATAGCTGTCGATAGAAAGAAGGTGACATGCAGAGACGCGAACTGGTCCGCATCCTCGAGGAAGCCGGTTTTATCTCCAGAGGCGGCACCAACCACGAGAAGTTCGTCAAGGGCGACAAGCTCGTGCTGGTGAAGCGCCACAGGGAGATCGAGGACCAGATAGCCAAGAGGATTCTGAGACAGGCGCGGCTTCGTTAGCCCCGCCCCTTTGGGCTACGTCTTGCATCGCCCACGTAAAGGAGACGTGAATGGTTTACGTATGGGAATTCGAATTCTTTGATTCTGGAGGCATGGTCGATGCCGTGCCGTGCGGTTCGCTCGGAGGAGGCGGCACGTTCGGGTCCGACTTGAACGATGCCGTCGCGAGCGCGGCCGACTACCTCGCCTGCATGGTCGACGATCACCTCATGGGCGGGGTCGACCTTCCCGCGCCCGACTTCGGCCATGAGCCACTGAACGGGGGCAAGATCATCGCCATCGCCGTCAGCCGTGAGCTCGGTGACATTCCCGCCGTCACTGCCGCAGATGCCGCCCGCATGCTCGGCGTCAGCTCGGCGAGGGTGTCGCAGCTGATAGGCGCGGGGTTGCTCGACTCGTGGAGGGACGGCACCAAGCGCATGGTGTCCAAGGCCTCCGTCGAGGCCAGACTCGCCGATTCACCCAAGGCTGGGCGCCCGAAAGAGGCTCCCGTCGCCGTATAATACAAGTGCTGGTTCGCGTCAGCATGTCGGCCCCGATCGCCATGTGCGGTCGGGGCCTTTCTCTTGGTTCGCTATTGCGTGTCATTACGTGTGATTGCCAACTATTGCATGTGATTGCCGACAATTGCGCGTGATTGCATGTGATTGCCGACAATTGCGCGTGATTGCATACGATTGCCGACAATTGCGCGCGATTGCGTGCCGTTGCGCGTTGCGATTGGGATATAACTAGGGTGTCGATTCGCAGCGCCGCCCGCGCGGCTTGCGGGTCGGGTGTGCGTGGAAGCACAGATGAGTGGCCGGGGTTCCCTTCAGCAGTTCGGGGGATCCTGGCCTTTCTATTAGCAACAACCTAATGAGGTGGGTCCGTGGTCACACGCGAGGCTATCGCCCGTGCCGCAAGCCGGTACGACACCGTCATGGCGTGGGCATTCCGCCGCGCTTTGGGTATCGCCCGACGCGCCGGCAAGCTCAAGGGCGCCGGCACCGGCAAGGCCGTCGAGCGCCTGCGCTACGCGGGGCTCGAGGAATGCATGGCAAACCTGGGCCGCTCCCCGGTGGAGCGATAGCCTTGGCCACCAAGACCCGCTACGCCAACGGCCACGCCCGCCGGCAGGTGCGCGCCTGGCTCAAGGCGCAGGGGCTGCCGTGCCACATCTGCGGCATGGCCATCGACTACGACTTGCCCGCGGGCGACCCGATGAGTTTCGAGGTGGACGAGATCGTGCCCGTATCCAAGGGCGGCTCGCCCATCGACCGCGCGAACGTCGCGCCGGCGCACCGGATCTGCAACGAGCGGCGCGGCAACAAGAGCCTCGCCGCGC
>ENA-ORSJ01001272-ORSJ01001272.1-human-gut-metagenome-genome-assembly--contig:-NODE-1272-length-21992-cov-4.544924_pt1 | contig 21992 bp, 24 predicted proteins | sample MGYA00242191_ERZ509158 | MGnify/ENA primary metagenome ERZ509158 (study PRJEB26280, sample SAMEA2338623) | human gut metagenome | biome: human gut; feature: human-associated habitat; material: faeces...
ACCCCACTGGCCGCACCTGGGATCTGGACCGCCGCCACCGGTTCATGGAGATCATCAATAAATATGAAATTCCCGTTGTCGAGGATAATCCCTACGGCGAGCTGCGCTTCGAGGGCGAGTATATGCCCGCGCTGAAGAGCCTTGATACGAAGGGTCTGGTCATTTACCTCGGCACGTTCTCCAAGATTCTCGCCCCCGGCTACCGTCTGGGCTGGGTCTGCGCGGACGACGCCATCCTCTCGAAGTTCAACTTCATGGAGCAGGCCGCGTCGCTGCAGGCGTCCACCATCGGCCAGATGGAGGTCGCGAAGTGGATCGACATGTTCGATCTCGACGGCCACGTCACCAAGATCCGCGAGTGCTACCGCAAGCGCCGCACCGTCATGCTCGACACGCTTGAGCGTGAGCTGCCGAAGGAGTGCACGTTCACCCATCCCGACGGCGGCCTGTTCGCGTGGGTCGTCCTGCCGGAGTACATGGACGCGAAGGATCTGCAGATGAAGTGCCTGGCCCGCAAGGTCGCCTTCGTCCCCGGCGGCTCCTTCTTCCCCAACGGCGGCCATGAGAACACGCTGCGCCTGAACTACAGCTGCATGCCCGAGGAAAAGATCGTCCAGGGCATCACCGCCCTGTGCCGGACCATCAGGGAGAACCTGCGGTAATTTTGCTTTTATAGATTAAGGAGAATCTGACCCATGAAAAACGTCAAGGTGCTGATCGGCAATTACGGCAGCGGCAAAAGCGAGCTGGCGCTGAACTTCGCCATCCGGGCCGCCGCCCGGGGCGACCGGACGGAGCTGCTGGACCTGGATATGGTGAACACCTACTTCCGCCTGACCGAGCGCGGCAAGCTGGTGGAGCAGAAGGAGATCCGCCTGGTATCCCCCAACTTTGCCTGTTCCGGCATCGAGACGCTGTCTCTGCCGGCGGAGGTGTCGTCCGCCTTTGTGCTGGATTGGGACAGCGTCATCTTTGACGTAGGCGGCGACGATGTGGGCGCCACGGCCCTGGGCCGCTACCACCAGGACTTCATCAGCCTGGAGCCCGGTGCCCTGGAGGTGCTGAACGTGGTAAACATCCGGCGGCCTCTGGCCAGCACCCCGGACAAGATCCACCATCTGCAGGACGCCATGCAGCTGCATTCCCGTCTGAGCATCACCGGTATGATCAACAATACCAACCTCTCCACCATGACCAGCGCCGACGATTTGTGGGACGGCTACCTGGTGCTGCGGGAGGTGGCGGACCGCACCGGCATTCCCGTGGCGTATACCACCGGTAAAAAGGAATTTCTGGACGACTTCCTGGCCCGGAATCCGGACCCCGCCTATGTGGGCACGCCCGTCCCCATCGACGTGTATATGCACCGCGACTGGGACTCCTATATCCAGCACGGGCTGAACACCACGGATCCCCGGAAGGAGATCTATTAACCTCATGCATCCCCCGGTAATCGGGACCCTGATACATTTTCCCAAAGGAAAGGTAAAACCAGAAAAGAGGTGTAAAGTGTGGTAAGAGTTACTATCAACGAGAATCTTTGCAAGGGCTGCGGCCTGTGCGTTCGGGCATGTCCCAAGCACATCATTGCCCTGTCCAAGACAAAGATCAACGCGAAGGGCTATCATCCGGCTGAGGTCACCGATATGGAGGCCTGCATCGGCTGCACATCCTGCGCGCGTACCTGCCCTGATGTGGTGATCCGCATCGAAAAAGACTAAGGAGGATTAATCATGGCTTTGACTCTTATGAAGGGCAGCGAAGCTATTGCGGAGGCCGCCATTCGCGCAGGCGCCCGTTTCTTCTTCGGCTACCCCATCACTCCCCAGACGGAGATCCCTGAGTACATGTCCGCCCGTATGCCCGAGATCGGCGGCTGCTTCCTGCAGGCCGAGAGCGAGGTGGCGGCCATCAACATGGTGTACGGCGCTGCCGGTACCGGCGCCCGCGTCATCACCTCTTCTTCCAGCCCCGGCGTGTCCCTGAAGCAGGAGGGCATTTCCTACTGCGCAGGCGCCCGTGTTCCCGCCGTCATCGTCAACGTGATGCGCGGCGGCCCCGGTCTGGGCAACATCCAGGCCTCTCAGGGCGACTATTTCCAGGGCGTCAAGGGCGGCGGCAACGGCGACTATCACCTGCTGACCTATGCCCCCTCCTCCATCCAGGAGTTCATCGATATCATGATGTTCGCCTATGAGAAGGCCGAGAAATACCGTATTCCCGTTCTGTTCCTGGCCGACGGCATCATCGCCCAGATGATGGAGCCCGTGGAGCTGCCCGAGATGGTGGACTATAAGGTCGACCCCCAGGAGAAGCCCTGGGCCTGCACCGGCTGGAAGCCCGGCGACGATCCCGCCAAGCGCGGCGTCATCAACTCCATCTATATCGACACCGAGAGCCTGGCCGTTCACAACGACGAGCTGCAGGCCGTGTATAAGGAAGTGGTGGCCAACGAGCAGATGGTGGAGACCTACAACTGCGAGGGTGCGGAGTACATCATCACCGCCTTCGGCACCGTGGCCCGTATTGCCAAGAGCGCCATTGCCGAGCTGAAGGCCAAGGGCATCAACGTGGGTCTGGTCCGTCCCATCACCGTGTGGCCCTTCCCCTACGACGCCGTCCGCGAGGCCGCCTGCCAGGATTCCGTCAAGGCCGTCCTGGACGTGGAGCTGAACGAGGGCCAGATGCTGGAGGACGTGAAGCTGGCACTCAACGGCGCCAAGCCCATTGATTTCACCGGCCACTGCGGCAGCCAGATGCCCACCACCGATGAGATCGTCGAGAAGATTCTCAGCATGAAGGAGGGCAAGTAACATGGCCGTATTATTCGAAAAGACAAAGCTGCTCACCGATAAGCAGTTCCATTACTGCCCCGGCTGCAACCACGGCATCATTCACCGCCTGGTGGCCGAGGTCATCGACGAGATGAACCTGGACGGCAAGGTCATCGGCGTGGCCCCCGTGGGCTGCTCCGTGTTTGCCTATGACTACTTCAACTGCGACATGTACGAGGCCGCGCACGGCCGCGCACCTGCCGTGGCCACCGGCGTCAAGCGCGCCGTGGGCCCCGACACCATGGTGTTCACCTATCAGGGCGACGGCGACCTGGCCTCCATCGGCACCGCCGAGATCGTCCACGCCGCCCACCGCGGCGAGAAGATCGTCACCATCTTCGTCAACAACGCCATTTACGGCATGACCGGCGGCCAGATGGCCCCCACCACCCTGATCGGTCAGAAGACCACCACCTCCCCCTATGGCCGCGACGAGGCCTGGTGCGGCGCCCCCATCAAGATGAGCGAGATGCTGGCCGCTGTGCCCAGCTCCTACTACATTGAGCGCGTGGCCGTCAACAACACCGCCAACATCGTCAAGGCCAAGAAGGCCATTGCCAAGGCTTTCCGTTACCAGAAGGAGGGCAAGGGCTTCTGCATGGTAGAGGTTCTGTCCACCTGCCCCACCAACTGGGGTATGTCTCCCGTGGAGGCAATGACCTGGCTGGAGGAAAACATGATTCCTTACTATCCTCTGGGTGTTTACAAAGACAAGGAGGCCAAGTAACATGGAAAAGACCTTTATTTTCGCCGGTTTCGGCGGTCAGGGCATGCTCCTGATCGGTAAGTTCATGGCGATGGCCTGCATGCTGGACGGCAAGCACGTTTCCTGGCTGCCCTCCTACGGTCCCGAGATGCGCGGCGGTACCGCCAACTGCTCCGTCATCGTGTCCGACGACCCCGTGGCCTCCCCCCTGGTAGACAAGGCCGACGTGATCGTGGCCATGAACCGTCCCTCTCTGGATAAGTTCGAGGAGCATGTGAAGCCCGGCGGCGTGCTGGTGATCAACAGCAGCATCATCGACCGCAAGGCCGTCCGCGACGACATCCAGGTGGTGTACTGCGACGCCAACGCCATTGCCGAGTCCATCGGCAACCCCAAGGGCGCCAACGTGGCCATTCTGGGCGCTGTCCTGGAAAAGGTCCCCGTCACCACCGTGGAGCAGATGACCGAGGCCATCCGCATCGAGCTGGGCGAGCGCAAGGCCCGCTTCCTGGAGGGCAACAAGAAGGCCCTGGTGGCCGGCATGGAAGCCGCCCGGTAAGCCCGTCCCCCCCCAAAAAAATACAGCAAGTCCCCGGCTGCATCGCAGCCGGGGACTCAGCTTGTCAAGAATCCTTTTTGACGAGGGCAAACGGGTGTGCCGCAGCACACCCGTTTTTTTCTCACCCGTTCTCCCGGTCTTCCGCGGCGGCGGACACATTTTCCGCCACCCGGGCGGCGGCCTTGGCGTCCTCCTGCCCGGCGGCATAGGCCCGGCTGCGGGCTTCCTCCAGCTCCTGGCGGCGGGCCTGCTCATCCCGCTCCGCCTGGCGGGCGGACCGGCGGGCCGACACGCTGCGGCGGGTGGCCTTGATGACCTGCCACGCCGTCAGCAGCACCACCACCGCCAGGCCGATCCAGCCTGCGGTGCGGATGTGCCAGAAATCCCGGATGGTAAATGCGTCGTTGTACATGCCCAGATAGTACAGGGCCGCGCCGCCTACCACGCACAAAAGCCCCAGCACCAGGTCCAGCACCGCCCGGACCCGGTGGGCTCCCCGGCGCACAAAGAAGCATACGATCAGCGCCAGGGCGCACCAGAACAGCGCCGGTGACTGGGCATACAGAATATTCATACAGTGACCCTCTCTCGTTTATTCGTCACAGGCTGCACTTGCCCCGGGAGATATACTTTCCGTCGGGCCCGGCCAGGACAAAGCCGTCCTCCACTGCCAGGCGGCCCCGGAGCCACACCTGCCGGATGCCGCCCCGGATGGGAAAGCCCTCATACGGCGTGTAGCCCGCCAGGCTTGTCATGTCCTCCGCCCGGAGCAGATGGTCCGCCTGGGGATCGTACACCACGATATCCGCGTCGGCTCCGGCCTGGAGCACGCCCTTCCGGGGGAACATACCGTAGAGCTTGGCGGGGTTTTCCGACAGCACCCGGCACATGGTGGCCAGGCTGATCTTCCGGGTGGTAACGCCGTAGGTGTACAGCAGCTCGCCCCGGGTCTCCACCCCCGGCAGGCCGCCGGGGATCCTGGTAAAGTCCCCGCGTCCGGCGTCCTTCTGCTCCAGGGTAAAGCTGCAATGATCCGTGGACACGGTCTGGATCTCGCCCTTGCGCAGGGCGGCCCACAGGACCCGCTGGTCCTCCGTCTTGCGGATGGGCGGGGCGCAGACATAGCGGGCGGCCCGGGAATAGTCGGGGTCGTCATACACGCTGTCGTCCAGCAGCAGATACTGGGGGCAGGTCTCCACATACACCCGCTGGCCCCGTTTGCGGGCGGCCTCCACCTCCCGCAGGGCGGCGGCATTGGTCAGATGCACGATGACCACCGGGATATCCACCGCCTGAGCGATGCGCAGCAGCCGGGACACGGCCTCCGCCTCCAGGAAATCGGGCCGGGTCCGGGGATGGGAGCCCACGCCCATCTCCCCCGCGGCCTTCTTCTCGGCGATCAGCGCGTCAATGACGCCGCTGTTTTCGCAGTGAACGCCGCAGATGCCTCCCTTTTCCCTGAGCTTTTTCAGGGCGTGATACATGGCCTCGTCGCCGATCATCATGGCCGGATAGGTCATGTACATTTTGAACGAGGAGATACCGGCGGCGTACATATCGTCGATCTCCGCCTCGATGCCGGGATTCCAGTCGTCGATGGTCATATGGAAGCCGTAGTCACAGCAGCAATTGCCGTCGGCCTTCCTGTGCCACAGCTCCAGTCCCTGATGCAGGCTCTCTCCCTTATTCGGGCAGGCAAAATCCACCACCGTGGTGGTGCCGCCCCGCAGCGCCGACCGGCTGCCGGAGAAGAAATCGTCCGCCGTTGTGGTGCTGCACACGTCCAGGTCGAAATGGGTATGGGCGTCGATGAAGCCCGGCAGCAGCAGCTGCCCCTCCACGTCGATGACCGTGGCCTCCGGCGCGGAGATGCTGCGGGCCACCCGGAGGATCTTCTCGTCCTCCACCAGCACGTCCGCCCGGCGGGTGCCCCGTCCGGACACCACTGTGCCCCCGCGAAACAGATATTTCATGGAAAATGCCCTCCTTTTCCGGGTTGATTGCATGATTCTTTATTATATCATGAAATGCACAAAAATCCATCCCATTTTCCCGGGTTTATACCCACGCAATTTCAACAAAATGAGAATGAAATTTTTGTATACCTTGCAGAAGGAAAAAGAATTTCTTTTTTCGGAGAAATCATGTATGATAAGGATACAACAGAACGCGCACCGCGCTCTGAAAATTGAAGGAGGAAAGAATACCATGCGGAAATTCTTAGCGACTCTGCTGGCGCTGGTCATGACGCTGGCGCTGATGGTCCCGGCTTCCTGGGGCGAGAACAAGGAGACGTATCAGCTCCCTGACTCCCTGGCGGGCAAGACCGTCATCCTGCACACCAACGACGTCCACGGCGCCATCGACAAGTACGCCAAGGTGGCTGCTCTGCGGGACGAGTGCTACGACAAGGGCGCTCACCAGGTGATCCTGCTGGACGCCGGTGACTACAGCCAGGGCTCTCCCTACGTCAGCCTCAGCAAGGGCGCAACCGCCCTGGACATGATGGCCCTGGTGGGCTATGACGTCATCACCCTGGGCAACCACGAGTTTGACTATGGCTTCCCCCAGCTGATGGAGAACCTGAAAAAGCACCAGGGCGATTTCATGGTCGCCTGCAACAACCTGGTGGACGACGAGGGTGAGCTGGTCTTTGCCCCCGGCGGCACCGCTCCCATCTATGCCGACGACAGCTACGAGACCGAGCTGTTCCGCATCGCCATTGTGGGCATTGCCACCCCCGAGAGCCAGACCAAGGCCAACCCCGCCCTGATGAAGGGCCTGAACTTCATCGGCGGCAAGGATCTGTACAAGGTCACCCAGGAGGACGTGGACATGGCCCGCAACGAGGGGAATGCCAACATCGTCATCGCCCTGGGCCACCTGGGCGTGGACGACTCCTCCGAGCCCAACTGCTCCTATAATGTGATGCAGAACGTCAAGGGCATCGACCTGTTCATCGACGGCCACTCCCACACGGTGATGACCGCCAGCAAGGACAACAACATGATCCAGTCCACCGGCACGGGCCTTGCCTATGTGGGCGCCATCGTCATTGACAACGCCACCAAGAGCATCGAGAGCAACGGCCTCATCGACCTGTCCGCTTTCACCAAGGAGGACGCCGCCGTGAAGGCTGCCGCCGACAAGATCATCAGCGACGTCAACGCCGAGTACGGCAAGGTTTTTGCCAGAACCGACGTGGAGCTCAACGGCGCCAAGGATCCCGGCAACCGCACCGAGGAGACCAACCTGGGCGACCTGATCACCGACTCCATGCTGTGGGCCATCCGCAAGGACGCTGAGCTCACCGTTCCCGCCGAGGACGTGGTGGCCATCACCAACGGCGGCGGCATCCGCGCTGCCATCCACAAGGGCGACATCTCCAAGCTGGATGTGAACACCGTGCTGCCCTTCGGCAACACCGTGGCCGTGGTATACGTCACCGGCGCCGAGCTGCTGGAGGCCCTGGAGGCTTCTACCTTTGCTCTGCCCAAGTCCCTGGGCGGCTTCCCCCAGATCGCCGGCATGAACATCTCCATTGACGCCACCAAGAAGTATGACGCCAATGCCGACACCTATCCCGGCTCCACCTACCATGGTCCCGCTTCCATCAACCGCGTCACCATCAACAGCGTCAACGGTAAGGCCTTTGATCCCAACAAGACCTATGCCGTGGTCACCAACAACTTCCTGGCCGCCGGCGGCGACACCTACTATGCCTTCGCTGCCGCCTCCGGCCAGTTCGACACCGGTCTGCCTCTGGACGAGGTGCTGATGGACTACATCACCACCGAGCTCAAGGGCGTGGTGGGTGAGCAGTATGCCCAGCCCCAGGGCCGCATGACCATCACCCTGCCCGCCGAGGAGCCCACTACTCCCACCAAGCCCGAAAGCCCCAAGACCGCCGATACCGGCGTGGTGGTGTACGGCCTGGTGGCGGTCATGGCAGCCGGCGCTGCCGTGGTGGTCACCTCCAGGAAGCGCAAGGCCATCTGAGCAATCTCCTTTCGCTGACACCGCATCTCCCCTGCCCCGGCGGACAAGCTCCGCCGGGGCTTTTTCTGTCATGGCGCTATTCTCCAACTAAAATCACGAAAACCGCTTTTCAAATCCGGCGGGATATGCTATGATACAATTTAACAAAGAAGAATTACGAGGGCTTATGCCAGATATCGCGACTTCTTATTTTGCTGAGGAGGACACCATTCATGGCTGAGGTTGGAAAACGGGAGGTCCGGGTGGACGCCTTTGACAAGGCCACCGGACGCACCAAATATTACGAGGATCTGATGCCCCGGGACGCGCTGTATGTGCGCATCAAGCACTCCACCATTGCCCACGGCTTCGTGAAGTCTGTGGATACCGCTGCGGCGGAGGCGATCCCCGGCGTGGTGAAGGTCCTGACCTGCTTCGACGTGCCGGAGCACCCCTTCCCCACCGCCGGTCACCCCTGGTCCATGGACCCGGACCACCAGGACGTGGCGGACCGTCATCTGCTCAACCGCCATGTCCGCTACTACGGCGACGACGTGGCCGTGGTCATCGCGGAAAACGAGGTGGCCGCCATGCAGGGCGTCCGGGCCTTGCAGGTGGAGTATGAGGAGCTGCCCCTGGTGCTGGACGCCCAGGAGGCCATGAAGCCCGGCGCACCCCGGCTTCACGATGACTATCCCGACAATGTCCTCAAGCACACCGACATGAAAAAGGGCGACTATCAGGCCGCCATCCGGGAGCCGGGCCTCATCCGGGTAGAGGGCTGGTACGATACCCCCACGGTGCAGCACTGCCACATTGAGAACCACGGCTGCTTCGCCTATGAGGAAAACGGCCGCATCACCGTGGTGGCCTCCACCCAGATCCCCCATATCATCCGCCGGGTGGTGGGGCAGGCTCTGGGCCGCCCCTGGAGCGATATCCGGGTGGTAAAGCCCTATATCGGCGGCGGCTTCGGCAACAAGCAGGACGCCCTGTACGAGCCTCTGTGCGCCTGGTGCTCCACCCAGGTCCACGGGCGCTGCGTCCGCATCGACTGCTCCCGGGAGGAAACCTTCGTCTCCAACCGGGTGCGCCACGCCATCCGGTTCCACATCGTGTCCTGGCTCCGGCCGGACGGCACCTTTGCCGCCCGGAAGGTGGAGCTGTTCTCCAACCAGGGGGCCTACGCCTCCCACGGACACAGCATCGTGGCCAAGGCCATGGGCTCCTTCCCCCAGCACTACCCCTGCGACAACATGGAGTGCGACGCCTGGACCGTGTTCACCAACCGGCCCGCCGCCGGCGCCATGCGGGGCTACGGTATGCCCCAGGCCTCCTTTGCCGACGAGTCCAACGTGGACGACTGCGCCAAGGCCGTGGGCATGGACCCCCTGGCCTTCCGGATGCAGAACATCATGCCCCAGGGGTACGAGGACGGATTCTCCCACAACGTCAACTATGACGATTCCTTCCGCCAGTGTCTGGAGGCAGGCAAGAAGTACATCGACTATGACAGGAAGCTGGCGGAATTTGCCAAGGACACCGGCCCCGTCCGCCGGGGCATCGGTGTGGCCACCTTCTGGTACAACACCGCCGTGTATCCCATCTCTCTGGAGACGTCCTCCAACCGGATGCAGCTGAACCTGGACGGCAGCGTCACCATGCAGTGCGGCGAGACGGAGATCGGCCAGGGTGCCGACACCGTCTATGCCCAGATGGCCGCTGATGTGGTGGGCCTGGGCGACTATCGCAGGGTCCATGTGGTGTCCTGCCAGGATACGGACATCACCCCCACGGGCCTGGGCGCCTACGCCTCCCGGCAGACGTATGTGGCAGGGTTCTCCATCCGCCAGACGGGCCTGCTGCTGAAGGAGAAGATCCTGGACTACGCCGCCAAGCTCACCCGCCAGGCGGTGTACAACATGGACATCGCGGACGGCAATATCGTCCGCACCACCGACGGCAAGGTGCTGATGAGCCTGTCGGAGCTGGCCATGCACGCCCAGTATAACCCCAACGACTCCCTGCACATCACCGCCGAGAGCACCTACACCATCCGCAACAACGCCTATTCCTTCGGCTGCACCTTCGCCGAGGTGGAGGTGGATATCCCCATGTGCAAGGTAACGCTGAAGGACATCATCAACGTCCACGACTGCGGCAGGCTGGTGAATCCGGCCCTGGCCGAGGCCCAGGTCCACGGCGGCATGTCCAGGGCTATCGGCTACGGTCTGTCCGAGCAGCTGCTGTTCGACGAAAAGACCGGCCGCCCCCTGAACAACAACCTGCTGGACTACAAGCTCTCCACCATCATGGACCACCCCCATCTGGAGGCGCAGTTCGTGGAAAATGCCGAGCCCACCAGCGCCTTCGGCACCAAGGCCCTGGGCGAGCCCCCGGCCTGCTCCGGCGCTCCCGCCATTCGCAACGCCATCTACAACGCCACCGGCGTGGCCATCGACCAGGATCCCATCACCCCCCACGTCCTTTTCCGGCGCTTCACGGAAGAGGGCCTGATCCGGGACTAAGGAGGAAACACCGCTATGTATGATATGTCAGCGCTCTACCAGGCCGAAAGCGTCCAGGACGCCATCCGCCTGCGGCTGGAGCATCCCGAAGCCCAGATCATCGCCGGAGGCACCGACGTGCTGGTGCAGATGCGGGAGGGCAAGCGGGCCGGAAAGGCCCTCATCAGCATCCAGGGCTGCCGCGAAATGCGGGGCGTGTCCCTGGATGACCAGGAAAATCTCCGCATCGGCAGCCTCACCACCTTCAGCCACATCACCGCCGATCCCCTGATCCAGCGGTACATCAACGTGCTGGGCGAGGCGGTGGACATGGTGGGCGGCCCCCAGATCCGCAACGCCGGCACCATCGGCGGCAACACCTGCAACGGCGTCACCTCCGCCGACTCCGCCTCCACCCTCCACGCCTGGGAGGCCATCATCGAGATCACCGGCAAAAACGGCGTTCGCCGGGTGCCCATCAAGGATTTCTACCTCAAGGCCGGCGCCGTGGACCTGCGGATTGAGGACGGCGAGATCCAGACCGCCATCCTGATCCCCAAGGCATCCTATGACCGGACCTTCGGCCACTATATCAAGTACGCCATGCGCAACGCCATGGACATCGCCACCCTGGGCACCTCCGTCAACGCCCGGCTGAGCCCGGACAAAGAGACCTTTGAGCGGGTGCGCATCGCCTTCGGCGTGGCGGGCCCCGTGCCCCTGCGGGCGCTGAACGCCGAGGCGTTCATCAACGGCAGGGCCGTCACTCTGGAGAACATCGAGCAGTTCGGCCGCACGGTGCTGGAGGACATCCACCCCCGGGATTCCTGGCGGGCCAGCAAGGCCTTCCGTTCCCACATCGCCGTGGAGAGCGCCAAGCGCTGCCTCATCGAGTCCGTGAAGCTGGCAGGAGGTGAGCTGTAATGGCAAAGAATCAGTATCAGCTGGTGACGTTCTTCCTCAACGGCAAGGAAGTGGAGAAAATGGTGGACGTCCGGGCATCTCTGACGGATATGCTCCGCAACGACTTCTCCATGACATCCGTGAAGAAGGGCTGCGAGGTGGGCGAATGCGGCGCCTGCAACGTGCTCATCGACGGCGAGTGCTACAACTCCTGCCTGTACCTGGCCGTGTGGGCCGAGGGCAAGCACATCACCACCCTGGAGGGCCTCATGGGCCCCAACGGCGAGTTGTCCGACATCCAGCAGGCCTTTATGGAGGAAACCGCCATCCAGTGCGGCTTCTGCATCCCGGGCTTTATCATGACGGCGGTGGAGATCCTGGACCGGGGCGTGTACTATACCGACGACCAGCTGCGCAAGCTGCTGTCCGGCCATCTGTGCCGCTGCACCGGGTATGAGAACATCTTCAAGGCCGTGAAAAAGACCATGCTGCGCCGCCTGGGCCGCCTGGACGACCCGTATCTGAATACCTGACCCCTCAAAATCCCCTTATGCCCCCGCATAAGGGGATTTTTTTTGAAATTTTCTGTCAGATTCCGCTGCACCGCGCGTCTAATAAACAGAAAGGAGGGAGGACATGGCCCAGGATATGGAGCAGCTGTACCGCCGCCACTATCAGACGGTGTACCGCTACGCTCTGCGGCTCACCGGCAGCGAACACGCCGCCGAGGAGCTGGCGGCGGAGACCTTTTACCGGGCCATGGTGGCCCTGCCGGATTTCCGGGGCGAGTGCGCCGCCTCCACCTGGCTGTGCCAGATCGCCCGGAACACCTGGACCTCCCTGCGGCGGAAGGAGGGCCGGTGCCAGCCCCTGGACGACACCGCCGCCCTGCCGGACAGCCGGGACTTTGCCGCCGCCTTTGAGGACAAGGACCTGGCCCTGCGCATCCACCGGCTGCTGCACCGGCTGCCGGAGCCGTACCGGGAGGTATTTCTGCTGCGGGTGCTGGGGGAGCTGTCCTTCCGCGACATCGGCAGCCTGTTTGAAAAGGGTGAAAATTGGGCCTGCGTCACCTATCACCGGGCCCGGAAGAAAATCATGGAGCAAATGGAGGGAACGCCATGAAAACCATCGACTGTGCCTTGGCCCAGGATCTGATGCCCCTGTACACCGAGGGGATGCTGAGCCCGGAATCCCGGGAGGCTCTGGAGGAGCACCTGGCCGGGTGCGAAGCCTGCCGCCGGACGGCGGACGAAATGTGCCACCCCCTGCTGGAGCCGCAGTTTCAGGAGGAGGCCCGGCTGCTGCGCCGTCTGCGGCGGCGGCGGAAGGCCCTGTGGGCGGCGGTGATCGTCCTGGCGGCGCTGCTGGTGCTGTCCGGCATTCTGTGGTACGCCGAAGCCCGGTACACCGCCCAGGCCCTGACGCCCCGCCTGACCAGGCTGAGCATTCCCGGCCAGGCCGTCCAGGAGAGCTATACGGCTGAGGACGGCAGCGTAGTCATCCAGAAGGTCCCCAACCAGAAATATCTTTACTACTTTCTTCTGTGTTCCAGCAGCAAGGACATCCCCCTGAAGCTGACGGAGGGAAAGGCCTACGGGTTCTATGACGGGCAGCTTTATCAGCTGAACGCCCAATTCTACATCCACGACACGTCCAAGGGTGTCCTGCCCCTGGGGTATGAGTCCGGCGTGGAGTTCAGCAATCAGGTGGTAAACGGCTGGCTGAACCCGCTGCCCGCCCAGGGGCAGCAGCTGGAGCTGGTGATGGTGCTGGACGAGTACCCGGACTATCTGGATCAGCCCGATCAATTCCTGCTGGAGCTGACGTATCAGCCCGCGGGCTTCGCGGCGTCGCTGCTGCCAGACGGCGACACCGCCCCACGGACGGTGCGGCTGTGGAGCGAATGAAATAGACAAAGCCCCGGGCGGCCATATCTGCCTTCCGCCGTCCGGGGCTCTGTCATGCCCAAAATGGCATTTTCCCGCCCTGCCGTATTGACAATCCCGGCGGATTTTGCTATACTGAATAAAAATCCGTCTGGTTATCTAAATTTTTTTGAGATTCGTTATTCTATTTTGAAAATATCGCTATGGGAGGACGCCATGATCTTCTATACCGCCGACCTCCACTTTCACTATGAGCCCTTCCTGCCCTCCCGTCCCTTCGGCTCCGTGGAGGAAATGGACCGGGTGCTGATCGCCCGGTGGAACGCCGCCGTGTCGGAGGATGACACCGTGTATGTGGTGGGGGACGTGGGCTATAACCGGGGCCTGGTGCCGGGGGACGCGCTGGCGCGGCTCCGGGGCCATAAGCACCTGATCCGCGGCAATCACGACACCGGCTTTGAAAACGCCGGGGAGCTGTACCGCTATTTTGAGACCGTCACCGACTTCAACGAGATCGACGACGGAGAGGTCCACATTATCCTCTGCCACTATCCCATTCTCTACCGCAGGCGGGGCTATATGATCCACGGTCACCTGCACCAGGCCCGGGGCCCGGAGTACGGCATGCTGCGCCAGATGCCCCGGGTGCTCAACGCCGGGGTGGACGTGAATTTCTACCGCCCCGTGACCCTTCCCCAGCTCATCGAAAACAACCGCGCCTTCTACAGCGGGGAGAATGATCCCCTGACCCCCCCTCCCCCGCCGCCCCAGCGGCGGGTCGGTGACGGCTGGCTGCCGGGCCGGCCGGATTTCCGCCCCCTTCCGTCCCGGCCTGATTCTGATAAGGAGTGACCTATGAAACAGCGTATTCTCGCCCTATTCCTGGCTCTGTGCCTGTGTCTGCCCCTGGCGGCCTGCGGCAAAAAGCAGGGCTACGACCCCCTAGAGGGGGTGCAGACCCGGGTCGTCACCGACTCCGCCGGCCGCCAGGTGGAGATCCCCGCCGATATCCGGCGGGTGGCCCCCAGCGGCTCCACGGCCCAGATGATCCTCATGCCCATTGCCTATGATCTGCTGGCGGGTCTGGCCAGCAGCCCCAGCACGGCCCAGATGCCGTATTTTCCGGAGGAGGTCCGCTATCTGCCCACCTTCGGCCAGTTTTACGGCAGCAAGGCCAACCTGAATATGGAGTCCCTCATCGACGCCCGGCCCCAGATCATCATCGACCTGGGTGACAAAAAGGACAGCATCGCCGACGATATGGACCGTATACAGAAGCAGACCGGCATTCCCACGGTGTTTATCGAGGCAAACCTGGACGATATGGCCGCCGCCTACCGGACCCTGGGGGATATCCTGAACCGGTCCGACATGGCGGAGTCCCTGGCCCAATTCATTGAAAAAACCGTCTCCATGGCCCGGGAGAATTCCGCAAAAATCCCCGAGAATCAGCGGCTCTCCGTGCTGTTCGGCACCGGGTCCACGGGCCTTGCCTGCAACGCCGCCGGGTCGGTCCAGGCGGACGTCATCGACCTGGTGGGGGCTGTCAACGCCATTATCCCCCAGGAGGTCAGCAACCGGGGCGGCGGCACCACCGTCAGCCTGGAGGAGGTATACGCCGTGGAGCCGGACGTGATCCTCCTGTCCACCGGCGGCCCCTACGACACCCTGGCCCAGGGGGAGTGGGCGGGCCTGCGGGCCGTGCAGTCCGGGAAATACTACGAGATCCCCGGCCTGCCCTACGACTGGATGAGCTCTCCCCCCTCCGTGAACCGGGTGCTGGGCATCTGGTGGCTGGGGAATCTGCTGTATCCGGAGCTGTACGACTATGACATGGTGCAGGTGGCCCGGGAATACTATGGGCTGTTCTGGCACTATGACCTGACGGAGGAGGAGGCGCGGCAGATGCTCAGCCGCTCCACCCTGAAATGAGGAACGCTATGAGGAAAATCTGCCGCGCCACAGTTCTGTGTATGCTGTTGCTGGCGGCCGCCGGCGCCGCCCAGACCGTGTACTACAGAAAAGAGAGGAATCCATAAATGAGCACCGTATTTCACAATATCCTCCGGGCGGCGGATAAGCGCTATGCCCGGCGGTTCGCGGTGCTGGGGGCTGTTTTCCTGGCGGTGCTGCTGGGATCGCTGCTGGTAGGGCGGTACGCCCTGTCGCCGGGGCAGCTGGTCCACATGCTGTGGACCCGGATCTCCGGCGGGGCGGCGGACTGGCCTATCAGCGATGACAAGGTGGTCTTTGCCGTGCGGCTGCCCCGGGTGGCGGCGGCGGCCCTGGTGGGGGCGGCCCTGGCGGTGTCCGGCGCGGCGTATCAGGGCATGTTCCGCAATCCCATGGTGTCGCCGGACATTCTGGGGGCCTCCACCGGGGCGGGCTTCGGCGCGGCAGTGGCCATTCTGCTGGGGGCGGGATACTTCGGCATCTCCGCCGCTGCGTTCTGCTGCGGACTGCTGGCGGTGGCGGCGGCCTGGCTGGTCAGCCGCCTGTCCAAAGCCGACCAGGCGGTGGCCCTGATCCTGGCGGGCATGATGATCTCGTCCCTGTTTTCGGCGGGAACGTCGTTTGTGAAGCTGGTGGCGGATACCCAGCAGCAGCTGCCCGCCATCACCTATTGGCTCATGGGATCCCTGTCCTCCATCAAGGACAAGGACGTGGTATTTCTGGCCATTCCCGTGGCCCTGGGGATGATCCCCCTGTTTTTCCTGCGGTGGCGGATGAACCTGCTGACCCTGGGGGAGGAGGAGGCCCAGTCCATGGGCGTGAACACCCGGCGGTTGCGGGGCGCGGTGATCGTGTGCGCCACGCTGCTGACCTCCGCCAGCGTGGCGGTGTCGGGCATGATCGGCTGGGTGGGCCTGGTGATCCCCCACTTCTGCCGGATGCTGTTCGGCTATGACTACCGGCGGCTGATCCCCGCCGGGGCCCTGTTCGGGGCGTCGTTCCTGCTGATCGTGGACGACATTGCAAGACTTGTGACCACCGGCGAGCTGCCCCTGGGCATTCTGACGGCCTTTGTGGGAGCGCCGCTGTTTGTGTATCTGATCGTGACGGGAGGTGGCCGCCGTGTCCATTGACGTGAGGAACCTGTCCTTTGCCTACGGAAAGCGGCAGGTGCTGCGGCAGGTGAGCTTCCGGACCAGCCCCGGGCAGCTGGTGGCGGTGCTGGGCCCCAACGGGGCGGGAAAGAGCACCCTGTTCCGGTGCATCCTGGGCTTTCTGCCCCGGTACCGGGGGGAGATCGCCCTGTGCGGACATGATCTGCGCTCCCTGGACCGCCGCAGCCTGGCCCGGCTGGCGGCGTATATCCCCCAGTCCAGCGCCCCGGTGTATAACTACACCGTCCGGGACACGGTGCTGATGGGGGCGGACCCCTTCCACGGGCCGGGGCCGTCCCAGCAGGAGACGGCGGACCGGGCCCTGGAGCAGCTGGGCATCCAGGAACTTTGGGACCGGGGCGTCAACGAGATCTCCGGCGGCCAGCGGCAGCTGGCCCTGATTGCCCGGGCCATGGCCCAGCAGGCCAGGATCCTTCTGATGGACGAGCCCACCGCCAGTCTGGACTACGGCAACCAGTTCCGGCTGCTGCGGCAGGTGCGGGCTCTGGCGGACAGCGGGTACACGGTGCTGCTGTCCACCCACAATCCGGAGCACGCCTTCCGGTTTGCCACCCACACCCTGGTTTTGCAGGACGGCGGCGTCCGGGCCTGGGGCCCGGTGAAGGAGACCCTGACGGAGGAGCTGCTGCGGGATATGTACCGCATTCCCCTGACGGTGGCGGATATTCCTCTGGCCGGAGGGCCGGCGAAGGGGTGCGTATACGGGGAATAAAACGTATAGAACCCTGAAGGGGTTGACAAACGGAAACCACACGCTATAATAGGGTACGCAGGTGTCATGACACCTGCGTACCCTATTACTTTACATATGCGAGGTCAATGCTATGGAAGCGGTTCGCAAATTCCTGGCCCGGAAGAACATCGTGTTCTCGGCCAGGCGGTACTTTATCGACGCCATGGGCGCCATGGCCCAGGGGCTGTTCTGCACCCTGCTGGTGGGGACCATCCTCAACACCATCGGTCAGCAGCTTCATATCGGGTTTCTGACGGAGGTGATCGTCACCCTGGGCAAGGGAGAGGGCGCCGTGACGTATACCATCGGCGGCCTGTGCTCCGCTATGGTGGGCCCGGGCATGGCGGTGGCCATCGGACGGGCGCTGGAGGCGCCGCCCCTGGTGCTGTATTCCCTGATTCCCGTGGGCTTTGCCACCAACTATATGGGCGGGGCCGGAGGGCCTCTGGCGGTGCTGTTCGTGGCGATTCTGGCGGCCGAGATCGGCAAAGCCGTCAGCAAGGAGACGAAGATCGACATTCTGGTGACACCTATCGTCACCACTCTGGCGGGCATCGGCATTGCCGCCCTGATCGCCGCACCCATTGGTACGGCGGCCAGCGCCGTGGGCCGGTTCATCATGTGGGCCACGGAGCTGCAGCCCTTCTTCATGGGCATCATCGTATCTGTGGTCATCGGCGTGGCGCTGACGCTGCCCATCTCCTCCGCCGCCATCTGCGCGGCCCTGGGGCTGACGGGGCTGGCCGGCGGCGCTGCCGTGGCAGGCTGCTGCGCCCAGATGATCGGCTTTGCCGTGATGAGCTTCCGGGAAAACCGGTGGGGCGGTCTGGCGGCACAGGGCCTGGGTACCAGTATGCTGCAGATGGGCAACATCGTCCGCAACCCCCGGGTGTGGATCCCGCCCACGCTGGCCTCCGCCATTACGGGGCCTATTGCCACCTGCCTGTTCCGCCTGGAGATGAACGGCGCGGCGGTATCCAGCGGCATGGGCACCTGCGGCCTGGTGGGCCAGATCGGCGTCTACACCGGCTGGGTCAGCGATGTGGCCGCCGGGGTCAAGGCCGGTATCACCGGCATGGATTGGCTGGGGCTGGTGCTGATCTCCTTCGTGCTGCCGGCGGTGCTCACATGGCTGCTGGCCCTTCCCCTGCGGAAATGGAAATGGATCAAGGAGGGCGACCTGGCCCTGGATCTGTAAAGCCTGCAAGCGGCGTCTCTCCCGGGAGAGGCGCCGCTTTTTTTCTTCTATGGGAAACGCCGCTTGCAAACCGGGACGTCCCGGGGTAAAATGGGACAAGAAAGAGGTGAGGCGTATGCAGCCGGGGATCATGGAGCTGGATCTTCACGGAAAAAACACCTACCAGGCCCGGGTGGCCATCGACGCCGCCCTGCGCCGCTGCGGCGGCGGGGTATACCGCCTGCGGCTGATTCACGGATACCACAGCGGCACCGCCCTGCGGGACCTGTGCCGGGAATACGCCGGACACCCCCGGGTGCTGCGGCTGGTGACCGGCAGCGGCTCCACGGAGCTGGTGCTGCGGGAATTTTAGGGGAGAAAGCAGGATGAAAGCGGATGTGTGCTGCCTGCGAAAAAGTAACATTTGCCTTTTGAGGGAATGTATGCTATGCTGGGGAGGCGTTGGGCCGGAAACCCGGCGCCACTACGGGAAAAGAGGGAAAGCATCATGAAAACTTATCAGGAAATGACCCTTGCGGAGCGGCAGGCGGAATACGCCGCCCTGTGCAGGACCCACCAGGAGCAGAAGGCCCTGGGGCTGGAGCTGAACATGGCTCGGGGCAAGCCCGGCCGAGAGCAGCTGGATATGGTCATGGAGATGTACAACATCCCCCTGACTGCCGACGACTTCATCACCGACGGCATTGATGCACGAAATTACGGCTATGTGGCAGGTATTCCCATTGCCCGGAAGCTGTTTGCAGACCTTCTGGGCTGCAAGCCCAGCCAGGTCATCGCCGGAGGAAACTCCTCCCTGGAGTTGATGTTCGACGCCGTGTCCAAGGCGTATACCCACGGCCTGCTGCACAGCGAGAAGCCCTGGGGCAAGCTGGACCGGGTGAAGTGGCTGTGCCCGGTGCCGGGATACGACCGGCATTTTAAGGTGACGGAGTCCTTCGGCATGGAGCTGATCCCCGTGACCATGACGGAGAACGGGCCGGATATGGACCAGGTGGAGCGGCTGATCCGGGACCCGGAGGTCCGGGGTATGTGGAACGTGCCCAAATACTCCAACCCCACGGGCATCATCTATTCCGACGAAACCATTCGCCGGCTGGCCGCCATGAAGCCCGCCGCGCCGGACTTTATGCTCATGTGGGACAATGCCTACTGCGTCCACGAGCTGGAGGGGGATTTCGTGCCCTTCCCGGACATTCTGTCCCTGTGCGCTGAGTACGGCAATGCCGACATGGTGTATGAGTTTGCCTCCACCAGCAAAATCACCTTCCCCGGGGCGGGCATCGCCTGCGGCGCGGTCAGCGAGGCCAACGTGGAATACTTCAAGAATCTGCTGAACATCCAGATCATCAGCTACGATAAGATGAACCAGCTGCGCCATGTGCGGTATCTGAAGGATAAGGAGACCACCCTGGCGCTGATGCGGCGTCACGCGGCCATTCTGGGGCCCAAGTTCCGCACGGTGGAGGACGAGCTGGACCGTCATCTGTCCCCCTGCGGCATCGCCCGGTGGAGCCATCCCAAGGGCGGCTATTTCGTCAGTCTGGACGCCATGCCCGGAACCGCCAAGCGGACGCTGGAGCTGTGCCGGGACGCCGGCGTCACCATGACCGCCGCCGGGGCCACCTTCCCCTATGGCGTGGACCCCCAGGACAGCAACATCCGCATTGCCCCGTCCCTGCCGCCCATCCACGAGCTGGAGCAGGCCATCGCCATTCTGTGCGACTGCCTGCGTATGGCGGCCCTGGAAAAGCTGGGCGTATAAGACAATCAGCTCAGCGCCGCACCCGGAAGGATGCGGCGCTGAGCTTGTCAAGAATCCATTTTGTCAGGCCGCTGCCGGCAGATTCGGCTGCCGGGGGCGGTCCGTCAGCTGACGGTAGGCCTGCTCATCGGGGCAGGACAGGGTATGCAGATGGACGCCCTCCGTCAGCTGGGACAGGGGCGCGGCCCCCTTCATGCGGTTCATGAACTGCTCCACATCCAGGCGGCTGTGCAGGTGCAGCGGCGCAGACAGCTGGCCGTATACCGGGTGGTCCACAATGACGTCGATGACCGTGCAGCCGCAGTCCACCATGGCGTTGAGCTCGTCCCGGGTACCCGCGCCGTCGTGGCGGCAGGCCACCTGGCGCACCGTGCCGTCTCCGGGGGCGGGGATCACATAGCCCCGGGCGGTGGCGGTGATGGCCTGGCCTCCGGCCCGCAGCAGGGCCACGTCCCCCACAATGATCTGGCGGCTGACGCCCAGCTCTCGGGCCAGGACAGTGGCGCTGATGGGCTGCTGTGCTTCATGGAGCCGGGCGCTGATCCGGCTCCGTCGTTGTTCGGCGGTCATTTGAGAGAGCTCCCTTCCTGTTTTTCCCCTATCATACACCATGACGGCGCCGGATGGCAAGTGTTTTTGCCAAAGTAATCCCCGGTCCCATCTGCCCCCTTGACAGAAGCGCCGCCGGATGGTACACTATCCGTATATAAAGAATACAATGCGCAAGTGCCTGTGCCGCCGGTTGGGCGGCGCGGGAGAATAGTGAATCAGGTGTGAATCCTGAACGGTACCGCCGCTGTATACGGGGAGGCCGCGCACATGGGACGAAAGTCCGTCACTGGGAAACCGGGAAGACCGTGCGCCGCTGCTGATCCGCCAGTCAGAAGACCTGCTTGCCGCCATGCTGTCCCCGCTGCGCGCCCTACGGCGGAGGATGGGTCCGATCGCGGGAAACCGGCCGCGCCAATGGAGCATTGGCGCGGTTTTTTTGCAAGCCTGAGCGCGGCACAGCCGCAGCTTTCCACGGGGCGGGCAGGGGCAGCCACTCCCGCCCGCCCCCTACCTCATTTTCTGTCAGGAGGACGAACAAATGCTCATCAACTGGTTCCGGGACCAGGATCACCTGGTCTATATCAACGGCGAGACCCAGCTGGCCCAGCTGGAGAAAACTCTGCGCTTTCCCGGCCTTCAGGAGGCGGCAGAGGCCCTGCGGGACAACCCCAACCCCGAGGGCTACACCATCAAGGGGCCCAAGCGCACCTGCGGCCGCCTGTTCGTGCCGGATCTGACCTTCGGCAAGCACATTGAAATGGGCGAGAACGTGTTTTTCTACATGGGCGAGATGGCGGAGTGCTATGTCATCTATTGGCCCGGAAAGCCTGTAACGGAGGTGCACCATGGAGAAGTGTGAGGCCCTGTCCACCAAGCCCGAGGAGTGCCGCTACTCCTTCTTCCAGCACACGGCCTGCGAATTCTTTCCCTGCCACGAGACGGCCCATCCGGAGGATTTCAACTGCCTGTTCTGCTACTGTCCTCTGTATGCCCTGGGCGACCAGTGCGGCGGCAACTTCCGGTATGTCGGCGACGGCATCAAGGATTGCAGCGCCTGTCTCCTGCCCCACGGGCGGAAAAGCTACAGCTATGTCACCGGGAAGTTCGGCCAGATCGCGGAGCTGGCCAAAAAGAACCGCCATACGGAAGAATAAACAGCTTGTCAAAAATCCTTTTTGACAAGCTGAAAAGCATTTTCAAAACTTTCATAAAAGTTCTGAAAATGCGGTGATTGAAAACGAAA
>ENA-ORSJ01001278-ORSJ01001278.1-human-gut-metagenome-genome-assembly--contig:-NODE-1278-length-21896-cov-2.834852_pt1 | contig 21896 bp, 19 predicted proteins | sample MGYA00242191_ERZ509158 | MGnify/ENA primary metagenome ERZ509158 (study PRJEB26280, sample SAMEA2338623) | human gut metagenome | biome: human gut; feature: human-associated habitat; material: faeces...
GGAGAACTTCCAATGGCTGTTCAGCAAAACAAAAAGTCGCGCTCCCGCAAGGGCATGCGTCGTTCCCACGACCGTGTGGCCGTGCCTTCCGTGATCTTCTGCCACTGCGGCGAGCCCACCCTGCCCCATACCGTGTGCCCCAACTGCCACACCTACAACGGTCACACCCTGCCCCAGAACTACGAAGGCCTGAAGACCGTTCTCGGCAGCAAGTAGGGACACCCTTTAGGGACATCCTTTCAGATTTCTTGGAGACTTCTTCCTGCATCTGCCCAATGTCGGACCAGGGTCCGGACAGCGTGCTCGGGAGTATCCGGACGAAGCGAGCGCAAGCATGAGCCAGTCCCCCATCATTGCAGTGGACGCCATGGGCGGCGATTTCGGGCCCTCGGTCATCGTACCGGGAGCCCTTGAGGCTTCCCGTACGAACAATCTCAAGGTTCTCCTTGTGGGAGAAACGGAGCGCATCAAGGAAGTGCTTGCCCATACAGACACTTCCGGCGCAGAGTACGATATTGTTCAGGCCGACGAGGTCGTGCAGATGAACGAACGTCCTGCGGATGTTCTGCGCCGCAAGAAGAAGTCGTCCATCCAGATCGGCTGTACCCTGGTACGCCAGCAGGTCGCGGACGCTGTGGTCAGTGCCGGACATTCCGGTGCGGCCGTGGCCTGTGGCATGTTTACCATCGGTCGCCTCCACGGTGTGGAGCGTCCCGCCCTGTGCACCATTCTTCCCACGGAAAAGCAGCCTGTTGTCCTGCTCGACGCAGGCGCAAACGTGGACTGTCGCCCCTACCATCTCTTCCAGTTCGGCCTCATGGGCGATGCCTTCGCGAGGGACATTCTCAACTATGCCTCCCCCAGGGTGAGCATATTGTCCATTGGCGAGGAAGAGGGCAAGGGCAACTCCCAGGTGAAGGAGGCCTACGAGCTCCTCAAACTGGCAAAGAACCTCAATTTCGTGGGCAACGCGGAAGGAAGGGACATCTTTACCGGGGATTTGGACGTCGTGGTCTGCGACGGCTTTGTGGGCAACATAGTCGTCAAGATGAGCGAAGGCCTTGCCACATCGCTCACCAACATGCTCAAGAAGGTCTTCAAAAGCGGCATCATGCCCATGATGGGCGCCTTGCTTGCGAAAAATGCCTTCAAGCAGTTCCGCAAGACCATCGACTACGCCGAATACGGGGGAGCGCCCCTGCTGGGCCTGAAAAACCTGGCCATTGTCTGCCATGGCCGCGCCATCCCCTCGGCCGTTTCCATGGCCGGAACCTTTGTGCGCAAGGAAACGGTAGCCAAGCTTGGCGAAACCATCCTTGCCAACGAGGAGCTGACCCGCTTTTCCCGCGCCCTTTAGGAATCACTGGTTCCGCAAAATTTCCGCGAAGCAGGCAGGTGAGGGCCTATTAATACCCCTTGCGTGTTTGCTACTGCAGGCCATGCACCCCAATGGGGAGCACGCTCCCCCTGAAAGCCCGTACCCTGGTACGAGGCTGTTCATAATCGGACCGCCATGACAAATCTCTACATCCACTCCTTTGCCCTGCACTCCCCCGAGAAGATCCTCTCCAACGACGACCTGAGCCGTGTTGTGGACACAAGCGACGAGTGGATACGCACACGGACCGGCATCAGCTTCCGCCATGTGGCAGCCGAGGGGGAAAATGCCTCCGATCTCGGCACCATGGCAGCCAGGGATGCCCTGGCCGAAGCAGGCGTTGAGGCAAGCTCGCTCACCCACGTCATCGTGGCTACAGGCACGCCAGACCACCTGAGCCCTTCCCTTTCCTGCATCATTGCCGGAAATCTGGGCGCTGGTGCTGTCATGGCCTTTGACATTTCCGCTGCCTGCACGGGCTTTATCTACGGTCTCTCGGTCTGCCACGCCTTTTTGCAGGCAAACCCGAAGGCCAGAATCCTCTTTGTGTGCGCAGAGGCCATGACAAGGCGCGTGAACTGGCAGGACAGGTCCACCTGCGTGCTTTTTGGCGACGGAGCCGGCGCCATGGTCATCAGCGGCGAGGCCGAAAACGCCCTGGCACGCCTTGAGGACGTGGAGTGCCTAAGCGATGGCAACGGCCGCGATCTCATCGTGGTTGGCGGCGGCACAGCTTGCGCCTACAAGATGGGCGATCCCGTGGACGAGGGCTTCTTCATCCGCATGAACGGGCGCGAGACCTACAAGGCTGCAGTGCGCAACATGACGAGCATCTGCAAGGACCTGCTCGCACGCAACAACTACACCATCGCAGACGTGGATCTGCTTGTTGCCCATCAGGCCAACATCCGCATTGTGGAAGCCGTTGGCGAACGCCTCGGCATTGCCACGGATCACGTCTTTACCAATCTTTCCCACTACGGCAACACGTCCTCTGCTTCCATACCCATTGCCCTGGCCGAGGCCAAGACACAGGGATGCCTTGCCAAGGGCAAGCTGGTTCTGACTACTGCCTTTGGCTCCGGCCTGACCTGGGGCGGTGCGCTTTTGCGCTTCTAGCGGACAGCAAGCCGTCCACATGGCTGCCAATCCCTGTTCACCGGCATCATACGGAGTTCGATCGTGACTACCCTTTCCGCCACAGCACCCACGGCCCTTGTGACCGGTGGTTCCCGCGGCATAGGCCGCGCCATTGCCCTGGCCCTTGCAAAAGACGGCTACCAGATTCTTCTCACCTATGTGAGCCGTCCCGAGCAGGCCGAGGGCGTTGTCAAGGAAATCGAGGCCCTGGGCGGGGCTGCCCAGTGCCACTGCCTCAATGTGGCTGACGCCGCGGCCGTCGCCTCGTTCTTCCAGAACGAAATCAAGGGCAAGGTCAATCTGGCCTTGCTTGTGAACAATGCCGGCATCACCAAGGACGGTTTCCTCATCCGCATGAAGGACGAGGACTTTGACGCGGTCATTTCCGTGAACCTGCGCGGTGCCTTCGTGTGCACCAGGGAAGCGGCCCGCATCATGAGCAAGAACCGCTCTGGCTGCATCATCAATATTTCTTCTGTCGTCGGACAGATGGGCAATGCCGCCCAGGCGAACTACTGTGCCTCCAAGGCCGGTATCATCGGACTGACAATGTCCAACGCCAAGGAGCTGGCTGCCCGTGGCATTCGTGTCAACGCCGTGGCTCCCGGCTTCATCGAAACGGAAATGACTGCCGTTCTCGGCGAGGAACAGCGCGCCCAGTACACGGAAGCCATCCCCCTGAAGCGTCTGGGCACTGCCGACGATGTGGCAAATGCCGTGGCCTTTTTGGCCTCACCCAAAGCCGCCTACATCACAGGCCAGGTTCTGGCCGTCAACGGCGGCATGTACTGCTGATATTCGGGACACGTATCCCGACTTCAAACCAACACTACCTGGAGGAAAACATGTCTGACGTTGCCGATAAGGTTACCAAAATCATCGTGGACCAGCTTGGCGTGACCGCTGACGAAGTGAAGCCCGAAGCCAGCTTTGTCGAAGATCTTGGCGCAGACTCCCTGGACCTGACCGAACTGATCATGGCCATGGAAGAAGAGTTCGACATCGAAATCGCCGATGACGACGCCCAGAAGATCCAGAAGGTCCAGGACGCCATCAGCTACATCGAAGCCAAGCAGGCCTAGTTCACTTTCCGTTTTTTTCGAGGCAGGGCCATCATGGCCCTGCCCCTGTTTCAACGAGCAAAAATTCATCAGAATGGAGGAGGAGCAATGGCTCGACCCCGCGTCGTTATCACCGGTCTTGCCGGTCTCTCGCCCCTTGGTCTGGACATGGCTACAACATGGGACCGTATCAAGGCTGGCGAATCCGGTATTGGCCCCATTACGCTTTTTGACGCCACCGAGTACGACTCCAAGGTGGCCGGAGAAGTGAAGGACTTCGATCCGACCAGATATGTTTCTGCCAAACAGGCAAGGCATATGGATCGCTTCACCCAATTCGCCTCTGCCGCTGGCTCCATGCTGATGGAAGACTCCGGGTTTGTGGTCACCCCGGAGAACGAGCACAGCACCGGTGTCATCATGGGTGTGGGCCTCGGCGGTCTGCGCACCATTGAAATCTACCAGGAAAAGCTGCTCAAATCCGGCCCCAACAAGATTTCGCCCTTCATGATCCCCATGCTCATTTCCAACATGGGACCAGGCGAACTCGGCATCAAGTTCGGCATCAAGGGCCCGAACTACGTCACCACCTCGGCCTGCGCCTCTGCCAGCCATGCCCTGGGCACAGCCTATTCGGAAATGGTTCTTGGCCGCGTGCGCGCCTGCATCTCCGGTGGCTGCGAAGCAACCGTGACGCCCCTTGGCGTTGCCGGCTTTACTGCCTTAAAGGCCCTTTCCACCCATTTCAACGACAATCCCACCATGTCCTCCCGTCCCTTCGACAAGGATCGCGACGGTTTTGTCATTGGCGAAGGCTGCGGTCTGCTCATGCTGGAGCTTCTTGAGGACGCCCAGGCACGCGGCGCCAAGATATACGCGGAAATCGTCGGCTACGGCGCTTCCTGCGATGCCTACCACATGACCGCTCCCGAGCCCGACGGCACAGGCATGGAATGGGCCATGCGCAACGCCCTGAAGGACGCAGGCATTGCTCCCGAGGCCGTAGGCCACATCAATGCCCATGCCACCTCCACCAAACAGGGCGACGTCATCGAGACGCGCGCCATGAAAAAGGTCTTTGGCGACCACGCCAAGAACCTGCATATTTCCGCCACAAAGTCCATGACCGGCCACCTTCTGGGCGCAGCCGGCGGCATCGAGGCCTGCTTCACGGCCCTTGCCCTCAAGGAAGAGATCATTCCGCCCACCATCAATCTGGAAAACGCGGACGAAGAGTGCGATCTCGACTACACGCCCAACAAGGCCAACCATGTGGCCTGTGAGTACGCCCTGTGCAACTCCTTCGGCTTTGGCGGCACCAACGCCAGCATTGTCCTGAAGAAGTGGACCGACTAGTCCTGCAGGGCACAAGATTTGCCTGAGATATTCGCAGCCTTTGCACACAAGCAAGGGCTGCGAGTCTTTTTTTCTGCTGCAGGCCAAGGCCCAAAAAAGCCTTTTGTCTGCCAAACAGCCCTGCCCAAGGCAGGCGACAATCCCAGGAGCCTCCAATGGACGAAATCCTCTTTGAAGATCCGGAACTTGCCCGTGTCATTGCCCTGGAGAGCGAGCGGCAGCTGACAAAGCTCGAGCTCATTGCCTCCGAGAACTTTGTGTCTCCGGCCGTGCGCCAGGCCCAGGGCAGTGCCCTGACCCACAAGTACGCAGAAGGCTATCCGGGCCATCGCTACTACGGCGGCTGCGAATTTGTGGACATGGCAGAGAACCTTGCCATCGAGCGTGCCCAAAAGCTCTTTGGCTGCGAATACGTGAATGTGCAGCCCCATTCCGGCTCGCAGGCCAACATGGCCTCCTATTTTGCTCTCATCAAGCCAGGCGACACCATTCTCGGCATGAATCTTTCCCACGGCGGACACCTGACCCACGGGTCTCCGGTGAACTTTTCCGGAAAATTCTTCAAGGTGGAATCCTACGGCGTGGACAGGGAAACCGGCCGCATCGACTACGATGCCCTGGAGGAAAAGGCAAAGGCCTGCCATCCCAGCCTGATCGTTGCCGGCGCCTCTGCCTACCCCCGCATCATCGACTTTGCCCGCATCCGCGCCATTGCCGATGAGGTGGGCGCAAAGCTTCTGGTGGACATGGCCCACATTGCAGGCCTTGTCGCCGCAGGCCTGCACCCCTCTCCCGTGCCCTACGCCCATGTGGTCACAACCACGACCCACAAGACCCTGCGCGGCCCCAGAGGCGGCATGATCCTTGCGAGCGAGGATCTGCGCAAGCCCCTGAACAGCCAGATCTTCCCCGGCATCCAGGGCGGCCCCCTCATGCACGTCATAGCAGCCAAGGCCGTAGCCTTCGGCGAGGCCCTGCGCCCCGGCTTCAAGACCTACAGCAAGCAGGTCATAAGCAACGCCCAGGTGCTCTCCAAACTTTTGCTCGACGCAGGCTTCAAGCTCACCAGTGGTGGCACGGACAATCACCTCATGCTCATGGATCTGCGTGACAAGGAGTACACCGGCAAGGACGCAGAACACGCCCTCGACGAGGCAGGCATCACCGTGAACAAGAACACCGTGCCCTTCGAGACCAGATCTCCCTTTGTGACCAGCGGCATCCGCATTGGCGTTGCCGCCCTGACCACCAGGGGCATGAAGGAAGAGCACATGAAGACTGTGGGGAACTTCATCGTGACCGTTTTGAACAACATTGGCGATGCAAACGTGATCGCCAGGACACGCAAGGAAGTGCAGGACTTCGCAAGCTCCTTCCCCATCTTCACCTGGTAGGCAAATCCCGGCCCGGCGCAAGACGCAGCATATTTTTTGACGACTTCTTCCAGGGGGGAGCCTTTGCCCGCGTGGCAAGGGCTCCCCCTTGGCGTACAGGGGCCATGGCGGCCGTTTTCCCCAATTTTTCGGGAAAATGGCAACTTGTTTTCGCTGCCTGCAACGTGTATGCTTCTTTGCTGCACGCCGGCAGCCTCTTCCTTTGCAACCTGCTGGCACCTGCCTGTTTTTTGCCTGCCGCGCAGCATTGCACGCGGCAGGCGACAAGAAGGATACCCCATGCAGACCATCCCGGATCCCCTGGCCTGTGCGGCCCATAGTCAGCGCATACCATGGCCTGTCTATTTCATGCGCATTGCGTATATGGTGAGCACACGTTCCACCTGCCTGCGCCGCAGGGTAGGCTGCGTCCTTGTCAAGGACAAGCGCATCCTTGCCACCGGCTACAACGGCGCACCGGCAAACACTGCCCACTGCCTGGATACAGGCTGCATGCGCCAAAACCTAGGCATCCCCTCGGGCCAGCGTCTGGACATCTGCAGGGCCATACATGCAGAGCAGAACGTCATAGTCCAGGCTGCCGTGCACGGAGTCCCTGTTTATGGAGCAGACATCTTCTGCACCACCCATCCGTGTTCACAGTGTTCGAAAATGCTCATCAACTGCGGGGTCAAGACCATCTACTACTGCGAAAGCTACCCGGACGAACTCTCCGCAGCTATGCTTGAGGAAGCCGGCATACGCATGGAGAAGATGGAAAAGCCATCTCTCGACTTCGAACTGCCTGCCCTCTAGGCAAGGCTACGCACCGCGCACGCGGCTTTCACAGGATACAGACAATCGGCCAGCCCTTGTGAAAAAACTTCTCCTTTGCACAAGGACAGTGTGGCCGAGGCATAGCAGGCCATCATGCATCCGCATGGGTGTGTGAGCGCACAGGGCCTGCGGGCAACGACGCATTTCAAGGAAAAGATCATGAGCAGTACCCATCGCTTTGCCCTCCCCATGAGAGAGGCCATTCTTGAAGCCGGCAAGGGTCGTTTCGACACCTACCCCAATCCTTCCGTGGGAGCCGTGCTTTTGCACGACGGTGTCATTGTTGCCAGGGGGCACCACAACCATGCCGGCGGCCCCCACGCGGAAGTCGCCTGCCTGCAGGATGCCCAGCGCAGATGTATTTCCCCGCGTGGCTGCACCATGGTGGTCACCCTTGAGCCCTGCAATCACCAGGGCAAGACCGGTCCCTGCACGGAAGCAATCATCAAGGCCGGTATTTCCCGCGTGGTTATTGGCACACATGATCCCAATCCCAAGGCCCAGGGCGGAGCCCAGAGGCTGCGCGAGGCTGGCGTGGATGTCATCGAGGGTGTGCTCGAGCCCGAGTGCCGCCTTGTGGTTGCCGACTATCTCACCTGGCTTGAGCAAAAGCGCCCCTTCGGCATGCTGAAGCTCGCCTCCACTCTTGACGGTCGCATTGCCACCCGCACAGGCAACTCCCGCTGGATCACCGGCGAGGAAGCCCGCAGCGACGTGCACCGTCTGCGCTCCGGCATAGGCCGGGCAGGTGGCGCCATCCTCATTGGCGGCAGCCCCTTCCGCAAGGACAACCCCCAGCTGACTGCCAGGGGCATCCATGCTGGCGGACGTCAGCCCAAGGCCATTGTCTTCACCACCACCCTGCCCGACTCTTCTGCAGAGTACCATCTTCTGCGCGAAAGGGCCGAGGACGCCATCTTCTTTGTCAACTGCGAGGAAGGAAAGAGCGACAGGGCAAAGGCCTTGCGCGACATCGGTGTGACTGTGCTTGCCAGCGAGTTTGGGCCGGACGCTCCCGTTGACGACCATCTCCACTACCTCATGAAGGCCCTCTACAGCATGGGCATGCCCTACCTTCTGTGCGAGGGCGGCGGCCGTCTGGGCCTGAGGCTCATGGAAGCAGGTCTTGTGGATCTCTTCTTCCTGCATATGGCCAACACCATCATAGGCGACAGGGAAGCCCGTCCCCTCTTTGACGGCAGGACCCCGGACACCCTGGACGAGGTCTTGAGGCTCAAGAACGTGGGTACCCGCCTGGTGGGCCTCGATATGGCCATGGCCTATCTGCCGGCCAATTCCTGGCTTGCGCCCAGCATTGGCGAGCTCTCGACCCTGCACGGCGAGTCCAGCCTGTGGCTGTGCGACGAAAACTTTCCCCAGATTCCCGGCCAGCGCCAGGACTAGCCCATGTTTACGGGTCTTGTGCAGACAGCCGGCGAAATAGCCTCCATAGCCAAATCAGGCCAGGAGTGCCGCCTGACCATCCGTACGGAACTTGCAAGGCAAACCCTTGTCCACGGCGAATCCATTGCCGTGAACGGTGCGTGCCTGAGCGTTGAAAGCTTTGACGCTGCCTCCTTCACGGCCTATGCCTCGGCGGAAACCATGCGCCGCACCAACCTCGGACGCCTTTCCCACGGCTCCCTTGTCAATCTCGAGCGCGCCCTGCGCCTTGGCGACCGCCTTGGGGGACACATTGTGTCCGGACACGTGGACTGCCAGGCAAGAGTTGTGTCCATAGAGCCCGCAGGCCAGTCCCTTTGCTGTGTCTTCCACTACCCGTCCGAATTCGCAGCCGAGGTCATCCCCAAGGGCTCTGTCTGCCTCGACGGCATAAGCCTTACCATCAACACCTGCACGCACGAGGAATTTTCCGTCAACGTCATCCCGGACACACAAAAGCGCACCAGCATGCGACTGTGGAAACCCGGCTACATGGCCAACATGGAAACGGATGTCCTTGGAAAGTACGTGCGCCGCTGCCTTTGTGTACAGGGCAGGGACTCTAGCGACAGGCAGGACGAAGACAGGGCAAGGCCAGGCATCAGCATGGAATTTCTGGCCCAGCATGGCTTTGTCTAGAAATTCTACCATCCAGAAATAACAAATTTTTCCCCATATCTTTCAAACAACCTTCAAACCAGTCTCCCGGACCGGAGGAGAACATGCCGCACATTATCGAAGGGCAGATGACAGCCCAAGGCCTCAAGGTCGCCATTGTTGCCACCCGTTTCAATGATTTTGTGGTTTCGCATCTTGTCAGCGGAGCCATGGATTTTCTGACTCGTCACGGAATGAATGCGGACGATGCCACCATCATCCGCGTGCCCGGCGCCTTTGAGTTGCCCATTGCCTGCAAGAAGGTGGCTGCCTCCGGCAAGTACGACGGCATTGTGGCCCTTGGCGCAGTGATCCGCGGCGGCACCCCCCACTTCGACTATGTCTGCAGCGAGGCTGCCAAGGGTCTTGCACTGGTGAGCCTTGAAAAGGACATCCCCTTAGGCTTTGGCCTTCTGACCTGCGATTCCCTGGAACAGGCCATCGACAGGGCCGGTGCAAAGTCCGGCAACAAGGGCGTGGAAGCTGCTTCCGCCATGCTTGAAACCATCCGCGTGCTCGAGCAGATCTAGGGTGCGGACGGAGCGCATAATGGGCAAAAAATGCAGACACAACCACAGGGAGATAGCCTTCCAGGTTCTCTACAGCCTCTATTTTCGCAACGCAGAAACACTTTCCGAACTGCAGGACCTCTTCCTCTCTTGCCTTGACGCGGCAAGAGATCCCGAAACCAGGGACGCAAGGGAAGTGAAAGACGCAAAACCCGTGAAGGAAGGCAAATCCGAGAGCGAAGCACCAGCACCTCGCCCGGAGCGCAAGCCCGAGGGTTTTGGCTGGCAGCTTGTGCGCGGTGTGTGGGAGAAGCAGGACAGGCTCGACAGCATCATTGCCGAATTTGCCAGACGCGGCCTTGACCGCATCGGCAGGACCGAGCTTGTGATCCTGCGCCTCGGCGTCTTTGAGCTTCTGCAGCCCGAGGCCATTGATTCGCGCATCATTCTTTCCGAGGCCATTATCCTTGCACACGACTTCGGAGACGAGAACTCCTACCAGTTCATCAACGGCATCCTGCACAGCATTGCCAATGCCGTTGAGGAAGGGAAGCTTTCCCCGTCCTCCCTCTGATCAAAAATCCTTGTTTGCAGGGGCAAAAAGGCCCGTGCCACCGAAAAAAAAACATGAAAAGATACAATCCCCAGGAAATCGAACTGAAATGGCAGAAGCGCTGGGAAGAAACCCATGCCTTTGCCTGTACCCACGAGAGCAGCCTGCCCAAATACTATGTGCTCGAAATGTTCCCCTATCCCTCGGGCAATCTGCACATGGGGCATGTGCGCAACTACTGCATAGGCGATGTTTTGGCCAGGGCCAAGAGAATGCAGGGCTTCAACGTCCTGCACCCCATCGGCTGGGACGCCTTCGGCCTGCCTGCCGAAAACGCTGCCATCAAGCACAATACCCATCCTGCCAGCTGGACCTATTCCAACATTGCCAACATGCGCGGCCAGATGAAGCGCCTTGGCTACAGCTACGACTGGGCAAGAGAGCTCGCCACCTGCCGTCCCGAATACTACCGCTGGGAACAGCTCTTCTTCATCAAATTCCTGGAAAAGGGCCTGCTCTACAGAAAGGCTGCCCCCCAGAACTGGTGTCCTTCCTGCCACACCGTGCTTGCCAACGAACAGGTCGTGGAAGGCTGCTGCTGGCGCTGCGACACGCCCGTTGAGCAAAAGGACCTCACCCAGTGGTTTTTGCGCATCACAGCCTACGCAGACGAGCTTCTGAAGGATCTGGAGCTTTTGAAGGGTGGCTGGCCTGAACGCGTCATTGCCATGCAGCACAACTGGATCGGCAAATCCGAGGGTGCAGAAATCGTCTTCCCGCTGGAAAAGCCCGTGGGCGGCGAAAAGAGCATCTCCGTGTTCACCACAAGGCCCGACACTGTCTTTGGCGTGAGCTTCATGACCATGGCACCAGAGCATCCCCTGGTGCAGGAAATCATCAAGGGCCTGCCCAACGAGGACAAAATCCAGGAATTCATCGACAAGGTGCGCAACATGGATCGCATCGAGCGCCAGTCCGAGACCCTGGAAAAGCAGGGCATTGCCACAGGCGCCTACGTGCTCCATCCCTTCACAGGCAAGAAGATCCCCATCTGGCTCGGCAACTTTGTCATCGCAAGCTACGGCACAGGCGCTGTCATGGGCGTTCCCTCCCACGACCAGCGCGACTTCGACTTCGCGCGCAAGTACAATCTGCCCATCACCCAGGTGGTCAGCAAGACAGGCGAGATCGAGGACACAGCCTCCTGGGAATGCGCCATGACCGAACCCGGCATCATGGTCAATTCCGGCGAATTTGACGGCCTTGCCAACGAGGAAGGCAAGAAAAAAATCGTTGAAGCCCTGCAGGAAAGGGGCCTTGGCAAGGGCACAACACAGTTCCGCCTGCGCGACTGGAACATCTCCCGCCAGCGCTACTGGGGTGCTCCCATCCCCGTTGTCTACTGCGACAAGTGCGGCATTGTGGCCGAAAAGGCAGAGAACCTGCCCATCATGCTGCCCCTGGATGTCAAGACCTTCCCGGACGGCAAATCGCCCCTGCCCGCCACCGCATCCTTTGTGGAATGCACCTGCCCCAAGTGCGGCGGCAAGGCCAGGCGAGAAACCGACACCATGGACACCTTCGTGGAATCGAGCTGGTATTTTACCCGCTACACCAGTGCCAGAAACGAGAAGGAAGCCTTCGACAAGGACGCCCTCTCCTACTGGATGCCCGTGGACCAGTACATCGGCGGTGTCGAGCACGCCATCCTGCATCTGCTCTACGCCCGCTTCTTCACCAAGGCCCTGCGCGACCTTGGCTTCTACCCGGACAATCTGGACGAACCCTTCCAGCGTCTGCTCACCCAGGGCATGGTCCTGCTTGACGGCAGCAAGATGAGCAAATCCAAGGGCAACATCGTCAATCCCGAGGAGATGATCGACAAATACGGTGCTGACACCGTGCGCCTGTTCTGCCTCTTTGCAGCCCCGCCGGAGCGCGACTTCGACTGGACAGAGTCCGGCATCGAGGGTGCAAACCGCTTCTTGCAGCGCATCTGGCGCCTGTTCGAGGACAGCCAAAACCTGCTCCTTCCCGTGCCTGCAGCCTCGTCTACGTCCGAGGACGCAGTGGACGCTGAGGCCAGGGATCTGCGCTGCAAGGAACACTCGACCATCAAGAAGGCAGGCGAGGACATGGGCACACGCTGCCAGTTCAATACTGCCATTGCCTCCATCATGGAACTTGTGAACGCCATGTATCTCTACAGGGCCAAGATGGGCCAGGACGAGGGCAGCCGCAGGGTGTTCTCCTCTGCCATGGCCACAGTGCTCACCACCCTGTCCCCCATTGCTCCCCACATGTGCGAGGAGCTGTGGTCCGTCATGGGTCAGGAAGGGCTTGTGTCCGCCCAGAGCTGGCCAAAGTACGATGAAGCAGCCCTTGTGCGCGACACCCAGACCATTGCCCTGCAGGTCAACGGCAAACTGCGCGGCACTGTGGATCTGCCCACCGGCGCTGACAAGAAGGCCCTGGAAGAGGCAGCCCTTGCCCATCCGTCCGTGCAGAAGTTCACAGCCGGCCTGAATGTCGTGCGCGTCATTGTCGTTCCCGGCAAGCTCGTCAACATCGTGGCAAAGTAATGGCCCAAGCCGCCCGTCAGCGTGCTCAGGCGCAGTCCCAACGCCCGGGCTTTCTCTTCCTTTCCTGCCCGGATTCGCAAATCCTGCTGGAGGAAGTAGAGGCCAGGGCTAGGGCCTGGGCCCCTCAGGATGGTCCCTTCAAGAGACTCTGCTTTTGGGGGGACGAGCCTCCGGACAACAGCTTCTGGGAGGCCCTGAACCTGCGCGATCTCTTTGGCTCCGTGCGCCTTGTTGTGGTCCGCCAGGCCCATCTGTGGCACGCGGATGTGTGGAAGCTTCTGGACAAGATGCTTGCAAGGCCCCTGACTGGCTCCTTCCCCATCTTCTGCCTGGAAAATGCCCAGGACGGAAAGGGCAAGATCAAGGTCCCCCAGGTCATAGACAAGCTCAAATGCATGAAGTTTGCCACCAAGATGGGCTGGACCTGGGGTGACGCAGGCCTTACGGACAAGAACATCAGAACCTACGTGACAGCACAGGCAAGGGCCCGCGGGCTAGCCCTCGACAACATGACCCTGAATGCCCTGTGCGAGAACACGCCGCGCTTTGCCGGTGTGGTGGCAGCGGAACTGGACAAACTGGCCCTTCTGGCAAAGCCCGGAACCTCTGTCACCCCCAACCTTCTGGGAACAGCGGACTGGTCCGCAGAAGGCCAGACCTTTTCCTGCCTCAACTATCTCATGCAGGGCAAGGAAAGGCTTGTGTGGAGCGAGCTTGCCAAGATAGGCGATCTGGACGATCAGGCCTTTCTGATCCTTGGGCTTCTTGCCTGGAATTTCCGCACCCTCTGGCTGCTCATGGTGGACGGCTATGTGGGAAGACCTGTCTACTCACTGAACGCTGCCATGGCCAAACGCATAGGCGCAAAGCGCCTTGCCCAGTGCATGACCTGCGTTCTGGATGCGGAAATCGCCATCAAGACCGGCACGCAGCCAAGGCAGAGCATGGAGATAACCTTTGCAAGGCTTTTCTCCATCCTGCACGGCAAATAGGCAAAAAACGCAAAAGAACAATGCAAAAGGCCATGCTCCCTGTCCGGGGGAGCATGGCCTTTTGCATTAGGATGCGCATATAGGCGCGATTATTTCTGCAGGGGTATGCGGCAGGTTTCCAAAAGCCCCTGTGGCGGATCTATGACTATCGGATCCTGCAGGGAGACAATAAACTCCTCCCTTGCAGGAAAGAGGTACTCCCATTCAGCGTCGCGCAGGGCAAAGAGCATCTGGCCGGCAGGCATTTCGATGTGGTGCAGGACACCGACCTCGGTGCCGTCTGCCAGCACAACCCTCCTGCCGAAGAGATCCTCTATGTAGGCTTCGTTGTCCGAAAGTTCCGGGAGACTTTCCCTGGCTACACACACCTGCACGCCACGGAGGAGTTCTGCGGCATTTCTGTCATTGACGCCCTCAAGGCAGACAAGCAGGCCGTTCTTGTGGGGTCTCCAGGACCTCACTGCAAACGTCCTTGCGCTGCCATCGGGAAATTCCAGAAATATCTCGCCATCGAGGTAGGCCGTGTCCTCGGCATACCAGTCCACGCAGACTTCGCCGCGCACTCCATGGGGCCTTGTAATCTGGCCAAGACAGATGTGTTTTGCCACTTATTTGGAAATCTCCAGGGTCATATGTCTTCCCGATTTGTGTGAAACTGCCCGCAAATAGGTGCGCAGGGCACGCACAGTGCGTCCCTGACGGCCTATGAGCTTGCCCAGATCCCCGCTTGCTACGCTCAGAGTCAGAAGAACGCCGTCCCTTTGAGCACTCTCCCTCACCCGAACTGCCTCTGGATGATCCACAAGCCCCCTGGCAATTTCCTCGAGAAGTTCCTTCATGGTTTTCCGCCAAAAGCCCCCGGAGGTTGCGCGCAATCGGGACTGTGCTCCCGACGCAAGGCCCCCTTGAGGGCCGGGAATTTCCAAAAGGGATGCTGCGCGTCCACGTACTGTCCGGGTACGGGGAAGTCAGCATCCCTTCCTGATCGAAATCGTTTCCTGCGGCATGGGCCGCAGATACCCTAGGCCTGTTCGGCAGCGTTCAGATGCTTGCTCAGCAGGGAACGCACGGTGTCGGTGGGCTGGGCGCCGCGGGCGAGCCACTTCTTGATGTTTTCGGCATCAAGCTTCACCTGATGCGGATGGGTCATGGGGTTGTAGTAGCCAAGGAATTCCAGGGGACGGCCATCGCGGGCGGTCTCATCGTTGGCTGCAACCACACGATAGAAAGGATGCTTCTTGCTTCCAAGACGGGTCAGTTTGATTTTAACGGCCATTGGCTGTTTCTCCCTATTTGGTTGATAATGCTTCGACGTGCGAAGGAATATACGTATTTCCACAAAATGGTAAAGCAGGATCTGGTGGCCTACTTGCGGCGGGCCTTGCGGCGATCCTTGCGTTTTTTCTTCTTGTCCCTGGCAAGCTTGTCAAGCTTTGCCTGGGAGAGCATGGCCCCTTCTGCGCCCTCGGGCATGTCCTGGGGCATTCCTCCGGGAAGTCCGGGCATACCAGGCATGCCCGGCATGTTCGGCATCCCCATGGGCATGCCGCCGCGGCCCAGGCCCTTCATGGCCTGGCCCAGCCCCTTGGGCATCTTGCCCTTGCCGCCCATCATGGTCTTCATGGTCTTGCGCATCTGTTCGAACTGGCGGACCAGATTGTTGACCTGCTGGACTGTGACGCCGGCACCCCTTGCAATACGGGCCCTGCGGCTTCCGTTGAGAATATCGGGGTCGTGGCGCTCCTGGGGCGTCATGGACTGAATGATGGCTTCTACCCTGGCCAGCTCCTTTTCCGGCAGATTGCCAGCCTCGGCCAGCTTTTCGCTCAGGCCGCTCATGCCGGGAATGAGCTTCATGATGCTTTGCAGACTGCCCAGTTTCTTGACCCTGCGCATCTGCACGAGAAAGTCCTCCAGATCGAAGGTCGCCTTTCTCATCTTCTTGGCCAGCTCTTCAGCTTCTTCTGCCTTGATGGTCTCCTGGGCCCTTTCCACCAGGGTGACCACATCGCCCATGCCCAGGATACGGCCGGCTATGCGGTCAGGGTGAAAGACTTCCAGTTCGGAAAGCTTTTCGCCCATGCCCACAAACTTGACCGGGGCTCCTGTCACGGATTTGATGGAGAGTGCTGCACCGCCACGGGCGTCGCCGTCCATCTTGGTCAGAACCACGCCGCTTATGCCCAGCTTTTCGTTGAAGGTCTCGGCAACTGTTACGGCATCCTGACCAGTCATGGCGTCTGCCACGAAGAGGATTTCCTGGGGATTGACCGCACTCTTGATGTCCGAGAGCTCGCGCATGAGCACTTCGTCGACATGGAGCCTGCCCGCGGTATCGATGATGACCACCGATGCCTGTTCCTCGCGGGCCCTTTCCATGGCCTGCTTCGCAATCTCCACAGGATTCATGTCCGTGGTGGAGGGGAAGTAGGGCATGGCAAGCTGCTTTGCCAGCACAACAAGCTGGTCAATGGCCGCGGGGCGGTAGACGTCTGCCGGCACAAGGTAGGGGCGCATCTTCTGCTTGCGCAGATAGTTGGCAATCTTGGCAGCAGATGTGGTCTTGCCCGAACCCTGCAGGCCGACCATCATGATGACTGCCGGAGTCTGTCCCTGCAGGGAGAGAGCAGTGGTATCGCCGCCGAGAAGCTCAATGAGCTGCTCATTGACTATGCTGACCACCTGCTGTTGCGGAGAAACGCCGCGGATCACCTCCTGGCCCAGGCATTTCTCGCGCACCTTCTCAATGAAGCTGCCGACGACCTTGTAGTTTACGTCGGCCTCGAGCAGAGCCAGGCGGACTTCGCGAAGTCCTGCCTTGACGTTCTCCTCATTGAGTGTGCTTATCCCGCGAAAGGAACGGAATACGTTGCTGAGTCTGTCGGAAAGACTTTCAAACACAACTGATACCCTACATGCGTTTGCTTGGGATGCGCCGTATGCCTGCCCTGTTGAGGGCATGAGGGGCAGACGGTTGGAAAAAGGCAAAAGTCCAGCTCTTCCCTGCCCGGCGAAAAGCTGGGGCAAAAGAGGGAAGTACTGGAGACACAAGGAAAGACCCCATACACGCAACTTGGCTCGCGGTCAAGATCTTTTTCCCGGCAAATCCGCACTGCAGGCCGGTCGGGCGCTTTTTGCACGCCCCTCTCCCGTCCTTTCGGGGATGCTCTCCAAGCCTCTCTCCCAGCCTGCCTCTTGCCTAACGAAAATTGCTGCTTATCTATGACAAAAACTCCCTTATCCCCTCCATGCCGTCCTGCGTGCCATCCTTGCATGGCATTTCTTTAGGATGCGCGGGCAATCACTCCCAGGCCCGGACCATGCGGGGAATATCGAGGTTTCACCAGAGGTACCTATGTCTGACGAGAAAAAGGATCTCTCCATGCCGGCCGAAGACAAGCCCGACGGGCAGACTCCGGAACAGACCGTGGACGAGGACAAGAAAGATACGAATACCCTGCGCGTGCGCAGGGCCAGGGTGCATACTCCCTACCGGATGGACCGCAAAAGATCTCCCAGGGAAGAGGCCCCAAAGAGGGAACACCCGCGTTCCGCAGGGCCCTTTGATCCCAGGGAACAGCAGGACCCTGCGCGCGATCTGCCGGACGTTCTGCCTGTCGTTGCCCTGCGCGATGTGGTTCTCTTCAATTTCATGATCCTGCCACTCTTCATCACCAGGGATCGCTCTGTTGCGGCCATTGAAACAACAGTGAACGGCCCGCACTTTGTGCTCGCCCTGACCCAGAAGAACGAGGAGGACGACGATCCTGCAGAAAACGATCTCTACACCACAGGTACTGTCGTGCAGGTCCTGCGCATCCTGAAGATGCCAGACAACAGGATCAAGGCCCTTGTCCAGGGTGTTGCCAGGGCAAGGGTGCGCAAGCTGACAACCACAGGCCCCTATCTGAAGGCCGAGGTGGACTATGTCACTGAGCCCGAGGTCGAGCACGATGCCACTGTCGAGGCCATGCTGCGCGTTGCCAGGGAATTGTGCGAGAAGGTTATGGCCCTGCGGGGCGTGACATCCCCCGAACTTGTGAAGCTCTTGCAGAGCGTGGACGAACCCGGGCGCCTTGCGGACCTTGTGGCTGCCAATCTGCGCATGAAGACCGACGAGGCCCAGAAGCTTCTGGAAATCCCGGATCCGGTCGAACGCCTGCGCCGCGTGACAGAGAAGCTGCAAAGCGAGGTCGAGGTCGCAACAGTCCAGATGCGCATCCAGTCTTCCACCAAGGAAGGCATAGACAAGGCGCAGAAGGACTACTATCTGCGCGAACAGCTCAAGGCCATACGTCACGAGCTCGGAGACGCCGAGGAAGGCGGGGCCGAGGAGATTGAAAAACTCAAGGAAGCTCTCGAGAAGGCTGGCCTTCCGGAGGATGTGAAGAAGGAGGCGGACAAGCAACTGCGCAGACTCTCCCTCATGCACGGGGACGCTGCCGAGGCCAGTATCATCCGCACCTACCTTGAGACAGTGAGCGAACTGCCCTGGCAAAAGCTCTCTGACGACAATCTCGACATCAAGAATGCCCAGCAAATCCTGGACGAAGATCACTACGGTCTTGCCAAGATCAAGGACCGCATTCTGGAATACCTGAGCGTCCACAAGCTCAATCCCGACACCCACGGATCCATTTTGTGCTTTGTGGGCCCTCCAGGGGTTGGCAAGACCAGCCTTGGCAAATCCGTTGCCAGGGCCCTTGGCCGCAAGTTCGAAAGGCTCTCACTTGGCGGCATGCACGACGAGGCGGAAATACGCGGCCACAGGCGCACCTACATAGGAGCCATGCCTGGCCGCATCATCCAGGCCCTGCGTCATGCGGGTACAAGGAACCCTGTCATTGTCCTTGACGAGATCGACAAGGTTGGCACCGACTTCCGCGGAGATCCCCAGTCCGCCCTGCTCGAAGTGCTGGATCCCGAACAGAACAACACCTTCAGCGATCACTATCTGAACGTTCCCTTTGATCTTTCAAAGGTCATGTTCCTGTGCACGGCAAACCAGCTCGAAACCATTCCGGCTGCCCTGCGCGATCGCATGGAAATCATCCGCCTGCCTGGCTACACCATGCAGGAAAAGGAAGCCATTGCCGAACGCTATCTTGTGAAAAAGCGCGTCACAGACAACGGCCTTGCCATGGGTGAGGTGAACATCGGTTCAGACGCCCTCGAAGGCATCATCCTGAACTACACCCGCGAGGCAGGCGTGCGCGAACTCGAGCGCCAGATTGGGGCTGTGTGCCGCAAGCTTGCCCGCAAGAAGGCCGAAGGCGAAGAGCCTCCCTTCTCTGTCTGCGAAAAGGATCTGAAGGAGCTTCTCGGGCCTGCCATCTTCCTGGACGAGGAGTTCGAGGACACCCTTCTCCCCGGCATGGCCTACGGCCTTGCCTGGACAAGGGCAGGCGGCGAGGTTTTGACCATCGAGACGGCTGTGGTGGAAGGCAAGGGCAAGGTCCTGCTCACAGGCTCCCTTGGCGATGTCATGAAGGAAAGCGCCCAGGCTGCCATAAGCTATCTGCGCAGCCACGCACCGACCTTCGGTCTTGATGCCGGCTTTGACGACAAGCACGACATACATGTGCACGTCCCGGATGGGGCTACCCCCAAGGACGGTCCCTCTGCCGGCGTCACCCTGACGACTGCCCTGCTCTCTGCCCTGAAGGACGCGCCTGTGCGCTCGGATCTGTGCATGACAGGCGAAATCGACATCAAGGGCAGGGTGCTGCCTGTTGGCGGCATCAAGGAAAAGCTGCTCGGAGCCATGGCCCGCGGTCTCAAGAAGGCCATCATCCCCTGGCAAAACGAAAAGGACCTTGTGGACATCCCTGCAGATCTGCGCGAGAAGCTGGAAATCATTCCCGTGCGCTACTACAGCCAAATCTACGAGATTGCCTTCAGCGAAGAGGCAAGGGCAGCCAAACCGAAGCCGCGGACAAGGTCAAAAAGCACAAAAAGAAAGGCGCAAGGCTCGGAGGTCGCGACAAGCGAGACCGAACAAGCCAACAACGCCTAAGCACTGATTCATTGAGGAGTGGGGGCTGCCCTCTTGGGTGGCCCCCGTCTTGTACATGGAAGAAAGCATCAGAACCCTTCTTGCAGGGACAACTGCCCTTCTTGCGGGCCACGTGGACAATCCCCGCCTTGAGGCAGAGATACTTCTTGCCCATATCCTTGGGAAGGATCGTTTGTTCCTTCGCCTGCACGACAGGGACAATGTGGAGGGCGAGAAGGCATCTTTTCTGCAGGACCTTGCAGGTCGCAGGCTATTGGGCGAGCCCATAGCCTACCTGACAGGAAAAAGGGAGTTCTTTGGCAGGGAGTTTGGCGTAGCAAGGGGTGTGCTCATTCCCCGCCCGGAAACGGAACTCATGGTCGAGACAGCCCTTGAGCTTGCAGGGGAACGGAAAAGCCTTCTCATTGCTGACCTTGGCGCAGGAACGGGCTGCATTGGCATAAGCCTTGCCCTGGAAAGGTCGGGGGTTGCAGGCTATCTTCTGGAAAAATCGCCCCTGGCCATTTCGGTTTGCAGAAAAAACAGGGACCGATTGGGTGCGCAATCGCTTGTGGTCCTTAAGGCAGACATGAAAAACGTCCCACTTCCCGATGCCTCCCTCGACATGGTTCTTGCCAACCCACCCTACATTGCGAAGGATGATCCGGCAGTGGAGGAAGGGGTGCGCAGATACGAGCCGGGATCTGCCCTCTTTGCGGACAACGCAGGCCTTGAACTGCTCGAGGCCTGCGTTTGCGAGGCCAGAAGGCTCTTGAAAAAGGGCGGCTGGGTTCTTCTCGAACACGGCCTTGCACAAGGGGAAGCAGTGCGACACATGCTCGCCAAAAAACATTTTTGCGAATTTTTTACAAAAAAGGATCTCGCAGGGCTTGACCGATTGAGTATTGCGCGTGTATAAGTCGCACGCAATCGGCGCATGGCGGCCAGCAAGGCCCAAATGTCACCCGGATGCAAAAAAAATTTTGAAAATTGCAAAATTTTGCTTGCCAAGCCCGAAGTTTTTGGGTAAATACATCGACTCGTGTGCTGGCGTAGCTCAATCGGCAGAGCAGCTGATTTGTAATCAGCAGGTTGTAGGTTCGATTCCCATCGCCAGCTCCATTCTGCCAAACAGCTGCCCGACACAAGACCAGGGATTTCCCCTCAGTGCCTGGCAGCAGAACATACGAATTATGTGGTGGGGTTCCCGAGCGGCCAAAGGGAACAGACTGTAAATCTGTCGTCAGTGACTTCGGTGGTTCGAATCCACCCCCCACCACCAGCAGCCCTTCTCGGGGTTCTTGCAAAACTGCCTTGGCTGTAGAAGACGAAAGTCGGTGACTACGGTGCGGTAGAACTCCTTCCAGACCGTTTGGGGTCTTGGAGACACGATCCGGCGCCTGTATGCGGGAATAGCTCAATGGCTAGAGCATCAGCCTTCCAAGCTGAGGGTTGCGGGTTCGAGTCCCGTTTCCCGCTCCACACTACTTTCCTCACACAACTTTCTTCTGCACTCAAGTTATCCCTGGTAGTCAGGGACGGTTTATGCAAACGCCCGCAAAGCTGCACGCTTTATACGCGGGCTGTTTGTCTAATCGGATTTCAGCACAAAATCAATTTCTTCATTTCCAGGGAGACATTAACATGGGCAAGGAAAAGTTCGTCCGCAGTAAGCCCCACGTAAACATTGGCACAATCGGCCACATCGACCATGGCAAGACCACCCTGACTGCAGCCATCACCAAGGTTGCCAGCCTCAAGAACGAGGGTTCCTTCATTTCCTATGACGAAATCGACAAGGCCCCCGAAGAAAAGGCTCGTGGTATAACCATCGCCACCGCACACGTCGAGTACGAGACCGAGAAGCGCCACTACGCTCACGTGGACTGCCCCGGCCACGCTGACTACATCAAGAACATGATCACCGGTGCTGCCCAGATGGACGGCGCAATCTTGGTGGTTGCCGCTACCGACGGTCCCATGCCCCAGACCCGTGAGCACATCCTGCTCGCCCGTCAGG
>ENA-ORSJ01001281-ORSJ01001281.1-human-gut-metagenome-genome-assembly--contig:-NODE-1281-length-21876-cov-2.773750_pt1 | contig 21876 bp, 20 predicted proteins | sample MGYA00242191_ERZ509158 | MGnify/ENA primary metagenome ERZ509158 (study PRJEB26280, sample SAMEA2338623) | human gut metagenome | biome: human gut; feature: human-associated habitat; material: faeces...
CTCTGTTGTCCGGAAGCGAAAGCGCCGCGCATCCTGTATGGTGCTGCCTGTTCCTATGCACAAAAGGATGTCGTGGGCCTCGACATCGTCCGGATTCAGGTAGTGGCAGTCGTTGGTGGCAACAACCGGTATGCCCTCGCTCCTGCTCAGTTCGAGAAGGCCGTTGTTGACTGTGGTCTGCTCCTGTATGCCGTTGTGCTGCAGTTCGAGATAGAAGTGGCCGTCAAAGAGTTTCGAGCAGTAGCGGGCAAGGTTTGCCGCGACATCCATGCGCTTCGAGAGAATGGCCTGGGGAATTTGGCCCTGCAGGCAGGCCGAGAGGCAGGTGATGCCCTTGGCGTGGGCAGAGATTACGTCCCAGTCTACCCTGGGCTTGTAGAAAAAGCCCTCCTGCCAGCCGGCAGTGACAATCTTGAGCAGATTGTGGAATCCCTCTTCGTTGCGCGCAAGAAGGATCAGGTGGTTGCGGCGCCTTGCAGAGTCGGATGTGGTGTCAAAGCGGTTTGGCGTCACGTAGACTTCGCAGCCGAAGATGGGCTTCAGGCCATATTCCCTGCAGGCCTCCTGAAACTGGCCAGCGCCGAACATATTGCCGTGGTCCGTGATGGCGCAGGAGGACATGCCAAAATCCTTGGCCCTGGCGCACAAATCCTTGAGCCGGATGGCGCCGTCGAGCATGCTGTATTCGGTATGGCAGTGAAGGTGGACAAAATCGGACATATAGTGACTGACTCCGCTGACAGATCCTTGTGACGGACCCTGTGTATATATATGATGGGTATCGGTGGAAGGGGCAGGGAAAGTACCAGGGCTTCCCCAAATGCCATGGACTTCTTTTGCCAAAGCTCCCCCTTTTTTGCAAGGCAGGGGGAACGTCCTTGTTTTATTTATCAAGTGATAACAAATAGTTGAGCTGGTGTATCCGGATGGTTTCGGAAAAAGGGTAGGGAGGAGCCAAATTTTTCGCGTTTTGCACCTTTACAGGAATGAATGAGGAACTATCTTCTTTTGCGAAAGAAATGGATGGCAGCAATGGAAAGCATCTGCAAGATCCGGGAAACACCGGGGAATATTTCAGCAAAACATCCTATATGACCATCCGTACCACTATTTTGCAAGCAAAATTCAATTGCAATACAGAACAAAAAACACTGCAAACAAATTTAAAAAAAATCAAATGGAGCAATATCATGCCGTACTTCATTCCTGTCAGAAAGAATATGCACGACAACTACCAGGGTGTGTCCCGCCTGCACGATGACATAGATCGCCTGTTTGGCGGAAACATGTTCCCCGGCCACTGGATGCGCCAGAACATGCCCGAACGCGTGGCAGAGCAGCCCGACATCACTCCCATGCTTGACGTGACTGCCAACGAGGAAGCCTACTTTGTGCATATCGAGCTTCCCGGCGTGTCCCCCGAGGATGTGAACATCAAGGTCGCGGATAATGTACTCACCATCTCCGGCGAGAAGAAGAACGAGGTCCGCGAGGGCGTGCGCGTCTTTGTGCAGGAGCGCGGCTACGGAACCTTCTCAAGGGCCCTTTCCCTTCCCGAGGACGCAGACGCGGAACGTATCAGGGCCTTTGCCAAGGACGGCGTGCTCATGGTGGAGATTCCCCGCAGGAAGCCGGAGGAAGTCAGGACCAGAACCATCGAGGTTCAGCGCGGCTAGAAAGTTTGTCATGGGACTGGAGCATCTTCTCCCGCTCCCGTCCCAGGCGCCAGATGCATGGCGCGCCCCATTCGGACTCCCTTGGCGGAGTCCTTTTTGTTTGGCAGAAAAACAAGAAATTTTTCGTTGTACAATTTTCAGATTGTACAGATTGACACAGAATAAAAATAGAAAAAGTTCAAGAAAATCTCTTTACAGACTGCAAAGATGATTTACCTATGATGTTGAAAGAAGGAAAGCATGGAGCGGTTAGAACCCCATGAATGATTCCCTTCAAGAATAACTTTGAAAGATATTTTTTGGAGGACAAGATAATGGCTACTTATTTGACAGATAGAAAGCTCCCCACAGTCGCAGGTATGCGTGGCGTCAATCAGTTGCACGATGACATCGACCGTCTTTTTGGCGGATTCTTTGGCAGGGATTTTCTCCCCGACTTCTTCACCAGGGACGAAAAGGCACTGATGCCGCAAATCGACTTCAAGAGCGATGACAAGACCTACACAATGTCCGTGGAACTGCCCGGTGTGGCTCCTGAGGACGTGAAAGTCGAGGTCAATGGCAACGAGCTCACCATTTCCGGCGAAAAGAAGGAAGAGGTGAAGGAAGACGGCAAGACCCATGTGCAGGAAAGGCGCTATGGCTCCTTCATGCGCAGCATGACCCTGCCGGAAGACGCTGACTGCGAGAGCATCAAGGCCGTCACCAAAAACGGTGTGCTGACCCTGGAAATCGCCCGCAAGGCGCCCGAGCAAAGCAAGGTCAAAAGCATCGAGGTGCAGAGAGGCTAACAGACCCTGACTGCAAAAGGCATATTGCCCAAATTGAGTAAACATTGGGCTTGGGAAATACCCCCGAAAAGGGATGTCTCCCAGGCCCTTTTTTTTGTGCCCGCTGGGCGCACAAGGTATGTATTGCCTGCAACAAATGGCAGGGATATGGTGCAGGTGAGTATCCCGGAAGTGGCATTTGTCGCTGTGGCCGGTTTGCAAAGTCCCAAAAAAGTTCAGGATAACAGGGAGGAGTGCATGGAAGCCAGCAGGCTTGCACAGCGTGAAGGTCTCATACCTGTCGTTTCTGCCATAGACAGAAACTACATCCCCATATACAGCGCCTTTCTCGCCTCTTTTCTTGAGCACACAAGTCCTGACAGAGAGTACGAACTGATTCTGCTCACGGACAATGTTCCTGCGACTGCCATATGCGCCCTGCAGGAACAGATGCATGGGTATGCCAACGTAGCCTTGCGCAGCATTGATATGGGCGGCTATGCGGTCCCGAATTTCAGCGTGCACGACAAGTACACAAAGGCTACCTTTTTTCGTCTCATGATCCCCGAGCTTTTGGCTGAATACGACAGGGCTCTCTACCTGGACGCAGATATTGTTGTTCTGGGAGATGTTGCCGAACTGTTTGACGCCCACAGGGAAGAGCTTGCGGCAGCTGTCCTTGATTTCGATATACAGGGCATGCTCTCGAATCCAGCCTATCATATGCCGTTTTGTCCGATGTACGATGGATACGAGTACCTTGTAAAATACTGCGATATGGAGCCCGTGCAAACAGCAAGCTACTTCAATGCCGGGGTACTTGTGCTGAATCTGCAGGAGATGCGCAGATGCAAGAGGACAGAGGCTTGTCTTGAGCTTCTGAACACAAAGCCCTTTGCCTATGTGGATCAGGACATCCTGAACCTTGCCTTCGGAGGGCATGTGCAAACCCTTCCCTATGAATGGAACTTCGTTGCCAATCCGAACCCGAAGATTGTCTTCACCCAAAAGCTTCTTGAGGAGAGGGAAAGGGCATCCGCCCATATCAGGCTCCTGCACTTTGCAGGTCTTCAGCCATGGCGGGAAGCCAAGGAGATAGCCTATGAGGAATACTTCTGGTTCTATGCCAGGAAGTCCATGTACTACGAGGCCCTGATCCGACAAAAGCAGGATGCCCAAATAAGGGCACAAGAGTGCCCGAAAGAATAGTGGCAATCCCGGCAAGAGTCTGCCGGCCAGAGCGTAAAAGCCTGAACGAGGCGCTGAGGTCAGGGGCAAGATCGTCCTTCAAGACCGCCAGAAGAATCTCTGCTGCCCTGGTTCTCGAGATTGCTGTGACGCTCTTTTGTTTGGCACAAGGCTTCAGGATTTTGTTGCGGGCATTGCCAGTGCGACTATGCGTACCTCGATATCCACAGAACTTCCCTTTGCGTATCAGGGGGCAGGCTTGAGAGCATAGTGGCAAGGGCATGAGATGCAGGGGCTGAAGCGGGCGCAGATGCGGGTGCTTCAGTGGGGGCAGGATCAGCCTTGTCTGGTTTGGATTTGGGCTCTGCAAAGAGGTCGGCAATAGACCAGTCCAGGGCCCTTGCAAAGTCGAACAGACGTTCGAACCGTGGCGCAATCAGCCCCTTTTCCATACGGCACAGGGACTCCTGTGAAATCCCGAGTGTTTCGGCCAGGGCTTCCTGCGTCATGCCCTTCGCCTTTCTTTGCGCTGCGATTTGTGCACCGAAAAGACGTGTTACGTGCCGTGCCTTGCCTTGCCCATTCTCTACTCGCTGTGAATCCACGTGAAAATACGTCGGTGATCTGATAGCGGCCTGCTTTTTGCCACTTTTGTGAAAAAAAGGTATCGTGAGAACCACAAGTTCTACAGGGGAATACCCATAGAGTATTGATCTCTAGCATAACTTGGGAAAATCGGTAAATACAATTTTGCTAGAATTCAATAGTCAGTGGTATAACATGCCATTTGTTGTTTTATCTGGAATAGAGGTGATAATATGAAATTTGCAAATATTTTTGTAACTTTTTTGATGGTAATATTTTTCAATTCTGTTGCTGTTCAGGCTCAGGAACAATGCTTTCCTGAAAAAATACTTTCAAGCCATACAAAGCATTGCACGCTTAAAGGGTATTATATAGAAGAAGTCATGGATATTCCATCTGAAATTATGATCAATATTCAGGGTGAGGAAATCAGACTTGTTGCTGATCCGGAAGCTATTGAAAAGAATTTCAAGGGTATGGAAGGAAAAAAATTCCAGATAACATATGAAAAGGTCTATGGTTTTGTTGGCGACGGATGCGATGAGTATTTGAGATTTGTCTCTGCCAAGAACATCAATTGATTCAGGTTTGAGGCTTATTCGGAAACATTCCTTGTGACACCCCCGACTACGAGTACATTGTTTCGGGGGTGTCTGCGTATCCAGAAGACACAAGAAATACCTCCTCACGCTCAGTCGCCGTCAAAAGTGATAAAAATCACTATCCATGTAATTACTTGTGATTCAAATGGTTTATCTTGTTTTTGACAAGGAGATGAGCGCAGGATTTTGGGTCAAAAAACATTTTTTTCACAAAATAGCTTGACTGTTTAACCAATCAAGCGTAACTTTCTCCTTGGTTGAGCGGAAAAGAGTTTTCCAGGGCAAGACGGTGAGAGGGTGCTGCATCAGGAACAAGCAGTCCCCTCACTTGGCAATCTCGGATCCAATACTCTTCCACATTCCCTCCTTTGGATAGACACGAAAAAAGGCTCCTTCTGATAAGCGGCAGAAGGAGCCTTTTGCTACTGTGTTCCAAAAGCGAAGATGCGGCTATTCCAGGCAGATTATGTCCATCTGCGTGCCTGTGAGGGGCTCTGGGCCGTCTGCCTGCACAAGATAGGTGTGCTCTATGCCGACCATGCCCATTCCTGGCACTGAAATCTTGGGCTCAAGGGCTATGGCCATTCCTTCTGCCAAGGGTTCGTTGAAGGAGCGGGCAAAGGCGGGCCATTCGTCCAGGGCAAGGCCAATGCCGTGCCCAAGGAAGGGCACCTGATCGCGGCCAAGACCCATGAAGCTCTCCCTCACATTGTTCTTCTTCGCCATTTGAAGCGCGTTGCTCCAAAGCTCCTGCGGTGTAACACCAGGGCGCATGAGCTCTAGCGTGGAGCACAAGATGTCCCTGCAGATCTTTTGGGCACTCGCGAGTTTGGCGGGAATGGTTGAAGGGTGTCCAGACCAGTACACCTGGGTGCGGTCCGTGTGGTAGCCGTATTTCTGGCAGCCCATGTCCAGAGAAAGGCACTGGTTCTTCTCCCACACGCGATCCCTGGAACCCAGGAAGGGGACAGCAGGATGCAGGCCTCGGCAGCCCAAAGGGCCATTGTAGGGAGTGGGGTAGAGGCCGCTTGTTCCTGTCGACGCGTAGCCAAAGAACATCTCCTCGCCGTGTGAGCGCATGCGGCACATGCCGTCACAGCCCCTTGCCATGACTTCGGAGATGTACACGCAGGCAAGTTCCTGCTCGCTCATCCCTGCCTCGAAAAGTTCGGGAAGCACGAGGTCGTACACTTCCGCGTGGATTTCCCCGCAGGTACGCATTCTCTCCTGTTCGAACGGGGATTTCACGGAGCGTGCCCTGTTCATGATGCCGTCAGCTGCAACAAAGCGCGCGTTTGGCACGCGCTTTTGCAGCATTTCCGCCATGGTCCAGCTGAAATTGTCCTTGTCCACTGCCAAAACCTCTCCCAGGGGGCTGCCCGCCTCTGCTGTGAGAGCAGGAATTTCCCTGTAGGAGACAAAGGGCAGGATATGGCTTAAGGGAGACTCCACCCTTGCCCGCTCAACGCCCTTGCGCAGCAAAAGCACTGGTTCTCCTTCTCTGGGCAGCCAGAAAAGGCCTGTGCCAAGGCAGCCCGTAAGGTAGTAGATGTGGACCTTGTCCGAGAGAAGAAGGCCGTGTGCTTCAGGCTGAAGCCTTGCCAAAAGCTCGCGCACGCGTGCGTGCCTGGCCTCGCATTCGGCAAGGGGCAGGGTTTCCAGGGCGTCGAGTTCGGATGCTGGGGATGCAGGCATGAAGGTCTCCTCGATGGGTGCAGAAATGTTACATGGAAAAAAGAACAGTGAATGACTTGGATTTGTGACACTATCCCGAACACTTTGTCCTGTCCAGAAAGCCTTTTCCGAAATCAGAAGCAATTTCACTCTTGCGCGCCTGCCCCTGCAGGGCCTATGTTCGGCTTTCGCCCTGAAAAGCCCGGCTTTGCGTATTTCCCCCTTGCACGTGCGAAAAAGCGGGAAGGGCAGGGACTTTCCACCGTATTCTTTTGAGGGAGGTACGTTACAGGTATGCACGCCTTGTTGCAGAGGGTTTTGGCTGCGTCGCTTGCGGATGAAAGCGCTTCATTGGGAAGAGAGGACGCGTGCGCGATCTCCACCTTGCCTTGGGAAGACAACGTGGAGCTTTTGGCTGTGGCAAATGCCGTACGCCAGCTGCGTGGTCCAAAGGGCACAGGCTCCTGCGCCATCATCAACGCCAAATCCGGAAAATGTCCGGAAAACTGTGCTTTTTGCGCCCAGTCCGCCCACTACCACACAAACGCCCCCATCTACCCCCTGATGGGCACGGACGAGCTTTTGCGCCACGCAGAAGAGATGGCAGCACACGGCATTGCGCGCTGCGGCATTGTCACGAGCGGAACGGCCCTTTCGGACAGGGAGCTGGACGCATTGTGCGCGTCCGTTGAGATAATGCGAAGCAGGGTTGGCATATCCTTGTGCGCTTCCTTGGGCCTTCTCACCGAGGAAAAGGCGAAGCGGCTTCGCGAGGCAGGCATTACCCGCTACCACCACAATCTGGAAACCTCCCGCTCCCACTTTTCGGCCATCTGCACAACCCATGCCTACGACGAGGACATAGAGACATTGCGCATTGCCCGCAAGACAGGCCTTGAAGTGTGCAGCTGCGGCATCTTCGGCCTTGGCGAGACCTGGGAGCAGCGCGTGGAGCTTTTGGGAGACCTTGCAGACATTGGTGTGGACTCGCTGCCTGTCAATTTCCTCTGTCCTGTTCCTGGAACCCCCTTTGGCGAACGAAAACACCTTGCCCCAAGGGAAGCCCTGCGCGTTTTGGCACTCGCAAGGCTCATGCACCCAAAGAAGGAAATCATTGTCTGCGGAGGGCGCCTTGCCACCCTGCACGAGGAGCAGTCATGGGTGCTTGCCAGTGGAGCGAGCGCCATCATGACAGGCAACTATCTGACAACGCGCGGCTGCGGCTACGAGGACGACGACGCGCTTCTTGCCACCCTGGGCACCTTGAGAAGATAGGGGTCCTTGTTTGCATATCCGGGATCTTGCACAAAAGGAGGTCGAGCGTATCCCTCATGCGGGGTGACGCCAAAGTTCAATGAAGGGAGTTTTTGTCACTGCCACGGACACGGAAGTGGGCAAGACGATTACAAGCTGTGCCCTGGCTCTCACACTTGCCAATACCCGCGTCATCAAACCCATACAGACAGGCTGCCTTGCAAGGGAAGAAGGCATATATGTGCCGGATGTGGAGATGGTCAAAAGCCTTGGCGGAAGGGCAGAGGCATTGCACTGCTTCTATCCACCCTGTTCCCCGCATCTGGCACTGGCGCTTGCCAAAACGCATCTTTCTTGTGCTGACCTTGCCAGCGAAATTCGCGCAAAGGCCCAGGAGGAGCCCGACTCCCCGGTCATAGTGGAAGGGGCAGGGGGCATATACGTTCCCATCAACGAAAACGAGACCATGCTGGACCTCATGCTGGAGCTGGATCTTCCGGTGCTCCTTGTGGTGGGCAACAGGCTTGGCTGCCTCAATCAGGCGCGCTTGAGCATTGAGGCCCTGCAGCTTCGGGGCCTGAAAGTCGTGGGCATGGTTTTGAACCGCGCACAGTCTGCGGATGTCTGCGATCCGGGGTGCGGATCTGATGCAGGCTACGAGGACGAGGAGCGCATCCTCAACGACAATGCGAGAAGCCTTGAATCCCTTGGCAAAAAATGCGGGGTTCCGCTTCTTGCGGACATTCCCTACCTTGGAGGGGACATCGCTTCTTGCAAGGATGAACTTGTCTCGGGCTTTGCCCCTGTTGCGCAAAGGGTGCGCGACCTTTGGGCTGCGCCCAATGAAACGGATGCGGACCTTGCCTTTGACAGGGAGCATCTGTGGCACCCCTACACCTCGGCCACCAATCCCCTGCCCGTATACGGGGTCAAGGCCACACGCAAAAACCGTATCCTGCTTGAAGACGGCAAGGAGCTCATTGATGGCATGTCCTCCTGGTGGTGCGCAGTGCACGGCTACGGAAACGAGAACATTGTGCGCGCCCTGCAGGCCCAGGCTGCCCGCATGAGCCACGTGATGTTCGGAGGCCTTACCCACAGACCAGCAGTAGCACTTGCAAGGCGCATACTCTCCCTTGTTCCTGAAGGCCTCACCCACCTCTTCTTTGCAGATTCCGGCTCTGTTTCCGTGGAAGTGGCCCTCAAGATGGCTGTCCAGTACCAGATATCCCTGGGCCGCACAAAAAGGCGCCATTTCCTCACCCCCATGGGCGGCTACCATGGGGACACCCAGGGCGCCATGAGCGTGTGCGATCCCGTAAACGGCATGCACACCCTCTTCACGGGCCTCTTGCCAAGGCACTATTTCATGGAACGCCCCCCCTGCCGCTTCGATGCACCCTACGACCCGTCCTGCCTTGACGACGCACGGGCAAGGATAGCTTCCCTGAAGGACGAGATCGCTGCTGTCATCCTGGAGCCGGTGGTCCAGGGCGCAGGGGGCATGTGGTTCTACCATCCCCGCTATCTGAAGGAATTGCAGGATCTTTGCCGCGAGCACGACATCCTCTTCATAGCGGACGAGATAGCCACAGGCTTTGGCCGCACTGGAAGGCTCTTTGCCTGCCAGTGGGCGGGGATTACGCCAGACATCATGTGCATTGGCAAGGCTCTCACCGGGGGGATGATGACAGGCGCTGCCACCCTTGCCACGGAGCGTGTTGCCCGCGGCATAGGAGAGGCTACTCCCGAACTTGGCGGAGGCCTTCTCATGCACGGGCCAACCTTCATGGCCAATCCCCTTTTCTGCGCAACTGCCCTTGCAAGCATTGAGGAACTTCTGGATTCCCCCTGGCAGGAGCGCGTGAAAAACATTGAAGCCCTTCTTGAAAAGGGCCTTGCCCCCTGCAGGGGCAGGGAAGGGATTTGTGATGTGCGTGTCCTTGGCGCCATTGGCGTTGTGGAGACAGAACATCCCGTGGACATGGCTCGTTTGCAGAAGTTCTTTGTGGAGAAGGGTGTCTGGATCAGGCCCTTCGGTCGCCTTGTCTATCTTATGCCGCCCCTGGTGACACCGGATGAGGATGTGCAAAGGCTTTGTGCCGTGGTTTGCGAGGCAGTGGAAAGGGGACTTGCAGGCTAAGGCCTTGCAAGAAGAGAAAGAGAGTATACGAAAAGGGCCCTTGGCAAATGCTCTTTGCCAAAGGCCCTTCTCATGAGGAAAAACGGATATGGAACAGATGACAGACGATGAGCGCAGGCAGAAAATGCGGGAGCTTCGCCGCACCATGGAGGCCCGCAGGGTGGTTGTGCGCGTGCAGGAAAACCTGCGCATCCTGCGAAGGGAAAAGGGGCTTGGGCCGAAGGAGATGGCTTCCCTGCGTGAACAGCGTCCACACTTGAGTCCCCTTGAGGGTCGGGCGGACATGGAGCTTTCCACCCTGGCCTCCCTTGTGACAGCGCTCGGCGGAACGCTTGAGATAACTGTCCGCTTCCCGGACAGAAAGGACATGCGCCTTGTCTAAAGAAAAGCTCCGGGCATACCCCGGAGCAACAATGATTCCGAATCCTTGGACTTTTCAGGCCCTTTGGAAAATGTGCGCGGCAAGCTCCCTTGCGGCCACCCTGGCCTTTTTCCCTGTTTCCGTCAGGGGAATCTCGGAAACCCGTAGGTAGGCCCTGGGCACCCAGTATCTGGGCAAAACATGGCGGCAGAGTTTTTCCAGATTCTCCGCTGTCTCGCTGCCCACATGGAGCATTACGAGCTTTTCTCCCAGGCGCTGATCCGCAACCGAGGTCACGCAGAAGGGAAGGTGCAGGACAGGCTCCAGCAGTTCCTCCACTGCCTCCAGCTGCACCTTGATACCGCCGGTATTGACTACGTTGTCGCAGCGCCCCAGTATCCTGAAGCGCCCGTCGCCGTCTATTTCCGCAATGTCGTTGGTAACAAGCTCCCCTTCGGTCACGCGCGGGGCCCAGATGGCAAGCCTGCCGTCCGGGGTCAGGCGCACGCTCACACCAAAAAGCGGCGTGTACCATTCGGACGCCTCGGGACCGTTTACGCGGCGCAGGGCTATGTGGGACAGGGTTTCCGTCATGCCGTAGGAGGACCAGACCTCGTTTGGGAAATCCCGAAGTGCCTCGGCCAAAGGACCTGTCACAGCCCCCCCGCCTATGAGCAGGCAATCTATTTCCTTAAGCTTTTTTGCCGTACTTGCATCCTGCAGGCTCTCATAGACCTGCATGGCAGTGAGAGGCGCAAAGGTCACGTGCTTTTCAAGCGAGGCAAGGGGTGAGGACGAGGGCTGTGACACAATGAGATCCAGACCCCAGACAAGGGCGCGGACTACCATCATGCGGGCTGCTATGTAGCGCAGGGGCATGGCGAGAAGGGCCGTGTCCCCCTTTTTGAGGCGCAAAAAGGAGCAAGTAACCCTGGCGCTGTTGGCCATCCTGATCTTTTCCACGGCAATGGGCTTGGGGCTGCCGGTAGAGCCCGAGGTGAGCACTGTCAGTGTCGGGCACTTCTTGCGCCATTCCACTAAAAAGCGTGCCAGATCCCCCATGTGTCCCTCGCGCTTTACATAGCTTTCGGCAAAGGCAGTGAGGGTTCCGCCAGTCAGCTGCACGCCGTCCATGGTAAGCGGCAGGCTGACAAGCTCTTCCAGTTCCTTGGGGGCTGTGTTGTCTTCAAAGACGCAGTTGTTGTCCTTTTTGTCCAGCATATCAGACATTTCACACAATCTTTGTTTGCCTTGCTGTCCAGCGCAAAAAAGCCACAAGGGCAAGCAGGCTTGTGACAATGCCCATGGCGCTTGCAAGAGGAAGAGTGAGACCCAGGCCAATGGACGCATTGCACAGATAGGTGACGCAGACGGCAGTCATGAAGAGAGCCGGCAGGGTGGCAATCCAGTGCAGGCGCCCCTCCCTCGCAAGATAGACGGACACGGCCCAGAGAGTCACGCAGGCCATGCTCTGGTTTGCCCAGCCGAAGTAGCGCCAGATGACGGCAAAGTCCACCAGCGTCAGGGCAATGCCTGCGGCAAAGAGCGGTACGGTCAGAATAAGCCTTTTTCCCGGCCTGTCCTGCTTCATGTGCAACGCATCTGCCAAAAGCAGCCTTGCCCCGCGAAAGGCCGTGTCGCCAGTGGTAATGGGAAGGACCACAACGCCCAATATGGCAAGGGCACCACCAAAGGTTCCCAGCAATCCCACGGACACTTCCTTGACAACCAGCGTGGGCGAGCCAGCGGCAATGGCAGCCTGCAGGGCTTCGGAAGACTCATAGAAGGAAAGCCCGAGCGTTGCCCAGATGAGCCCTATGACGCCTTCGGCAATCATGGGGCCGTAGAAGAGCATGCGGCCGTGCTTCTCGCTTTCCATGCACTTTGCCATGAGCGGGGATTGGGTTGCATGAAAGCCGCTGATGGCACCACAGGCTATGGTGACAAAGAGCAGGGGCCAGCGGGGGAGATTGGAGGGATCCGCGTTTGTCACAAAGTCTGTGTTGGGGAGGATAGGCCTGTCACCAAGCATGAGGGCAGCCACAAGGCCTATGGTCATGACGAGCAAAAGCAGGCCGAAATAGGGATAGATGCGCCCGATGATGACATCAATGGGCATGAGGGTAGCCAGAAAGTAGTAGGCAAAGATAACGCAGGACCAGAAGAGAACGCCAAGGGGAGTTATGCTCGCGAGCAGAGCTGCGGGCCCAAGGACAAAGACAGCGCCCACCATGATCATGAAGAGGAGCGTGAAAATCTCCATGATGCGGCGCACACCCTTGCCAAAACTGTGGCCTATGATTTCCGGATAGGAGGCACCGCCAAGGCGCAGACTCATCATGCCGGAGCAGTAGTCGTGCACTGCTCCGGCAAAGATGGAGCCAATGACAATCCACAAGAGTGCCGAAGGACCGTACAGGGCGCCCAAAATGGGGCCAAGCACAGGGCCAAGGCCCGCGATGTTCAGAAACTGGATAAGAAAGATCTTGTATCTTGGAAGCTTAACGTAGTCTACGCCATCATTCTTGCTGTGCAGGGGAGTTGGGCGTTTTGCGTCAGCGCCAAAGACCTTTTCCACCACAGAACCATAGACAAGGTAGCCTGCCATGAGCAGAGCAAGACTTCCCCAAAAATACCATACTCCCGACATTCTGCCTCCTTGTAGCAGTCACTGGGGCTGAATTGCCTTGTGCGCGGGCTCTCATACCCTGCGCGCAAAGCCGAAAACGCAAGTGCGTCGATTCCTTGTTTAGGGCGATCGCTACGAGCCGAGGAAGGAAAGCATGCCCAAACCAAGCCAGGCCAAAAGATCAGGCTCATGTGCAGCAGGATCGCAGTGCAGGGCAGTGCCCACAATGTGCACAGGCATGATCTCGCAGTTGTCGGAAAAGAGCTTTCCTGTGCCAAGACCCTGGGGCAGGGGGCAGTCCAGGGTGCCACACCACTGGGCTATGGCGTTGAGGCCGATGTTGGACTCAAGGGCCGAAGTCACCCAGAAGCCTGCGCCGCTCATGATGGCAAGATCGATCCACTGCTCGCAGCCCTTGAAGCCGCCGTGCAGGCTGGGCTTCAGCACGAAGTAGGCAGGGGCAATCTCTTCCACAAGCTTCAGGCGCTCGCGCCTTGGCACTCCTATGAGCTCCTCGTCCAGGGCAATGGGTATGGGCGAGGTTTTGCACAATCTGGCCATTTCCTGCCACTGCCCTTTACGTATGGGCTGCTCTATGGAGTGGGGGGAGAATTTGGCAAGGGCTTCGAGCTTTTTGTCCGCTTCTTCAGGGGCAAAGGCTCCGTTTGCGTCAAGGCGCAGCTCGACCTTTTGCGGATCCGGGGCAAGGGAGCGCAGGATCCCAAGCATCTCGAGCTCGCTTTCAAAGTCTATGCCGCCTATCTTGCACTTGATGCAGGAAAAGCCTTGCTCAAGCTTCTCCTCCATGCGGCGTACCATGGTCTTCTTGTCGCCCATCCACACAAGGCCGTTGATGGCAATGTCTTCCTCGCCCCTGGCAAAGGGGGTCTTGAAAAAGCGCACGGATTTGGTCTTTACGTGCAAATGGGCAGTTTCCAAGGCCATGCGTATGGAGGAAGGTGTCTCTTCCGGGATGGCCGCGGAGGTGCAGGCGCCGGCCACAAAGGCGCGGGTGGCCTCTTCAAGCCTTGCCTCAAGGGCGTTCAGATTCCCCTCTTCTGCAGTGGGAAGCTCTGGGCTTAGGGCAGGCAGGGGCGCGCATTCGCCAACGCCAAAGACGCCGGCCGCCATGTCAAAAAGGACAACATACCAGACAGTGCGCGTGGTGTAGACGCCACGCGAGGTGCCGGCTGGTTCGTGAAAGTGCAGGGTGCGGCGCTTGATAGCATACTGCCAGGCCATGTTCACTCCTTGAAAGCCCCCTGGGGCTCTCCCAAATCACGGAAATTTCGGGTAGTCCTTGAAGTTGGGCTTGCGCTTTTCGAGGAAGGCCTTGCCGCCTTCCTGAGCCTCGTCCGTAAGGTAGTAGAGAAGGGTTGCGTCGCCGGCAAGCTCCTGTATGCCCGCCTGACCGTCCAGCTCTGCGTTGAGGCCTACCTTGATCATGCGCAGCGCCATAGGGCTCATCTCCATCATGCGCATGGCCCAGGCAACCACCTCGTCTTCCAGCTGGTCAAAGGGCACGACCTTGTTCACAAGGCCCATGTCCAGGGCTTCCTGGGCTGTGTACTGCCTGCACAGAAACCAGATTTCCCTGGCCTTTTTCTGGCCTACGATGCGCGCAAGGTAGCTTGCGCCAAAGCCCGCGTCGAAGCTGCCCACATGGGGGCCTGTCTGACCGAAGATGGCGTTTTCCGAGGCTATGGAAAGGTCGCACATGACATGGAGCACGTGTCCTCCGCCAATGGCGTAGCCATTGACCATGGCTATGACGGGCTTTGGAATGGAGCGAATCTGCTTTTGCACGTCCAGGATGTTGAGGCGCTTGACCCCGTCCTTGCCGCGGTAGCCGCCCCTGTCCTTCACGTGCATGTCGCCACCGCTGCAAAAGGCCTTGTCTCCTGCGCCAGTGAGGACAACGACGTTGATGTCCGGATCCTCCCTGCAGATGGCAAAGGCCTCGGACATCTCCTTGGTGGTCTCGGGCGTGAAGGCATTGCGGTATCTGGGCCTGTTGATGGTGATGCGCGCTATGCCCTCATAGTAGTCGAACAAGATTTCTTCGTATTCCTTGATGGTTTTCCATTCCCGGACAGCCATTGAGAAAACTCCTGTGAAAAAACGGGAACCCCTGCAATCTTTCTGCAATGGTTCTCCCTGCGTTGATTTTCCTGCATGGACAGAAATTGCCCTTGGGATCAGAGAAGAGAGGCATTGAGCTCCTTGCAGGCTTGGGCGTCCCGTACGGGATCGGTAACAACCTCCAGAAGGGTTGGTGCCGGGCCCTTGATAAAATCGGGCAGGATGCGCTCGAAGGCATCCATGTTTTCGGCACACGCATAGTGCAGCCCAAATCCCCTGCACATGTCCTTGGCTCGCAGATTGTTTGCGCCTGCTATGTGGCTGCGCAGATAGGGCGAGGCAAGACCATCCAGAGTACGGAAGATATTGCCTTCCTTGTTGTTAAAAAGCAAGACGTGCAGATTCTTGGGAAGCCTTGTCCGCCAGAGGGCATTCTGGTCGTAGAAAAAGCTCAAATCCCCAATGAGGCAATAGACATCTGTGCCATATGCTTCAAGGGCTTCGGCATTGCCAAGGGCAGCGGAAAGGGAGCCGTCTATGCCGTTGATGCCGCGGTTGCAAAAAACCCGTGTTCCCCGTGGAAGCTCCCAGTACTGGGCGTGGCGCACCACGGAGCTGTTGGCAAGGTGCAGGCAGGCATTTTCGGGCATGTTGCGCAGGAATGTTCCGACCAGATGCACGTCCGCAAAATCCCCTGGGCTACTCTTGAGTTTTGTGCGGATTTTTCTGGATTCCATAGTCCAGAAGTGTATGAAATCCCTGTCCGTCGCGCCTAGGGGAAGGTCAGCCAGAACCTTGACAAAATCGTTTGGCTCAGTGGCAAGGACGGTCTCAAGATGAGTATAGGTATCCGTGAGCTCTGCGTTGGGGCTGACAAGCCAGTGGACGAGATTCGGACAGGAGCGCAGGTATTTCTTGAACCTCTTGGAGACGATGTGCCCGCCAAGGCTTATGACAAGGTCCGGCCTGAAGGTTTGCAGCTTCTCCCCCCCTTCAAGGATCGCGAGATCCGCCCTGTCTGCACAGTCGATGGAGGCTGACAGATCGTCAAGGTTTGCAAGATGCTCCATGACGAGCACTGCCTTGCCGGAAAGTTTTGCAAGGGCTTTTTTTGTGTCCAGGGTGCCCGGCCGCATCTGCCCGCAGACAATGAGCACGCGGCGTGATTCCTGCCACTTTCCTGCAAGCTCGTCTGGCAGGGCAAATCCTGCTGGGCGAACCACGCGCACGCTGCGCTCCAGGGGAAGCTCTGTGGCCCCAAAGCCAAAGAGGGGTTCTGCCAGGGGCACATTGATGTGCACAGGGCCGGGCACAGGTCCCGTAGCCTTCAAAAGAGCCTCGTTTATGAGGCGGTTTCTGTGCCAGTCCTCTTCGGGGCCATCCTGACTTGGCAGATTCACTTCGCAGCGCACCACGTGCTCAAGGGCGTTTGCCTGGCGCATGGTCTGTCCGTCCTTCTGGTCTATCCAGGCCATGGGTCTGTCGGCAGAGATGAGGATGAGGGGGAGTTCCTGGTAGTATGCCTCTGCCACAGCAGGACTTGCGTCCATGAGGGCAGATCCGGAGGTCACGCACATGGCAACCGGCTCGCCCGTGACTTGCATGATGCCAAGGGCCTCGAAGGCTGCGCTTCGCTCGTCAACGCAAGGGAAGGTTTCAATGTCCGGGCAGGCCGCAAGGCTCTGGGCAATGGGCGAGCTTCTTGATCCCGCGCAGACAATGGCCCTGCGCACCCTGTGGGCAACAAGCAGGGAAACAAGCTGCAGGACGGATTTGTTTTCCGAATACATGACTCGATTCCTCCCTATGCCTCGTCGCGCCCGATCAGGGCCAGCATGGTACACATCTTGTGGCAGGTTTCCTTCCACTCGCTTTCAAGCTTCGACTGCGCAAGAATGCCGCCCCCAGCGTAGAGGCGCACGCCTCCGGCATGGAGTTTCAGGCAGCGCAGGTTCACGTAGAAGGAGGCTGCGTCCTCCTGCATGAGGCCTATGAAGCCCGAATAGTAGCGCCTGTCGAGACTTTCGGTCGAGAGAATGCGCTCCATGGCCTCCTTCTTGGGCAGACCGCAGACTGCAGGTGTCGGGTGCAGGGCAAGGGCCAGATCGCGAAAGCTTACCCCTTGTGCCTTTTCCAAAAAGAAGTCCGTGCGCAGATGCTCCACCTGCCCAGCCTCGGCAGTAAACGGTCCCTCTTCCCTGATGCGTGCGCACAAAGGGGCAAGAGAGTCGCGGATATAGCGCGCAACCCAGGCCTGTTCCCTGCGGTTTTTCTCGTCCCAGGGAGTCGCACTTCCCCTGGGCCTTGTGCCTGCCAGGGCCATGGTCGTCCACTGATCCTTTTCGCCCTGCAAGAGGATTTCCGGGCTTGCCCCAATCCAGGTGCCGGAGCGCGTGTGGGAGAGGGTGACGAGTGCATTGGGGTAGGCGTGGCAGGCACGCGCAAAGATGCGCGCAGCCGAGTGGGCACCAGGAAAGTTTTGGGCCCTTGAAAGCACGAGTTTGTCGAATCTGCCTTCCTGCAAATCGTGCAAGAAGACGCTCAAGGCCCCCTCGTAGCCCGAGTCCGGCCTTGATTCGAAAAGCCTTGCCTTCAAATCTGCAAAGGTGGGCACGGACATGGACTGCGGCAGGGTGGCTCAAGTGCAGCTCGCGCACCATTTTTTGCAAGAGTCTTCCAATGTCTTCCCAGCCGCAGGCTGTCACGTCCGCGCGCACAAGCACTACGGGATGGCCCTCGCCCTCGGCAAAGGGACAGAGCACAAAGCCCGTGCCAAAAAGCCCGCTCAAGCGCTGGCAGAGCGTGTCCCTGCCGTCGCGCTGCATGCACACATACGGCTCGCAGCCGGGATAGCGCACAAGGGCCAGGGAAACATCGGAGCGAAGCAGGGTATCAACCGGCAGGAGCAGCTCCTGCAGGGAGCGGACGTCCGGCAGCGGGGAAACGGGCTCTTTGGAGCGAAAGTGGGGGACAAGAGAAGGCATGGATATCAGGATGCGCGTACAGGGAAGGTTTTGGGCTCTTCCCCGGGGAGTATGTGGTTGAGAACACGGGCTGTGGACACAAGGCGGCCGTCTTCGGCGTCCACGATGTCCACGTTCCAGACATGGGTTGTGCGCCCGAGATGCAAAAGGGTTGCGACACCCTGGGCCATCTTGCCCCTTTTGAGAGCCGAGACGTGGTTTGCGCTCATGGTTGCGCCAACAGGGCGCTCGCCCATTGCAAGCAAAAGCATGGAGCCGTAGCCCGCAAGGGTTTCGGCAAGGGCCAGGGAGGCTCCGCCGCTCAAATAGCCAAAGGGCTGGCAGGTGCGCTCGTCGCAGGGCATGGTGGCCCTGACGACAAGGTTTGCGTCTGCTCCTTCAAGTTCTGCAGGAAGAAATGTGATGCCAAGTGTCCCCACAATGCTTGCCTGCATGGGGGTACCAGGAGCAGCGATTTTTTCTTCCATGGCGCGGATTTGCTCAAGTGTGGGGATGTTCATGGACGGCCCAATCCTTGCGGCTAGCAGGAATACTTGTAGTAGGCAGCGCAGCTGCCCTCGGTCGAGACCATGCAGGGGCCCACGGGCTCAAGCGGTGTACAGACCTTGCCAAAGAGCGGGCAGTCCCTGGGGGAAATGCGGCCACGCAAAACCTCGCCGCAGCGACAGCCGGGTATGGGCCTTGTTTCCTCAAGATCAATACCAAGGCGCAGCCTGGCGTCCATGTCCGCATATTCCTGTCTGACCTTCAGGCCACTTTGGGGGATTTTGCCAATGCCGCGCCAGAGTGCGTCGCAGGGTTCGAACACAGTGGCCACAAGTTCCTGTGCCCTGGGGTTGCCATCTTTTGGTACTGCGCGCTCGTAGGCATTGCGCACCCTGGCCTTTTTCTCTGCAAGATCCTCGGCCAGAAGGCAGAGGGCAAGGAGGATGTCCGCTGGCTCGAAGCCGGACACGCAGGAAGGTACCTTCCACTTTTCCTCAAGGAAGCGGTAGGGCTCAAGGCCTGTGACCATGCACACGTGTCCGGGCAAAAGAAAGGCGTCGATATTGTTGTCCGTATCCTGCAGGAGAAGTTCCAGGGCAGGCGGCACAAGCTTGTGCAGGGAAAAGACACAGAAGTTTTTGAGGTTTTTGGCTCTTGCCGTAAGCATTGTGCCTGCCACCGTGGGTGCAGTGGTCTCGAAGCCTATGCCCAGAAAGACCACAGTCTTGTCCGGGTTTTGTTCCGCAATGGCAAGGGAGTCCAGGGGGGAGTACACAATGTGTATTTTGGCGCCCTCGGCGATGGCGTGTTTTAAGGATCTGCCGTTTGGTCCAGGCACGCGAATGAGATCGCCAAAGGTGCACAGACAGACATCGGGATTTTGGGCCATCTTGAGGAAGGCCGCGACCTCCGCGTCGTGGGTCACGCAGACCGGACAGCCAGGGCCCGAGAGATGGGTTATGCCTTTTGGCAAAAGGGAGCGCAGGCCGGACTGGAAGATGGAGACTGTGTGGGTTCCGCACACTTCCATAAAGCGCATCTGCCCGCCCTCGATGTTTGAAAGAGCCTTTTCAAGGCGCCGCAAAAGGGCCTGGCAGAGCTTTTTGTCCCGCAAAATGCCCTCTTCTGCTAAAATGTTTTCCTCTTCCCCTCTGCTTGTCTGTGCACACATGACTTCTCTCCTTTAAGGCAGGAGGGGGGCCTGTCCCAGGCCTTCGGCCATGGGCAGCCCGCACATGATGTTGGCGTTGGCAAGGGCCTGGCCGGAAGCGCCGCGGCAGATGTTGTCAATGGCGGAGACTATGATGAGGCGCTTTGTCCTCGGATCGAGCACAAGGCCCATGTCGCAGAAAAGGCTTCCGCGCACAAAGCGGGTCTCGGGAAGGCTTCCCTTGGCAAGGACGCGCACAAAGGGGCAGTCCTTGTAGAAGTCCTTGTACACCTGCCAGATTTCGTCCAGGTTTTTGTCTGTGGCAAGCTTTGTGTAGATGGTGGAGAGTATGCCCCTGTTCATGGGCACAAGGTGGGGGTTGAAGGACACTGTCACGGGCTTTCCTGCAAGCAGGGAGAGCTCCTGCTCGATTTCCGGGGTGTGCCTGTGCTTGCCAAGGCCATAGGCCTTGAAGCTGTCCGTCACCTCGCAATAGAGGCTTGTGGTGACAGCCTTGCGTCCTGCGCCCGAGGTGCCGGACTTGGAGTCGATGACAATGTCCTCGCTGCTCACAAGGCCGTTTCTGAGTGCCGGTGCGAGTCCCAGGATGATGGATGTGGGGTAGCAGCCGGGGTTTGCCACAAGGCGGGCCTTTGCGACCTTGTCCGCGTAGAATTCCGGAAGGCCAAAGACGGCCTCGGGCAGAAGGTGCTTTTCAGTATGAGCGACCTTGTACCAGGCCTCGTAGACGTCAGCGTCGTGTATGCGGAAGTCCGCGGACAGATCCACCACGCGCACGCCTTCCTCGAGAAGTTCCCTTGCCATGACCATGGCCTTGCCGTGGGGCACAGCCAGAAAGGCTATGTCGCAGTTCTCGGCAACAGCCTTTGGCGAATAGACGCTGATGACAATGTCCGCTCCCGGCAGGCCCTCGAGGAAGGGATAGAATTCCCCAAGGCGTCGTCCGGCCTCGGATCTGGAGCAGCCCATGGTGAGCTTCATGGAGGGGTGCGTAGCCAGAAGTCTTGCCAGTTCCATGCCTGTGTAGCCGGTAATGCCCACAAGGCCAGCGCGAATCTTGTCCATAATTTTTCTATCCTGAAATTTGTCTGTCTGGATCCGGAATTGCCTGGATCCGAAGGGAGGTCTTTTGACTGAGGAGGGAGGGCGCCCTTCGGGGGATCAGGCGTTATTGAGCTTGTCGCACAGGCAGACGTACTTCATCTTGAGCTCGTACAAAAGACTGTGCAACATCTGTTTTTCGTTTTCGTCAAGGCCCTTGCGTGTTTTCTCCTCAAGCATGGCCAGCGTGTCTATGGCGTGTTTTGCCAGTTCCGGGTTGGGCTCTATGACGCCGCTCACCGGATTGGGCACCTCGCCCAACTGGACCAGGGTGGAGGAGGCAAGGGAGAGAATGAAGGTCGAGAAGGTGATTTCCGGAAGCTGGCAGCTGTTTTTTTCCGCTGATTTTTCTGCTGCCTTGTCCGTGTCCTGCGCCTTTGTGGCGCAATCCTTGTTTGTGCTGCTCTCGCTCATGGATTTTTCGGCGCGAAGGCCCTTGGACCTTCGCGCCGCCTCGCTTGTTTCTTGCGTACCGTGGATACTTGTGGCCTTTTTGCCTGCCAGTGCCTTTAGTTGTGCACGAGCACAGGCTCGACACCCGGCTCGCCCTCGAGGGCAGCCCTGTAGCTCGCAAGGCCCTGTTCCAGGAAATCGTGGGAGCCGCAAAAGCCTCCGTTGTCGATGATGGATCTGTTTAGGGCGTAGAGAGCTGCCACAACATCCGACCAGTCGATCCAGCCCATGTGAGCCACGCGCACAATGCGTCCCTTGAGGGTGTCCTGGCCTCCGGAAATGGTAATGCCCCAGTTTTGCGTACAGTCAGCCTGTACGCGTGCTCCGGAGACAGCGTCCGGCAAAAGCACCGAGGTAAGGCCCCAGGTGTAGTTGCGTCTGGCAAAGGGGATGAGGCCCATGGCCTGTATGCTTCTGCGGCAGAGCATTGTGAGCGCCCACTGCTTGCGGTAGAGGGTGTCGAGGCCCTCGCCAAGGAGCAAATCCATGGCCGCGTCAAGGCCCTCGCCGACGGTGCTCGTGCCGCCGGTCTCGAGTTCTAGGAGGTATGTAGCACATGGCTCGTAATCAGAAGCAGCAGCGCGAGGCCTCCGAGTTCGAGGAGCGCGTCGTCTTCATCAACCGTGTTGCCAAGACCGTCAAGGGCGGTCGCCGCATGTCCCTGTCCGCGCTCGTCGTCGTCGGCGACGGCAAGGGCAACGTGGGCGTCGGCATGGG
>ENA-ORSJ01001282-ORSJ01001282.1-human-gut-metagenome-genome-assembly--contig:-NODE-1282-length-21861-cov-2.482757_pt1 | contig 21861 bp, 17 predicted proteins | sample MGYA00242191_ERZ509158 | MGnify/ENA primary metagenome ERZ509158 (study PRJEB26280, sample SAMEA2338623) | human gut metagenome | biome: human gut; feature: human-associated habitat; material: faeces...
CCTATTTCCGCGGCGTGGACTACGATGTGGTCAGGCACGGCATGCCTGGCGGCGCCACCTCCTCCTCGCAGGAAGGCGCCATGAAGCAGGGTCACATCCATCTTCTGCCCTACATGCTGCGCTTCCTTGAGCAGACAAGGCAGATTGTGCGCTACCACGACGTGACCCCGGGCAGCCAGATCACCTGGAACACGGCCTTCCTTGGCGTGACCGCAGCCTACAAGCGCGGCGGCGAGGAAGAGGTCAAGTACCTGCTTGAAGTCATGCAGGAAGTGAACCGCACTCCGGAAAAGTCCCTGTCTCCGGAAATGCGCCACGCACGCTTAAGCATCTACCAGGACTGCAACGACGCCTTCCGCGACCTTCTGCTCGGAAAGTTCGGAAAGCTCCCCCTGGGCTTCCCCCCGGACTGGGTCTATGAGAGCGCCTTTGGCAGCGAGTGGCGCAAGGCCATTGCCTCGCGCACCGAGGTCTCCCCTCTCGAGCTTCTCTCCGACGTGGATATCGACAAGGAGCGCGAGGAGTGCACGCGTCTTTTGAAGCGCAAGCCCCTCTCCGAGGAGTTCATAATGTATCTGAACTTCCCGGGCGATGCCCTGAAGACCATTCAGTTCCAGGCCCGCTTTGGCAACCCCAACTGCCTGCCCCTGAACGTGTGGTTCGAGGGTCTTGAGGTGGGCCAGAGCGTCAACTTCCAGGACAGCGGCGGCAAGCCCCATACCCTGCAGATATTGCACATCTCCAGGCCCAACGAGGACGGCACAAGCGAGGTGCGCTACGTTCTGGACTCCGAATTTTTGAACACCGGTGTCCAGCTTGTGGAACCCACCCAGGGCGGATCCAAGGGTGTGCCCATGGCCGATCCCAACAACATCTACCAGGTTCCAAGCCCGAGCAACGGCGATTTGTGGGTCATGTACGTGGCCCCTGGCGACGTTGTGACCAAGGGCGAGGAAATCTTCAACGTTTCCATCATGAAGCAGGAAAAGGCCGTGCTCTCGCCTGTTGACGGCATAGTCAAGCGCGTGCTCAAGACTGCGGACTTCAAGGAAAACAAGAAAATGGTACCCGTGCGCGAGGGCGAGCTCCTTGTGGAACTCGCGCCGGCTCCGCGCCTGTGCCCCAACAAGGCCTGCCACCACCCGCTTACGGATCCGGAGGCCCACTTCTGCCCCAAGTGCGGCATGAAGCTGGACGAGGATTAGAAAAGGACAGGTCGGCGCACAAAACATCTTAGCCGGCTTTTTTGGGGGAGCTTGGCCTGAAGGGTAAGCTCCCCTTTTTTGCCTTGCCGCTTTTCCATATATATGGACAGTTCCGGCAATGCCATGTATAAGGAAAGAGCCTGTTCCAAGGCCTTTTTCAGGTCTTTTTGCCGGCTTTTTCAAAACGCCATCTGGCCCGTCTCCGCTGAACCGGAATAGACTGCATAGCAAAGGGGCATGCACACTGCATTGCCTGCCAGATATCACAAGCCACGTGTTCCATAATCCGGAGGAAATCATGGTCAAACAAACGTCCGCGCAGACGGAGGCCCCCAAGGGAACTTCGTCGCCTGAGGCCATTAGAAAGCAACTGGTACTGACAGGAGCGGATATTGTTCAGCTCGGGGAAAGTGCCGAACTGCTTGTCGGCGGCAAGAACTACAACACCGCCATCATCAGCGAGATCAAGGAGATCCAGGCTCCGCACTTCAGGGCCATTTCCTCTGTGGCCTTCCATCGTGTTCTGGACGAATGCAAGGTCAACAGCCGTCTTGTCCGCGCTGTTGTGGACCGTGAGTACGGCCGCATCGACTGGAACGATCCTGTTATCAACAGTGACCCCGACTATCTGCAGAAACTGGTCCGTCGCCTGGGCAAGCAGATCCGCGAGACCATAGCCGAGGAGCAGGATCCCGGCTCCACCAAACTGCGCACCTTCATCAACAATGTGGTCGAAGGCTTTGCAACCTCCCCCGAAGGCATTGACCAGCTGCGCAAGCGTTCCGTCATGGTGCAGGCAGCCATCCTCTCCACTCCGCTTCCGCCCGAGGTCGACGCGGCAGTGCGCAGCGCCTACAAGGCCATCTGCGACGCCAACGAGGACGAGATGGTGCCGGTTGCAGTGCGTTCCTCCGCTGCAGGCGAGGACTCTCGCAAGAAGGCCTTCGCCGGCCTGCAGGACACCTATCTCAACATGGTCGGCCCGGACAACGTTGCCGAAGCCTACCACTGGGACTGCGCTTCCGCCTACAACCTGCGCTCCATGACCTACCGCCGCGAAGCCATTTCCGACGCCATTGCCAAGGCCGACGAGCTCGGCGACGAGAGCATTGGCGAGGCCGCAAAGAAGGAATGGGCCATCGAGGGCACATCGCTTTCCGTCTGCATCATGCAGATGATCAATCCCGTTGTCTCCGGTACGGCCTTTGCTGCGGACACAGCCACGGGCTGCCGCGGCACGGACCGCAAGGATCTTGTCTCCATCGACGCAAGCTATGGCCTCGGCGAGGCAGTCGTGGGCGGCAAGGTGACCCCGGACAAGCTGTACGTGTTTACCAGGGATGACGGACAGGAAGTCATCATCCGCCAGATGGGCTGCAAGGACATGCGCATTGTCTACGACGAGCGCGGTGGCACCCGCGAGGAAGAGGTTCCGGAACTGGAATCCCTGCGCTGGGCCCTGTCCCTGTCCCAGGCCTCCACTGTTGCACGCGGCGTGCGCGCAGTGAGCAAGGCCTACGGCGGCATCATCATGGACACGGAGTTCTGCATCGACGCCAAGGACAAGCTGTGGTTCGTGCAGGCCCGTCCGGAAACCCGCTGGAACGACGAGCTCGAAAAGCACCCCAACACCATCTTCATGCACCGCCGCGAGGTGGACGAGAAGGCCGCAGCCGAGGCCGAGGTCCTGCTCGAGGGCAACGGTGCCTCCCGCGGCGCAGGCCACGGCACTGTCCGCTTCCTGCGTTCCGCCCTTGAGCTTAACAAGGTCAACAAGGGCGACGTTCTGGCAGCAGAGCGCACGGACCCCGATATGGTGCCAGGCATGCGCATTGCCACGGCCATCATGGCCGATGTGGGCGGCGACACCTCCCACGCAGCCATCACCTCCCGCGAACTGGGCATCCCGGCTGTCATCGGCATTCAGCGTATTGACTCCATCCGTTCCCTGGACGGCGTGGAAGTGACTGTCGACGGCACCCGCGGCCGCGTTTACAGGGGCCTTCTGCCCCTGCACGAGGTCGGCGGCGAGCTCGACGTGTCGAAACTGCCCGAAACCAAGGCTCGCGTTGGCCTTGTTTTGGCAGACGTCTCCCAGGCACTCTTCCTCTCCCGCCTGCGCAACTTCCCCCGCTTCAAGGTTGGCCTTTTGCGCGCGGAATTCATGCTGGGCAACATCAGTGTCCATCCCCAGGCCCTGGAAGCCTTTGACAATGGCGAGCTCGACAGCATTGTGCAGGTGCACATGAACGAGCTTGAAGGACGTCTGTCCAAGGTTATAGCCAGCCAGATGGAGGCAGGCCTCATTGTCTTCGACTTCAACCTGCGCCAGTATGTGGGCGAGCTCACAGGGCTCACCAGGAAGATGCAGAAGATGGCCGAGGAAGACAGGGGCATGAACGCGGACGAAATCCTGCTTCTGCACCGCAGGATGCGCGAGGTCGACCACAAGCTGGACGAATACCTCGAAAACGCCACCCGCCATCTCACCACCCTCAAGACCTCGCAGGATCTGGCAGAGCACGTGAAGTGCATCATGGGCTACGACGACGAGCTTGCGAAGTGCAATCCCGCGGATCCGGAAGGCTCCAAGCGCATTTCCGAAATCAACGCGGACATTGCCGACCATGTGGCAAGGTGCAAGGACAATCCTGTCATCACCGACCACATTGCCAATATCGCAAAGCTGCGCAACGAGGTCAGCCTGCGCGTGGGTCTCAAGAAGGAAATGGACGAGATGCGCGATCTGCCCAAGACAATCGCGAACATCATCAAGGCCCGCGGCTACCGTTCCGGCAAGGAGCACTACGTGCAAACCCTTGCCCAGAACCTTGCCCTCTTCGCCATGGCCTTCTACGGCAAGAAGATCGTCTACAGAACCACGGACTTCAAGTCGAACGAATACCGCAACCTTGTGGGCGGCAATCTCTTCGAACAGCACGAAGCCAACCCCATGCTGGGCTACCGCGGCGTGTCCCGCAACATTCACGACTGGGAACTCGAAGCCTTCAAGACCGCACGCAGCGTCTTTGGTGCCAGCAACCTGCAGCTCATGCTGCCCTTCGTGCGTACCCTTGAGGAAGCCCGCGCCATGCGTCAGTACCTCGCCAATGTCCACGATATGGTGAGCGGCAAGGACGGCCTCAAGATCATCATGATGTCGGAAATCCCCTCCAACGCCATCATTTCCAAGGAGTTCATCGAGGAGTTCGACGGCTTCTCCATCGGCTCCAACGACATGACCCAGATGGTGCTGGCAACGGACCGCGACAACGCGCGTCTGCAGCGCATCTACGACGAAGAGGATCCGGCAGTCGTGTGGACCATTCTGGCCAGCATCTTCACGGGCCAGAAGTGGAAGAAGGAAGTGGGCTTCTGCGGCCAGGGCGTGTCCAACAGCGTCATCATCCGTGGCGTTGTGGCCATTGCCGGCATCGCATCCGCCTCGGTTGTGCCGGACACCTACGCCCAGACAGTGCACGACATCCACGAAGTGGAGCAGGAGAACATTCCTTTGTCGAAGCTTGGCGAATGGCTCTCGAAGCAGCACTACGAACGCCTTGCAAAGCTGCTTGAGGAGAACGGCTACGGCCACATCCTGAAGCGCTACAACGCAGCAAGCGATCTGCAGGAATGGTACGACGGCGAGCAGAGCCGCCGCTTCCAGCAGCTGCGCGAGCACCTTGGCTCGGCCAAGGAAGCCTTCTACCGCACGGAACTGGAAAACTTCCGCAACATCTTCCACAAGGCAGTTATCTACGCCACCTGGGATTGGTCGCGCACAGTGGAAGACGCCCTGCACCATGCGGGCTTCGCCACCTTCGAGGAGCAGGCCCAGGCTCTGGAAGAATACCGCAAGCTTGACTTCTAGTTCGGCATACGGCCTCTGAAATATACAAGGGGGGATTTGGCAGACGCTGTCTGCCATATCTCCCCTTTGTCATACACAAAGCCCCTTTGCAGGCACTCAATGTGACAAAAGCGTTGCGACTTTTGCAAAAGTCTTCGCCCTGTCACGGAATGTCATCCATCTTGTGAAAAAGGGTACATTTTTTCTTTTGCCTTTTGGGCGCATGGGGAGTAGACTTGTGAAAACGCCTGTTTCCGGGACAGCGTGTCTTGAGGCTCTCTTCTTCAGCCAAAAACGCATTCACCCCAGGTCCCACTCTCGTTTGTGAAAGCGCAGGACGCGAAGGGAATACGGAACAGAAAACGTTTTTTCGAAGGCATACAAAGATCGTCACAGGGACAAGGGGTCCCATAATCATACCCGTCCTTCTTGTTCATTACTCTTATTCATCACCATTTGCAGGAGCTTTTTTTATGAAGCCCATTACCAAGGTTGTCATACCGGTCGCTGGCTGGGGAACACGCTCTCTTCCCGCAACCAAGAATATCCCCAAGGAAATGCTTCCCATCTACAACAAGCCCGTCATTCAGTATGTGGTAGAGGAAGCGCAGCAGTCCGGCATAGACGACGTCGTTCTTGTCACCAACAGGGACAAGAGCGTTATCGAGGATCATTTCGACCACAACCTGCAGCTCGAAGGCTATCTGCGCCAGAAAAACAAGACAGAACTTCTGAAGGTGGTGGAGGACGTGGCCGAGATGGTCAACGTCATTTCCGTGCGCCAGAAACAGCAAAAGGGTCTGGGCCACGCCATCCTTTGCGCCAGGGACGCCATAGGCAACAATCCCTTCGCGGTCATGGTGGGCGATGACCTCATCTTCAGCGGCATGCCCGGCATTAAGCAGCTCATTGAGGTGGCCATGTCCGAGAACATGCCCGTGGTGGGCGTCATGGAAGTGCCGTGGGAGAACGTGGACCGCTACGGTATCGTGGACGCCGAGAAGGTGGAATCCGGGGTCTACAGGGTCAACAACCTTGTGGAAAAGCCCAGCCGTGACAAGGCTCCCTCAAGGCTCGCCATCGTGGGCCGCTATGTGCTCACTCCGGACATCTTCGATTACATCGAGAAGACCCCTCCCGGAGTCGGCGGCGAAGTGCAGCTCACGGACGCCATGCAGGCTTTGTGCAAGGATCGCGGCATGATGGCCGTGAAGATCCGCGGCAAGCGTTTTGACGCAGGCAACTGGCCGGAATTCTTGAGCGCCAATATCTATTTTGGCCTGCAGGACGAGAACATTCGCTATCCTCTGATCGCAGATCTCAAGGAATTCCTGCAGCTTGAGTAATCTTTGGCTCTTGTGGCAAGACATTTGCAGCGGGAATGTGCAAAAAGGGCTTGTCAAAGCATGACAAATCCTTTACAAGACTTCTCGCAACGGGATGTGGCTCAGTTTGGTTAGAGTGCAGCGTTCGGGACGCTGAGGCCGTGCGTTCAAATCGCACCATCCCGACCATAAGAAAGCAATGGGAGTGTCGTTTTTTGGCACTCCCTTTTTTTTGGTGCGTCTGGCGCAGTACTAGTACTTCGATTTTGAGATTCGTTAACAGCCAAAGGATGCTAAAAATCCAATTTAGATGCTCAGGCAGAGGATCCCTCAAAATAAGTGGCCTCGGTTTGTGTACTATCTCTCTCCGGGAATTTAGGAGATATGGGCAAGGCCATAGATGGCTGCTGTCATGACCCGAGCAGTGGCATACAAAAAGAAGAGCGTGCAGTATCACTGGCACGCAATACAAGGCTCAGGAGGGGGAAAAGGCAGAGCCTACCCCCCGCCAGCAAGGGTGAGCGTTCTTCCCGGGCGCACAACGCAAGAATGGCGTGCCTTGCGTCCGCATGAGCCGACATCCAAAGGAAAGACCTGCCTGCAGCAGGCGCTGCGGACAGGTCTCTTTGGACTGAAGCCTGTGGAAAATCAGGCAATGGTGTTGATGGGATGGCGGGGGGTGTGGCCCTGGAGCACATCGATAATGTTGTAGGCCGCCTCCATTTCTATGGCCAGGCGGACCTTGTCGACTGCAGACCCCAAGTGGGGCGTGAACAGGGTATTGAGTTCAGGGGCGAGCAGTTCCGGACATATGGCCCTTGGACGATCGGCCAGGGCCCAGTCTTCAAAGGCAAAGACATCGGCAGCGTAGCCGCCAAGCCTTCCCTGATGCAGGGCTTGTGCCACACTCTGCTCATCTACGCAGGATCCGCGTCCCGTGTTGACGAGGAAGGCTCCCGGTTTCATACGGGCAAGGGCACTGCTTCCCACAAGATGCCTGCTCCCGGGAACCAGTGGGGTCAGCACAAGGACAAAATCCGAGGCTGAAAGCACTTCCTCCAGGGAGCACATGTGGACACCAAGCTTCTTGCCCTGCAGGCCAGCCTGTTCGGAGACATCGTGACCAAGAAGCCGTGCTCCCCAACCGCTTAGCCGGCGAGCCACAGCCTGGCCCAGCCTGCCCATGCCAAGGATGCCGATTGTGGACCCGGCAACGCTGGTTCCGAAAAGAACAGGACGCCAGCCCGTAAAGGTGCTGCGTACACGCGTGTTGCCGGCAAGGACATTGCGGCTCAGGCCCAGCATAAGGGCAATAGTCAGCTCTGCCGTCGGTTCGGTGAGCAAATCCGGCACATAGCTGACCCAGACGCCCTGTCTTGTAGCTGCCTCGATGTCGTAGTTGTCGTACCCCTTGAGGGCTGCAGCGATAATCCGCAGTCTGGGGGCAGCGGCCAGTAGGGTCTGATCAACACAGTCCGGCATGAAGAGCATGGCTGCATCGGCCGTGGCCAGACGGGTGCGCAATGCTTCAGGGGTAAGACTTTCATCAGTCTGATTGAGATCAAGCTCGCAATAGTTCTCTAGGAGGGACACAACCTCCTGATGAATCCTGCAGCTGACAAGACAACGTGCTTTTTTCTTCATACCATTTTCCTGCGAATCCAGGACCCCAGGCCGTCGACTAGGGTTACCATGACCAGAATGACGAGCAGAATGGCCGAGACTTCCTGATACTGCATGATACGCAGCGAGGCCATGAGCTCGAAACCAATGCCACCTGCGCCCACCATGCCCATGACTGTGGACGCACGAAAGTTGTATTCCCAGCGGTAGATGATAGTGTCAATGATCTGGGGCAGAACTTGGGGCAGGATGCCGTAGAGAACCACTTGGGCACTGCTGCTGCCTGTCGCGCGTATGGCTTCCACAGGCTTGGGATCACAGTGTTCCACAGCTTCTGCAAAGAATTTGCCCACCATGCCTATGGAATGCAGTCCCAAGGCAAGCACGCCGGGTAGGGCGCCGAAGCCCACCGCAGCCACGAAGATGATGCCCATGATGAGCTCGGGGATGGAGCGCAAAAAATTGAGGAGGCTTCTGGCCACGGTATAGATGGCCCTGTTGGGGGCAACATTGCTTGCTGCCAGAAGACCGATTGGCAGGGACAGGATAAAGGCGAGAAAGGGTCCTGCCACACTCATGCACAACGTATCCAGAATCGGCGCAAGCCACTTGCGAAAATTGGAAAAGTCCGGGGGCATCATTTCGAAGGCCAGGCCTGCAAGGGCAGGTCCGCCTTCAATGAGCCGCTTGATATCAAGGAGACCCGTGTACGCACTGCAAACAAGTATGACCAATCCCAGAACGGCGATGCGTCCCAGGGAGGTCAGATAGCTGTTGCGTACATTCAGTTCCACTTCGTTCAGACGGAAATCAGTCATCAATATGCTACGCCACTTTCTGCATGCAAAAAGGAGGCGTATCCTCCGTATCTTGCTTCAAATGAAATGAACGGGGGGTGGAAACCTGCTGCTTCCACCCTCCGCGTCGTCCGGTTTTTTCGGGTCTTCCAGACGGCTTCCTGCAGCTTCTGCTCCTCGGGACCGGACATTGAACCAGTTCCCGGCTCAGAAGAGACACTGCGGTTATACTGCCTACATCTTGCTGAGGTTGAGATTGAGAATCTTGGCAAGTTCACGCACCACGTCGTAGTCCTTGTCCGTGATGGTGACAAAGCCGTCGGCCTTGAAGGGCTTGAGCACGGTGGGATCCTTCATGTCCAGGAAGGCCTTGACAATCTTGGCCTTCAGTTCGGGAGCAAGGGAGGAGCGGATGGTCCAGGGATATTCGGGGAATTCCTTGGATGCAGTGAGAATCTTCACCTTGTCTTTCTTCACGATGCCGCGTTCAACCAAGGTATTGAAGATGGGTTCGGAAAGACCGCCGGCCTGGGCATTGTTGTTCTGCACATTCATGGCCACGGCATCATGGCTGCCAACGAAATGTTCCTGGTAGTCCGTGCCAGCCTTCAGACCGGCATCAAGAAGGATGGACTTGGGGATGAGGTGGGAGGAAGTGGAGGCCGTGTCGCCGAAGGCAACGTGCTTGCCCTTGATGTCGGCAAGCTTTTCAATGCCGCTGGAGGCATTGGCAATCACAACAGAGCGATAGGTGGCCTTGCCCTTTTTCTGCATGGCAGCAAAGGGTTCGATGTCACACTTGGATTTGGCCAGCACATAGGACAGGGGACCAAAGTAACCAAGATCAAGACGTCCGTGCCTCATGGCTTCGATCATGGACGAGTAGTCCGTGGTCACCACAAGCTCGACCTTTTTGCCCAGCTGCTTTTCCAGATAGTTTTTCAGAGGTTCGTTGTCCTTGATGACAACGCTGGGGCTTTCGTCTGGGAGCAGAGCCACCATCAGCTTGTCGGGATTGCCTTCGGTGGCCTGTGCGGAGAGAGGAAAGGCAGTCATGCCGCTGCCCAGGCAGAGACCGAGCAGGGCACAGGCAAATTGGCGACGATTCATTGGTCAATACTCCTTATGTGTTAGGCGGCAATGGCATTGCTGCCATTACTGTCTGTGGTGGGCGTGGAAAATTCCTGCTGACGGGTTTCTTCCGTGGCATAGAGACGGTGTTCTGTGTCTTCGTCCAGCTCTTCGGGGCGTCCGTCGAAAACAATCCGGCCGTCGCTCAGGGCAATGATTCGGTCTGCAAAATGGCGGGCCAGCTCAACCTGGTGTAGACTGACCACGGTGCAGATGCCATCGGCCCGGCAGATATCGTGTAGAAGCTGCACCACTTCATGGGCACGCTGAGGATCCAGACTTGCCACGGGTTCATCGGCAAGCATGATTTTGGGTTCCTGCATCAGTGCCCTGGCAATGCCAACGCGCTGCTGCTGGCCGCCGGAGAGACAGCTGGCCTGGCTCAGGGCGTAGTCCTCAAGCCCGACTCTGGCCAGACACTTGTAGGCCTGACGCACTTCCTCCTTGCTCGGGGGAAGCAGGCCGTACAGGAGGGAATGATAGCCAATGCGGCCATTCAGCGTGTTGCGCAGGGCGGTCTGCCGCAAAATGAGCTGATGCTGCTGAAAAATGAAACCGGTCATGCGTCGCAGGGCTCTGAGTTTCTCGGGCATGTCTATGCGTCCTATGCCCTCAACGCTGATAGTGCCGCTGGATATGGGGGAAAGCATGTTGATAGAGCGCAAGAGAGTGGATTTCCCCGCCCCGGATGCTCCCAGCAGCACAGTGAAACTGCCTGGTTCAAGGCGCAGGCTCACGGCGTGCAGGGCAATCTTGTCGCCATAGCGTTTGCTGACATTAAAAAGTTCAATCATTGCAACCTCCTGAAACTGAAGGGTGAAATTAGAAACAAAGTGTGTCAGAAACATGACTGGAGAAAGACAAAACAATGCCAAGAGAAAGTTCTGGGCAGCCTCCATGCCTGTGTCAGCCTTGAGCACTACAAGAATATGGTAGCTCCGATGTGTCCTTCCGTGTAGATCTGAATTTGCTCAACTCTTAGGTTATATCCCCGCTCTGAAGGACTGGGATTTACGGCGCATTTTGGTAAAGGAGATCAGTTTTCATGTCGTTTATCAAAATCCGCGGAATTTCCCACGCGTGAGCGTGGGGACGGATAGCGGGACGAATGTCAATTCGGCCGCATTTGGCCTCTGATATGCTGTTTATCACTGGACCTTATTCACGCATCTTCCGGGCAAACTCACATGTTCTGCAGCTTTCGCCCGAGATGAGCATGGGCGTATAGTTGCAACCGGTCCAGCGATGCTGTTGTAGCTGTTGCGTCACCCAAGACCGTCGTCCCCATTCTCCGGCATCTTGTTGCTTGTCACAATTTTGTAGGGTGCTGATATCAACACAAAAAGCAGTTGTCTTTGCAACGGGGAGAACGGGATGCCCCCCAGTTCATCAAGCAGTTCTGAGGTGTGCGCGGGTGGCGAAACCGCGGATGAGGTCGTTTTCTATTGCGACAGAAGGTCTCGAGGTCGCCTTGTGCGAACACGACGGCCTCCCCTTTCCCGAAGACAGTTTTTTCCTGTCCATTTCCGCAACGGACGCGGATTAGGCTTCTGAACTGTCTTTTTCGTATTCCTTTTTGATTTTTTGGTGCGCAGCTATCCTTGCGCGCAAAACAAAAGTCGGCAACATCCCCTTTGTGAGGGATATCGCCGACTTTTTGCGTTGTTGGAATAGTGTCTGGACTGTCAGCTGCGTCTAGTATATCGTTCGGAAAGTTCGTTTACTAGTCAAAAACTCCCTATAGGGAAGGGAAAATTGGATTTTTAGCATCATTTGGCTGTTAACGAATCTCAAAATCGAAGTACTAACCCACGAGCACGAAGTTCACGGCAAAGAGTATGGCTATGATCCAGGTACAGACATTCACCTCGCGCCCTTTACCCGTGAGCAGCTTGACCAGGGGGTAGGAGACAAAGGCAAAGCCTATGCCGTTGGCTATGCTGTAGGTGAAGGGCATCATGACAATAGTCAGAAAGGCCGGAAAGCCCTCGGTGAGATCGGAGAAATTGATGTGTACCACGTCCGCCATCATGAGGGAGCCCACGATGATGAGTGCAGGGGCAGTGGCACAGGCAGGGATGAGGCCAATCAGGGGCGCAAAGAGGAGGGAGAGGGCAAAGAGCGCAGCCACAGTGACGGCAGTGAGGCCGGTTCTGCCGCCCTGGGAGATGCCGGAGGCGTTTTCCACGTAGCAGGCAATGGTGGACGTTCCCACAAGGGAGCTTGCCACTGTGCCCAGGGAGTCCGCGGTAAGGGCCTTGCCGAGGTTGTCGATGTGCCCGTCCTCGCGCATGAAGCCTGCCTTTTTCGAAAGGCCGATGAGCGTTCCCATGCTGTCGAAAAGGGAGACAATGGTGAAGGTGACCACAACTGAGAGCACGCTGTAGTGCATGGCTCCGATGATGTCGAGGCCCATGAAGACCTCTCCCATGCTTGGCAGATCAAGGCTCACGAAGCTGTGCAGCCCCTTGGGCAGGGGTGCGACACCGGTAATCATGGCAAGGGCCGTGGTGGCAAGCACGCCCAGGATCATGGCTCCCTGCACGCCGCGTATCATGAGGGACACAGTGAGCAAGAGCCCGAAGCAGCAAAGAAGCGGTTCGGGGTTCGAGAGGCTTCCCAGGGTGACCAGGGTGTTTGGGTGGTCGACCACAATGCCGCCGTTTTTGAGGCCAATGAGGGCAATGAAGGTGCCTATGCCTACGACGATGGCGAGCTTCAGGTTGAGGGGGATGGAGTCTATGAGCTTTTCGCGCAGCCTTGTGATGGTGAGCAAAAGGAAAATGACGCCAGAGAGAAAGACTGTGCCAAGGGCCACGCTCCAGTGCAGGCCAAGCGTCTTGCACACGTAGTAGGTGAAGAAGACGTTGACGCCCATGGCAGGCGCCATGGCAACGGGAAAGTTCACCCACAGCCCCATGAGCAGGGTGCCGAAGATGGAGGCATAGACTGTCGCGGCAATGGCTGCCTCCATGGGAATGCCGGCCTCGGCCAGGACAGAGGGGTTCACGAAGATGACATAGGCCATGGTCATGAAGGTGGTAAGCCCTGCCAGAAGTTCGGTTTTGACAGTGCTTCCCCTCTCGCGGATGTGGAACACGCGCTCCAGAATGTTGTTGTCTTGCGTCATGACGTATGGCCTCTCTAAGCGTTAGGCATGGGAGAAAGCTTCTCCCTTGTTGTTGTGTATTTGGACCCCTTTTCGGGTGTCAGGAGCCGGCAGTTCCCGGCTCTTGCCCAAGATCAAATTCCAGTTGCCTGTCCAAAGGCTCGCGGGCCACATGGCCCTCGTGGACAAAGCTTGCGTCCACACAAGCCATCTTCGCGTAGAAGGCCTGGCTTTCCACTGCAGGGTGCGAGGAGATGTAGAGCTTGCGTGCACCATGTCTTCTTGCCCAGTCAGCTGCCCTTTGGAAAAGCAAAGTCCCCATGCCCCTGCCCCGCACATCCGCTGACACGTGGATCGAGGAGAGATCAAGGTATTCCCCGTCCAGGCCGAAAGGATCCGGCTCTACGGAGGCAAACCCCTTGAGCTTTCCGCCCAGGAAGGCTCCGAGGACAAGACCGCCAGTGCGGACAGTGTTTTGCAGGCATTTGATGCCAAAGGCAAACTGTTCCTCTGTCCAGTCGTCGATGAAGGGAGCCTCGACAACCTGCCATTTGCCGTCGATGAGGCGCAGGCAGTTGTGCACCTCCTGGCGGCGGATGAAGGGGGCAAAAAGCTCGCGCACGATTTCGCTTTCGGAAAATTCGCGAAAAACAGGCTGCATCCTGTCCGCGGCCCGGGATGCAGACAGGGATTGAGCAGATGAAGTGCTTTCCTGTCCCTGGGCATTTCCGGCATTTTCAGCCGGTTCTGGCTTTGGAGCCTTGCCCTCGGGGCGCAGATCAAGCGCACATCCTGCAACTGCCTTGAGCGTTCTTGTTCCGGAAGAAGTCCTTATGACAACGTCCGTGACGGGCAAAAAGCGCCGTATGGCCTCCATGCGGCTTACAACCCAGGGGTGAAGCCCGCCTGTCTCGCGCCTGTTGCGCCGATTGTTGACCCTTGGCGCCCGGGCTCTGGTTGCACGCTTGCTTCGTGCGCGGTGGAAAAACATCTCGGAGCTGTACACCTCGTACATGTCTGTCCTTGCCACAAAGGTTGCGCGCTCCTCGTTCGCAAAAACCTCAAGCGTTATCGGGTAGATGCGTGCGAAGGCCTCCCCTGTGTGCTGAATGGTGAAGGGGTCCTTCTTCCTGACAAAGGCCTCCCCCTTTCTCAAGAGGATGCGCGCGACGGAAGGATTGCAGGGCATGAGCGGCATGCCCTCCTGGTCCAGGACAAAGACATATGCTTTTGGCTGCATGAGACATCTTTCTTTTCGGACAGGCCCTGGCAGGGGGCAGCGAGAGAAGCGCGCCCCCCGATATCCATTAGCCCCTGTGGCCGTAGTTGCTGTCTATCCAGTCAAGGTAAGCGCCCGAGCGCACGTTTTCGATCCACTCCTCGTTGGCAAGATACCAGCGCACGGTGTCCGCCAGCCCTGTGTCAAAGCTGTGGGCAGGCTTCCAGCCAAGCTCGCGCTCAATCTTCGAGCAATCTATGGCGTAGCGGAAGTCGTGCCCAGGCCTGTCCTCCACAAAGGTTATCTGATCTGCGTAGCGTGTGGGCGAGGGGACCTCGTCCTGCAGGATGGCACAAATGGTTTTGACTACCTCGAGATTGGTGCGCTCGGAGTGGCCGCCAATGTTGTAGCTTTCACCCACAAGGCCTTTTTCGAGCACAAGGGCAATGGCAGAGCAGTGGTCTTCCACGTGCAGCCAGTCACGGATGTTGCTGCCGGTGCCGTAGACAGGAAGGGCATTGCCGTCCAGGGCGTTCAAAATCATGAGGGGGATGAGCTTTTCCGGGAACTGGCGCGGGCCGTAGTTGTTGGAGCAGTTGGTGATGAGGATGGGAAGCTTGTAGGTTTCGTGGAAGGCGCGGACCAGGTGATCGCTGGCTGCCTTGGAGGCGGAGTAGGGGCTGTTGGGGCTGTAGGGTGTTGTCTCGCAAAAGGCCGGATCCCCGGGCTTCAGGGCACCAAAGACCTCGTCCGTGGAGACATGGAGGAAGCGGAAGGAGGAGCGTGCGGGTTCGTCCAGGTTCTGCCACCAGTTCTTGACAACACGCAAAAGGGTGGAGGTGCCAAGGACGTTGGTGCGCACAAAGGCCTCGGGATCGATGATGGAGCGATCCACATGGCTTTCGGCTGCAAAGTTCACCACTGCGTCCGGCTTGTATTGGGAAAGAAGCAGGCCAATCAGTTCCGCGTTGCCTATGTCGCCCTGTACCAGGATGTGGTCCGGATCGTTATTGAGACTTGCAAGGTTATCTGGATTGCCGGCATAGGTGAGCTTGTCCAGATTGATGACGCGCTCGCCGCGAGCCCTTGCCTGCAGGACAAAGCAGGAGCCTATGAAGCCCGCTCCGCCTGTAACGAGAAGTGTTTTTGCCATTGATATTCCTTGGGAAGTCGGGAGGACAGTGTCGTTCCCTGGTTTGTGAAGCGTGAGTTGCGCCTGGCCGGGACGCTGCCCCTTGGGGAAGATGCAGGAGTGGCAGTTCTTGGGGGCAGATGCAGAAAGCGGCGGGATATTGGCTTGTGCGCAACAGCAAGATTATTACTGAATTGCGTGGGCAAGCGTGTCGGAGATCCAGTAGTTGATGCTTACTCCTGCGTCGGCAGCCTTCTTTGCGATTTGTTGATGCAAAGCCGGTGATATTCTGAGATTGAAGCGTCCAGAGAAAGGTTTTTCAGGTTCCTTGCCTACCTCTGCACAAAGCTCAAGATAGTCCTCCACGGAATCCGCCAATGCCTGTTTCAGTTCATCAATCGAACGCCCCTGAAAAGTTACAACATCATTTAGATGCAGAATTTCCCCATGAAAGATATCTGCTTCGGAATCGTAGTCAAAACGGCCCTGATAGCCCTTGTAAGTAAGTGTATTCATGGAATGAGTCCTATATTGGTAAAAAAACGCCTTACTGATTTGACTGCACCCTTGTCAGTCGTCGGCTGAGGGTGGGGACGATGGAACACGGCTACCTGTTTTCCCCAGATCAGCCATACTCGTGAACCTCTCTCCTCTTTGATGATTCCACCATAGCCTTTGAACAAGCTTTCTATGTCGAACCAGGAGATGGTAGAACTGACTGGATCGGCAAAGATGGCTTCCAAGGTTTTTCGTTGTTTGTTGTTCATGGCATATAGTACTATGTTGTAGTATCAAGTCAAGTCTAAAGAGGATTTGGGCAACAGGCAGAAAAAGGGCAAAAAAAAGACACAGAAAGAAGCCTTCCTGTGCCTTTTTTGTGTCTTTGGGGCTCGGTCTGTTTTGCCCGAAGAAAGGTCTCTGTTTTTCTAGCCAGCCCTGCCAGTGCTCACGCGAGCATCGCGCAGGGTGTTGAGCTCTCCACACATGAGATCCCGTATCATTTTTGCAAAGGTTGCTGCTGCAGCGTCCAGGGATCCGGAATTGTCGATGCGCAAGGGGGCAGGCATGCCCGAAACCTCGGGCAGGGGCATGGAGGCCCTTGCAAGCCGCTCTTCAAGCGCAGCTCCGTTCTCGCGGCCGCGCCCTTCAAGGCGCGTGCGCAGAACGTCCAGTTTCACGTCTACGAGTACAGGGACGAGGGTGGGGTAGCAGGAAAAGGCCCTGCCAAGGGCCTCGCGCGAGCCGTTGACCACAAGGGTTATGCCGTTTGCAAGGGCAAGTCCTGCGCTTGCCGGAATGCCGTAGAAAAGGCCGTGGCTGTGCCAGGCAAGCGAAAAGGCTCCGTCTTCCTCAAGATGAGCAAAGCGTTCCTCGCTCACAGGGATGTGCCACTCGCCCCTTGCTGCGGGCCTTGTGATGTAGCGGCGCACAAAGGCTACCGGAGCGCCTTGCAAAAGCGTTTTTGTGGCCGAAAGAAGACTGTCCTTGCCTGCCCCTGAGGGGCCCATGACGTAGATGAGAGAAGCTTGCATCAGAACACCTGCCTTCCCTCGCGCCACACGCTGCGCACGAGGGGTACGTCGTCCACAAGGCGCAGCACAGCGAGATCTGCCCTCAGGCCCTCTGCAATGCGGCCCCTGTCCTTCAGCCCCACTGCGTCTGCCGGGCGGCTTGTCACAAGCTGCATGGCCTCGGGCAGGGTCATGGTGCCGTGCTTTGCCAGGGTGAAGACTGCGCCAATGAGGCTTATGGGTACGTAGTCCGAGGACAGGGCGCCAAGGTAGCCCTGCTTTGCCACCTCTTCGGCACCCACGTTGCCGGAGTGGGAGCCACCGCGCACGATGTTGGGTGCGCCCATGAGCACTGTCATGCCGCTTTCGGCAGCGTAGCGCGCGGCTTCTTCGGTGGTGGGGAATTCGCAGATGCTCACACCGTTGGCAAGGGCCTCGTTTACGTGTTCGAGCAGGGTGTCGTCGTGGCTTGCCATGGGCAGCTTTCTCTGGTGGCAGAAGGCCACAATGCTTGCAGCGTTGCCGTCCGCGCAGGCGTCGCGCCTTGCCTGCAGCTCATCCACCATGCGGCTGAATTCCTCGTCCGTCCAGGAGACGATCTGGCTGTAGTAGGTGCGGTAGCTTTCGGTGTTGCGCCACTGGCGCTGGCCCGGGGTGTGGTCCATGAGGGAGACCAGGTGCAGGGCAGGCTCGTCCGTTAAGGGGAAGAAAAGATCCTGCATCCTTGGGTCCGCCACCTCGCAGCGCAGGGGCAGAAGGTGATCCGCGCGCAAGGCGCCTGTTTCGCGGCAGGCGTGCAGGGCCTGCACTGCCTCGCCCAGCATGGCTATGCGCCCCTTGTCGTGGTATTCGCCAACCGAGAGTGCGTCAAAGACCGTGGTGATGCCGGAAGAGACTATCTGGGCGTCGTGGGCGAAGAAGGCGGACTCGGGCTCCGGCCAGAGCACCTTGGGCCTTGGCAAGAGATGCTTTTCCAGATTGTCCGTGTGCAGCTCCACAAGGCCAGGCACAAGGTAGCCGCCCTCGCAGTCGTACACCTGGGTGCCCCGAGGGGCAGGCCCTTCGGCTATTTCCGCAATCTTGCCGTCGCGGACAAGCACGTGGCCGTCCATAATCTCGTATTCGAGAACAATGCGGCAATTGCCAAAAACAAGTTCGTTCATGAAATATTCCTTGTCTTACGCAGACTTGAGCTCTGCGTCGTGGCGCTCGTTGATATGCACAAGGCTTGTGGCCACCTTTTCGCGCGTATCGTCGTCGTGGAAGATGCCAACCACAGCGCAGCCGTTTGCGCAGGCCTCCCTGATGAGCTCAACCACAACCTTGCGGTTTTTTGCGTCCAGGGAGGCAGTGGGTTCGTCCAGAAGCAGGATGGGGGTGGGCCGTATGAAGCCGCGGGCAATGTTCACGCGCTGCTGTTCGCCGCCGGAGAAGGTGGCGGGTGCCAGGTTCCAGAGCCTCTGGGGGAGGTTCAGGCGGGCAAGGAGGGTTGTCGCGCGCTCATAGGCCGTCTTTTGGCGAACGCCTGCGTTGAGGAGGGGTTCAGCCACAATGTCAATGGTGCTGACCCTGGGGATGACCCGCAAAAACTGGCTCACATAGCTTATGCAGGTGCGGCGCAGCATGCTCACTGTGCGCGGGTCTGCACTTGCTATGTCCACCTCTCCCTGAGGGCAGTGGACTATGATGCTGCCGGAAGTGGGCAGATAGTTTCCGTAGAGGGCCTTGAGCAGGGTGGACTTGCCAGCGCCCGAGGGGCCGAAAAGGGCCACGCATTCTCCTGCCCTGACGGAAAAGTTGATGGAATCAAGGGCGTCTATGCGGGTGCCGCCCTGCTGGTGCAGGACAAAGTGCTTGCACAGATCCCTGACTTCTATGACTGTCCGAGACATGGGAAATTCCTTGCTGCTTCAAATCAGCCCTGGAGTATGGAGGAGACCAGAAGCTGGGTGTAGGCGTGGTGCGGGTCGTCGAGAACCTGATCCGTAAGGCCCTGTTCCACTACATGGCCGTGGTACATGACCATGAGCCTGTGGGAGAGGAGGCGGGCAACGGCAAGATCGTGGGTGACCAGGATGACGGCCAGATCCATATCGCGCACAAGCCTGCGGATGAGGTCCAGAAGGCGCGCCTGCACGGAAACGTCGAGGCCGCCTGTGGGCTCGTCCATGAAGACAAGGCGCGGGCTTGTGACAAGGTTCCTTGCTATCTGCAGGCGCTGCTGCATGCCGCCGGAGTAGCTGGCTGGTGCGTCGTCCACGCGCGTTCTTGGAAGTTCCACCTTGTCGAGCCACTCAAGGGCTGTCTCGCGCAAGCGGCCGTAGTGGCGCTCGCCCCTGGCCATGAGGCGCTCGCCTATGTTTGCGCCAGCGCTCACGCGCATGCGAAGGCCGTCCCTGGGATTCTGGTGTACGTAGCCAAGCTCTGTGCGCAAGAGTCTCCTGCGCTCGCCCTCGCTCAAGGCATGCAGGTCGATTTCCCTGTATTGTGTGCCTTCTTCTGTGTCGAAAGCGTTATCGTTGGCGCCAGTTTGCGTGAGCTTTGAGTTACCTTCGCGTGACAGGGCAGGGTCTGTACTTCTGTAGACAACCTGGCCGAAGGTTGGGGTGAGGCGCCCGGAGAGCATGTTCAGAAGGGTGGACTTTCCGGAGCCGGATTCGCCCACAATGCCCAGGACCTCGCCGGGCCACAGATCCAGGGAAATGTCCTGGCAGCCTACGTGCTCCCCGTAGAGTTTGGTCAGGGAGCGGGCGCTCAGAAGGGGGGTAGAGGTATTCATCACTTGGCCTCGCTTTTCTCCGTATCCTTCGTCCTTGCTTCCTCTGCCTGCCTTTTTGCCAGGGTGGCCTGGCAGGAGTCGCTGTCCGAGCAGACAAACATGCGCGTGCCCTGATCGTCCAGGACAACCTCGTCGAGGTAGCTTGTGCGCGACCCGCAGATGGCGCAGGGCTCGTCCCAGTGCTGGACAGTGAAGGGGTAGTCCTCGAAGTCCAGGCTCTTCACGTTTGTGTAGGGCGGGATGGCGTAGAGGCGCTTTTCCCTGCCTGCGCCAAAGAGCTGCAGGGCCGGGCACTGATGCATCTTGGGGTTGTCGAAGCGGGGAATGGGCGAGGGCGAGGTGATGTAGCGGTCTGCCACGCGCACGGGATAGTCGAAGCTCATGGCAATCGTTCCGTGGCGCATGATGTCCTCGTAGATCTTCACGTTCATGAGTCCGTATTCTTCCAGGGCGTGGAGCGTGCGGGTCTCCTGCTCGCTTGGCTCAAGCCAGCGCAAGGGTTCCGGCAGGGGCACCTGGTAGACCAGGATCTGGTCTTCCCTCAAGGGTTCTTCCGGGATGCGGTGCCTTGTCTGGATGAGGGTTGCCTCTGAGGTGTGGGTGGTTGTCGCAACCCCCGTTGTCCTTTTGAAGAAGGAGCGGATGGAGACGGCATTGGTGGTCTCGTCCGAGCCCTGGTCAATGACCTTCAGCACATCCTCCTTTCCTATGAGGCTTGCCGTGACCTGTATGCCGCCCGTACCCCAGCCGCAGGGCATGGGCATTTCCCTGCCAGCGAAGGGCACCTGGTAGCCCGGAATGGCTACGGCCTTCAAAAGGCCTCGGCGTATCATGCGCTTGCTGCTCTCGTCCAGGTAGGCAAAGTTGTAGCCTGCAAGCGGGGCCTGTGCTTCGTTATCTTTGCCTTTGTTTTCGGCCTTTTGTGTATCCTGCTGCAAGATCATGCCTGTTCTCCGCTTGTCTGTGCTTCGTCTTCGCTCTTCCTGCTGCGGTTTTTGCGCAGTTCGCGGATGAGGGAGAGCTCTGCCTGGAAATCCACGTAGTGGGGGAGCTTGATGTGCTGCACAAAGCCCGAGGCGTCCACGTTGTCGCCGTGCATGAGCACAAATTCCGGATTCTGGGCAGGGCCTGTTTCTTCCTCTTCCATCTCCTTTGCCCTGAGAGCGCGGTCCACTATGGACATGGAGAGGGACTTGCGCTCGTTGTTGCCAAAGACAAGGCCGTAGCCCTGGGTGAAGCAGGGCTCAAGCGCTGTGCCGGTGTATCTGCTGATGGTAACGCATTCCGTGACCTCGATTTCGCCAATGACCAGGGGGAAGTCCAGCTCCTCGGGGATGATGGTGCACTCGACATACCCCCTGCGCAGCTCCGAGGTGAAGGGGTGCACTGCGCCAAAGCCGCGCTGTGTGGAGTAGGCCATGCCGAGCAAAAAGCCCTCGTCTGCCCTTGCCAGCATCTGCAAACGCAAGGGGCGGTCTTGGGGCCTGTCGCAGGGAAGCTCCAGGGGGTCGCGGGTGATGTCGGGGATTTGGGAAAGCTTCCTTGCATCCTCTTCTTTCCTGATTGAGGACCAGGAGCGTTCGAGCAGGCCTTCCTGCTCAAGGGCGTGCGCAGCCCTGGGCGTGCGGGCAGGATGGGGAATGCTTCCCTCAAAGGCAGCGATGTCCTCATTGTCCCTTGTGTCCTCTTTGGCGAGGGTCGGGGCGGTCTTTTCCAGGGATCGGTCAAGGAGCCTGTGGGTGTAGTCAAAGGTGGATCCCAGGACCTGGCCGCCTGGCAGATCCTTCCAGGTGGCGGAGATGCGCCTTTCCTGGCGCATGCAGTCGGTTTCCAGGGGCAGGCTTGCGGCAAAGCGGGGAAGCGTTGTGCGGTAGGCACGCAAAAGGAAGATGGCTTCCTGCAGATCGCCTGCGGCCTGCTTGATGGCAAGGGCTGCGAGCCTTGGGCAGTAGAGGCTGGCCTCGGCCATGACCCTGTCTACTGCGAGTTTGAGCTGATGGCCTATTTGATCAAGGCCGATTTCCGGGATGAAGGCCGGGCCCCTGCGCTCTTCGTGCAAAAGCGCGTGGGCTGCTGCTATGGCCTTTTCTCCGCCCTTCACGGCAACATACATGGTATCCTCTCTCGGGTTTTTCGTCTTGGCTAGTATATCGTTCGACAAATTCGTTTAGCACTAAACT
>ENA-ORSJ01001286-ORSJ01001286.1-human-gut-metagenome-genome-assembly--contig:-NODE-1286-length-21829-cov-3.505787_pt1 | contig 21829 bp, 18 predicted proteins | sample MGYA00242191_ERZ509158 | MGnify/ENA primary metagenome ERZ509158 (study PRJEB26280, sample SAMEA2338623) | human gut metagenome | biome: human gut; feature: human-associated habitat; material: faeces...
TCCAGTCGTAAGGGGTGCTCTGGTAGACGTAATAATTGAGCCAATTTGCATACAGTGTATTCGCATGACATCTCCATGACTTGATCGGCTTCTGCTCCGGATCATCATCCGGGTAATAATTGACCGGAATGTTCGGATTTAATCCACGCTTGATGTCACGCTTATATTCCTGATCAAGTGTAAATGTATCATACTCTGGATGTCCGGTTACGAAGATGTTCTTGCCGTCCTCTCCAATAATCAGGTATGGTCCTGTAATATCGGACTCTGCGACGATCTCCAGAAGCGGATTATCGACGATTGCCTGTTTATCCACACCGGTATAACGGGACTGTGGCACTAAGAATGAATCATCAAATCCACGTACCAGTGGTGTCCGTTTATGGAACGTATAATGCTTATACACACCGGAAAACTTCTCTGGAAGCTGGTATTTTTTCACACCATAACGATAGTAAAGTCCCGCCTGTGCACCCCAGCAGATATGCAGTGTGGACGTAACATTCGTAACTGACCAGTCCATGATAGCAGTCAGTTCATCCCAGTACTCCACTTCCTCAAACTCCATATTCTCCACCGGTGCTCCGGTAATGATCAGACCATCCCATTTCCTGTTCTTTACATGTTCAAAGTCACTGTAGAAACGCTCCAGATGTGATTCGGATACATGCTTTGATTCATAGGACATCGTGCGGATAAAGGAGATATTTACCTGCAGTGGTGTGTTTGACAGGCTGCGCAGAAGCTGCAACTCCGTATCTTCCTTTAACGGCATCAGATTTAAAATCAAAATGTCAAGTGGACGTATATCCTGTGTCATAGCACGGTGTTCGTCCATCACAAATATATTTTCCTGTTCCAGTACTTTCTTCACTGGCAGATCGTTGTCTATTCTAATCGGCATCTCTAAAACCTCTTTTCTTCTCTAAAGCTAAAGCATACCACGAATTTTTTATAACTGCAAGAAATCATCCTCGGAAATAATCGGAATTCCCAATGATTTCGCCTTTTTATTCTTCGATGAGGAAGATAATACATCGTTATTGATCAGGTACGTGGTCTTCGAAGAAACACTGCCTGCGACTTTTCCGCCACGGTCTTCGATCAATTTTTTAAGTTCATCCCGGTTTGCAAAATGATTGAGTGAACCAGTAATGACAAATGTCTTGCCTTCGAGATCCTGTGGTGCCGTATTCTCCTCGACGACAAGTGTCACTTCCTTCAAGATCTCACGCAGTACCCGGATATTGTTCGGATCTGCGAAATATGCCACAATGCCCTCTGCGATCACATCGCCGATCTTCTCAATCTCGGCAAACTGCGCTGCATCGGCATGGATAATTGCCTCCACATCATCTTTGAAATATTTGCAGATGGATTTTGCCATGGCGGTACCGACGTTCAAAATTCCAAGTCCATACAGGACACGCGCAAGCTGTGTCGTACGGCTTGCCTCGATGCTCTCCATCATATTGTCGTAGGACTTCTGCCCAAAGCCCTCTAATTTCACGATTTCTGTCTCATAGCGGTCAATCCGGTAGATATCATACAACTCTTCAATAAAGCCGCAGTCTAAGAACTTCTGAAGCGTTGCCTCAGATAAACCATCGATGTTCATCGCGTTTCGTGATACAAAATGTGTGAATAGCTTGATTGCCTTTGCCGGGCATGCCGGATTCGGACATACAAGCGTCTGTGCCTGATTGTCCTCGCGGATCTCTGTCTTACCGCCACACGCCGGACAAGTATCCGGAATCTCGAGTGTACCGGATTTCGTCAGGTTCTCACTGATCTGCGGGATGATCATATTCGCCTTATACACCTTGATCGTATCACCGATTCCAAGCTGTAACTGCTTCACAATGCTCACATTGTGGACACTGGCACGGCTCACAGACGTTCCTTCGAGCGATACCGCATCAAAGACTGCCACCGGATTGATCAGCCCGGTACGGGACGGACTCCACTCAATATGCCGAAGCGTTGTCTCCGCTTCCTCGTCTGCCCATTTAAATGCGATCGAATCCCGCGGGAATTTCGCTGTCCGTCCAAGACTTTTACCATATTCCACATCATCAAACGAAAGCACGAGTCCATCAGATGGGAAATCGTTCGTCTCGATTTTCTCTGCAAAATGTGTGACCATCTCCTGCATCGTTGCTGCTGTGACATCGACATGTTCCACAACCTCAAAACCAAGTGAAGTCAGGAAATCAAACTTTGAATTCATCGTTGCATCGATTTCCGCATCTCCGGTATCAAGCATATTAAACGCAAAGAAATGCACATTCCGCTCGGCTGTGATCTGATTATTGAGCTGCCGCACACTGCCGGAGCATAAGTTTCTCGGGTTTTTATATTTGCTGTCAATATCCGGAATCGTGGCATTGATACGCTCAAAATCTGTATAGGTAATGACCGCCTCGCCACGAATCGTAAGCGGACCTTTGTACGCGATCTGGTTCGGCAGATTCGCAAATACCTTCGCATTGTTCGTGATGACCTCACCGATCTCGCCGTTTCCACGTGTGACTGCCTTCACAAGCACGCCATCCTCGTAAGTCAATACAACCGTCAGTCCATCCATCTTCCACGACATGACTCCTGTTTTATCACCCAGCCACGCTGCCAGATCCTCAACACTTTTTGTCTTGTCCAAAGATAACATTGGGGCCGGATGCCGTTCCTTCGGCAGCTCACTGATGATCTCGTAACCGACATTCTGTGTCGGGCTTTTGGATAAGATCAGACCGGTCTCCTGCTCTAACGCTGCAAGCTCATCATACAACGCATCATATTCCAGATTGGACATGATCTCTGTATCCTGCTGATAATATGCTTTGGAAGCCTGATTTAACAGCTCCACCAATTCTTTCATACGCTCTGTTTTTGCATCCATCATTTTCTCCTTTTCCTGTCACGATCTCTTCTGCACCAGTCTCCGCAGCTCCTGTTCTTCGTCCCTCGTCAGCGTCCGAAACTCACCCGGTCGTAAGCTTCCAAGACGAATATTCATGATTCGGACACGCTTTAAGTGCACAACCCGTACATGCAATGCATCGCACATCCGCCGGATCTGCCGGTTCAATCCCTGTGTCAATATGATCGAGAAATTTCTCGTTCCGGTCTTTTTGACTTTACATGGTTTCGTTACCGTATCTAAAATCTCAACGCCCTCCGACATCTTCTTAATAAAATCTTCTGTGATATCTGTGTTGACTCGCACATGGTATTCCTTTTCATGATTGTTTCTGGAGCGCTGGATCTCATTTGCCAGATCTCCGTCATTTGTAAGAAGCAAAAGTCCGGTCGAATCCTTATCAAGACGTCCTACATAGTTTACCCGCTCCGGGAACTCTACATACCGGAAGATACTGTCCGGATCAGCATCCTTCGATGTACAGACCTGTCCGATCGGCTTATTGTATGCATAGATCACCTTTTTCGTATGCAGATGTACCGGCTTTCCATTGCAGGTAACAACTGAAGAATCGCCGACGCGTGTCCCAAGATCCGCGATTGTTCCATCCACCGTTACCTTTCCGGCTTCAATCAGCCTGTCGGCTTCCCGGCGGGAACAGATTCCTGCTTCACTTAAGTATTTATTTAATCGAATTTCGTTAGACATGGCATTCCCCTTAATTTTATTAATTTTATAGTTGCATTTTTATATTAACAGTTGTATAATCGCTTTATAAATTTTAGAAAAAGTGTAAAGGAGGCATATTATGGATAATATTGATAAAAAAATTCTTCACTTATTACAGGAAAATGCCAGATATCCATTGAAGCATCTGGCAAGCAAAGTATTTCTTTCCTCCCCCGCTGTCTCTGCCCGTATTGAGCGTTTAGAGAAAAGCGGAATCATCTCCGGCTATCACGCAAGTGTTGCCCCAGTGTCTCTCGGGTATCACATTACAGCCTTTATAAACATGGCGCTCGATCCAAAACGGAAACCGGAATTCTACCCGTTTATCCAAGCATGTCCGAACGTTTTGGAGTGTAACTGCGTTACCGGTGCATACTCCATGTTGATTAAAGTATGCTTCCCTAGCACAATGGAGCTTGATACTTTCATCGGGCAACTCCAGAAATACGGAAACACAGAAACACAGATCGTATTCTCCACTCCGGTTCCGCCACGTGGCATTGATGTCCGTGCAGCCGATGAGGACGAAGACGAAGATGGTGCGGATGATTTCTTGTAAAATACATGGATATAATAATAGGGCTGTTGACGAACAACAGCCCTTATTTTTTATTATTGTCCGGAACTGATCGTATTGTAGAACTCTGCGAATGCCGCATCATTTGCAATACAACTGTTTACGTTATCCTGTACTGCTTTGTACAGATTCTGAATATCCGTTGACTGACTCTGTGTCTCGATGTAATTCGTAACTTCCTGCGAATGTGCTGAATTATCAATCTTATATCCATCTGCTGTTTTCACAACATAGAACTGATTAATATTTAGAGGAACACTTGTAATGTTCGCCATACTCAAGTTGCTTGTTACATACACAAGTGTCGCATCTTCCGTGTATCCCGGCATCGTGTAACAATTCACATTTGAATATGCCTTGATCACAGCGGAACGCTGCTGATAAACGGTCATATCATCGAACTGGCTTGGATCTGTAACATAGGTCTTCAGCTTGTCCTGATCGCAAACCGCCAACGCTGCATAATACTCTATAATCAGGGAATTGATATCCAGATTTGCATTTGTCTCGTAAGAAAAGCCGGTCTGGTTCGTCTGCTGTGCATCCGTCTGCGTCGCTTTGTCTTTGTTAAACATTCTCAGATCCAGATCCGAGAAGAAATAGAAATAGAATACAACGGCAAGCAGAATAAAGATCATCCAGCCAAGGAACAGCATCAGGCCTGCTATCTTTTTCTTTCCTTTTTTACCCTTCTTACTCATATGTCCTCCTTCGAACAACAATATACAAAAATGCACCAGAGAGGAATCGAACCTCCGCACATGGCTCCGGAGGCCATTGCTCTATCCACTGAGCTACTGGTGCGCGACTTCTAGTATATCCGATTTGATCTGATTTTTCAAGGCTTCTATGCTATCAAATTTTATTTCTTTTCGAATTTGTCGTAAAAATTCGATTTTCAGGCAGGTTCCATATAGATTTTCATTGAAATCCAGAATATTTGTCTCCACCTTAATTTTATGATCTGCGTCCACGGTCGGGTTATCTCCCACGTTCGTCACACCGCGATAATGCTGGTTATTCACTGTGACACGCGTCTCATATACGCCATTTGGCACTAACAATTTTTCTTCCGTTGGAATCAAGTTGGCTGTTGGGAATCCAATTGTAGCTCCAAGCTGTTTTCCATACTGGACAATCCCGGAAATACTATATGGGCGTCCCATATATTCACGGACGACATCCACTGCCCCCTGTTCAATCTGCTCCCGAATATAGGAGGAACTGATAATTGTCCCCTGCTCCCGCAGCTTCTCAAACGCAAGCACTTCAAAGCCATACCGGGTTCCATATTCCTGCAGCATCGTCACATCGCCCTGCCGGTTTTTGCCAAACCGAAAATCATTGCCGACGACCACATATTCCGGGTGCAACCGCTCCACTAACACATCCTTGATAAATGTCTCCGGCTTCATCGCCGCAAACTTCTTCGTAAATTCACAAGTAACATTCCAGTCTATACCAAGTTCCCCCAGCCGATCCCGCTCTGGAATTGTATAGATGCGCTTTGTGTCCGGCATGTCGATGGAAAATACGACCGATTGTTTTCCTGCCTCATGGGACAACTGCAATACTTTGTTGATAAGCAACATATGTCCCTTGTGCAAGCCCTCAAATTTTCCTAATGCCACAACAGTATCTGCGATATTCACGTCATTGTATGCTAGTTTCTTCACGTCAGTTTCCTCATAAAAACATTTTAAATGGTTTGTATATCTGTTCTTCCTCTTTGTAATCATATAAGGCTACAAACTTGCCTGCATGATACACCCGGATTCTCGTATCCCGTCTTTCTCCCATATCTTTGAAAAACCGAGGAGAAAGCTTGTTTCCATTTCTCAGATAATTCTCTGCCTGTTCGGTAATCTCATATGCCGGATACTGTTTCAAAAGTGCATCCACTGGCAGGATTGCGTCCTGCAGGGTTCCATCTGCCTGCCGTACCTCGATCTCCTGCAGCGTCAATGCATCTGTCACAGAAAATCCATGCACTTCTTTCCGGTGTAAACCGGACAACACAGCCAGACAAGAAAGTTTTCTTCCGATATCCCGGCACAACGACCGGATATACGTGCCTTTCGAACAATACACATCAAAGCTGTAAGTATCGTCCGCTTCCTTCGTAATGTCCTGGATTGCATAAATCTCAACCGGTCTTGGTTCTCGTTTGACCTCGATTCCGGCTCTGGCATATTCGTATAATTTTTTTCCATCCTTTTTGATGGCAGAATACATCGGTGGTATCTGGTCATACTTGCCAATGAAGGACAAAATTGCACGTTTCACGTCTGCCTGTGTCAGCTGCGCGAGCACTGCTGCATCACCTTCCGCAGTCGTCTCACCGGTCACATCCTCGGTATCCGTCTCATAGCCAAGCTTCATCGTCGCACGGTAGCATTTATCTCCTTCGGTCAGAAGATCTACCAGCTTTGTCGCCTTACCAAGACAAACCAACAGGACACCTTCTGCCATTGGATCAAGTGTCCCGGTATGTCCGATCTTTTTCTGTTTTAAGATGCCGCGAAGCTTTGCCACGACATCAAATGATGTATAATCCTGTTCTTTATAAACATTTAAAATCCCGTCTATCAAAGCTGTTCCTCTATCATCTTTATAATATCTGCAACGACTGTATCAAAATCGCCGGTCACTTCAAAGCCAGCCGCACGGATATGTCCGCCACCGCCATAGGCAACTGCAATCTTGCTCACATTGACTTTGCGGATAGAACGCAGGCTGACCTTCATTGCATCGCCAAGCTGGTATACAAATATCGCGACCTCCACACCGTCAATCACGCGGATACGATCCACAATGCCATCTGTCTCTTCTTTTCCGCAGCCAAAGGTATCGAACATCTCCTTTGTCACAAATGTGTAGACAACCTGTCCGGACAGTGCCAGCTTTGCATTGACCATCGCCTGTCCCATAAGCAGATTCTGCTTGTAGCTGACTCTGTAAAAGGTATCGTCGATAATCTTCTGTGCATCCACGCCATGTGCGAGCAATTCACCGGCTACCTGCATTGTATCCTTTGTACATGCCGAATACTTGAACACGCCGGTATCATGTACGATACCGAGATACAGACACTCTGCACAGGCAAGCGAGATATTCTCTGGATCAATATGCCGGAACAATACTTCACTTGCAGAAGATGCGTCCGCATCACAATAGTAATAATCCCCAAAGCCCTGATTACTTCTATGATGATCCAGGCAGGCACTTTTCTTCGCCATACCGAAAAGCTCATAGAAGCTTCCATGCCGATCGCGGTCTCCACAATCCAGAGAAATTGCAAGATCCAATACACGAGACTCTGGTTCATGGCAGATGGCATCCGCGCCCTTTAAGAACGAAAACTTATCTGGAATCTTCTCCAGATACACGGTCACCTCTGCGTCATAGTTGTCCTGAATATAATTGTACAGTCCTAAGCACGAACCAACACAATCGCCATCCGGGCGGATATGCCCGAATATTCCGATTGTCTTTGCATCTTCAATTAGATTTAATAATTCACTCTTCTTCATTCTGCTTACTCTGATCCTCTTTGATTACCTCATCGATACGCTTAGACATATAATTTCCATACTCGATTGATGTGTCCAATACAAACGTAAGCTCCGGTGTATTTCGGAGATTGATCGTACGCGCCAGCTCGCGGCGGATAAATCCACTCGCCTGCTCTAAGCCCTTTAACGTCTCTGCACCAGATTCTGCATCGCCTAATACACTGATATATGCCTTACAATATTTCAGATCCTGTGTCACCATGACATCCGTTACCGATGTCATGGGATTGATACGTGGATCTTTTAACTCCATCCGAATGATCCGGGAAAGTTCCTTCTGGACTTCCCCATTGATTCGCTGTGATTTATGACTTGTCTTTCTCATTTCTATCTTGGTACCTCAACCATAATATATGCCTCAATGATATCGCCTTCCTTGATATCATTGAATCCATCCATAACAAGACCACATTCAAATCCTGTCTTAACTTCCTTTACGTCGTCCTTGAAACGCTTCAGAGATGCAAGCTCACCCTCGAAGATCTGCTCACCTTCCCGGCTGATACGAACTTTGCAGTTTCTCTGGATCGTACCATCTAATACATATGAACCAGCGATTGTACCAACACCAGAAGCCTTGTAAGTCTGACGAACCTCTGCATGACCGATGACCTTCTCCTCGAAGATTGGATCAAGCATACCCTTCATCGCACTTTCGATATCCTCAATCGCATTGTAAATGACACGATACAGACGGATATCAACCTTCTCACGCTCTGCAACTTCCTTCGCCTGATTGTCCGGACGAATATTAAATCCAATGATGATCGCATTACTTGCAGAAGCAAGAATTACATCACTCTCATTGATTGCACCAACACCGGAGTGGATACATTTAACTGCCACTTCCTCGTTGGAAAGCTTAAGCAAGCTCTGCTTAACCGACTCTACAGAACCCTGTACATCTGCCTTGATGATAAGGTTCAGATCCTTTACATTACCTTCCTGAATCCGGTTATAAAGGTCATCGAGAGACATACGCTGCTTTGTATCTGCAATCAGTTTTTCCTTGCCACGGTTGATAAATGCCTCGGAAATCGTACGCGCTTCCTTCTCATTTTCTGTGGCAATTACAATCTCTCCAGAATTTGGAACGCCATTTAAGCCAAGTACCTCAACTGGCATAGATGGAGTCGCCTCCTTCACCTTGCGCCCCTTATCGTCGAACATCGCACGCACCTTACCATGCACATCACCGATTGCCAGACAGTCGCCCACATGCAAAGTACCCTTCTGTACCAGAATGGTTGCAACAGAACCACGTCCCTTATCAAGCTGTGCCTCGATGACAATACCACGTGCCTTCCGGTTCTTGTTTGCCTTGAGCTCCAGGATCTCAGCGGTCAGGATGATCATCTCCAGAAGGTTATCAATACCTTCCTTTGTATGTGCAGATACCGGACAGAAGATTGTCGAACCGCCCCAGTCCTCTGGTACGAGCTCGTATTCCATCAACTCCTGCTTTACACGGTCGATATTCGCACTTTCCTTATCAATTTTATTGATTGCAACAATGATCTCGATGCCAGCTGCTTTCGCATGGTTGATTGCCTCTACGGTCTGTGGCATAACACCATCATCGGCTGCAACTACAAGGATTGCAATATCTGTTGACTGTGCACCACGCATACGCATCGCTGTAAATGCCTCATGTCCCGGTGTATCCAGGAATGTAATCTTCTGACCATTGATAGATACTACAGACGCACCAATATGCTGTGTAATACCACCAGCCTCACCAGCTGTTACATCAGAATTACGGATTGCATCGAGCAGGGATGTCTTACCATGATCAACGTGTCCCATAACGCAGACAACTGGTGGTCTGGAAGTCATATCTGCCTCGTCCTCTTCCTCCTCACGGAGAAGTTCTTCGATCACATCAACCTTTTCCTCTTCCTCTGCAATGAAGTTGTATTCAAGTGCAATGTCAGCTGCCTCATCAAATGGAAGGTCAGAGTTTACATTGTACATCTTACCTGCCATAAACATCTTCTTGATCAACTGTGCCACTGGCACCTTGATCTTACTTGCAAGCTCGCCGACAGTCAGTACCTCTGGCAGCTTGATTGTCTTGATCACTGGTTCTACCGGCTCCTGCTTCTTTGGTGCTGGCTGATGATTCTTGTTGTTATTATTGTTCCGGTTATTATTGTTGTTAAACCGGTTGTTATTATTGTTGTTATTTCTTGTGTTACGGTTGTTGCTTACCGCGTTCCGGAAATTTGTACCACGGCTCTCCTGCTTGGCTCCATTCTGGTTATTGCCATTTGCAGACTTGTTGTTATTATTCTTGCCCTGATTATTTCCATTATTGTTCTGCTTATTGTTATTATTTCTGCCCTGATTGTTTCCGTTATTGTTATTATTTTTACCCTGATTGTTGTTGCGGTTCTGGTTGTTATTATTGTTATTGTTCTTCTTATTCTGGTTATTCTGATTACCGGAATTGGAATTGTTGTTTGGCTTTGGCTGCACCTTCTTGTTCTCCTGCTTTGGTGCTTCCTTTTTTCCTTCTTCCTTCTTTGGCCCTGCCTTCTTCGGCTCTTCTTTCTTTGCCTCAACCGGCTTGTTTCCGCCCAAAGACTCCCGCACAAATTTCATCATTGCATCATCAATGCTGCTCTGTGCTTTTAACCCTTCTTTTTTACCGCTCAATATATCAATAATCTGACTGCTTTTTACTTCTTTTCCAAGTTCTGCTGTCAACTGTTTTGCAAACTCGTGTACTCTCATGGGTTACACCTCCAATCTTAAACTAATCCAACTTGTCAGAAATCTGTTTTGCCAGACCTGCATCTGTCACTGCAAGTACCGTCCGCTCCTGTTTTCCGATCTGTCTGCAATCGTATACGGAATCTCGTAATACTTGCATTTATCCATGAATTTCTTCTGCGTATTGCCCGATGCATCCTCTGCGATGATCACGAAATATGCAACGCCCTCCTGAATCGCTTTCTCGGTCAGGAATCCGCCGCTCTGTACTTTTCCTGCTTTTGCAGCAATCGAAAGCATAGACAATGCACGATTCTGATTTTGTGCCAACTATATCATCTCCTCTGCGATGGTCTGGTAGATTTCTTCCGGAATTTCCGTCTTCAACGAACGCTCCAGTGCTTTTGTTTTCTTTGCTTTCTCCAAGCACGCCTGATTCAGACAGATGTAAGCACCACGTCCATTTTTTCTTCCGGTCTTGTCCAGACATATCTCATCTTCCGGCGTCTTAATGACTCTGACAAGCTCTGTCTTTGGTTTCATCTCCCGACAGCCTACACACTGTCGAAGTGGTATCTGCTTTGCCAAGTTATCTACTCCTCATCTTCATAGTCATCGGCGTAATCGTCGTCATAATCATCTATAATCATACCCAGATCACGTGCCTGTGACTCACTCTTGATATCAATCTTATAGCCTGTCAGCTTTGCAGCCAGACTTGCGTTCTGTCCTTCCTTACCAATTGCAAGGGAAAGCTGATCGTCTGGTACAACAACTCTTGCACACTTCTTCTGCTTTCCGTCCTGCTCTTCTGTGTACGCCTGTACCCAGATTACATCGGATGGGCTTAATGCATTCTTGATATAAACCTCTGGATCTTCATCCCATGCGATAACATCAATCTTCTCGCCCTTTAAATCATCGACGATTGTATTGACTCTCGCACCTGCCATACCAACGCAGGCACCAACTGGATCTACGTTCGGATCTAACGAACGAACTGCAAGCTTCGAACGGGAACCTGCATCTCTAGAGATACCCATGATCTCTACAACACCATTCTGGATCTCTTCAATCTCATTTTCAAACAAACGCTTTACAAGCTCTGGATGGGTACGGGATACATGGATATTAATACCTGTATTGTTCTTCTTATCCTTGCCGTCCTTACGCTTGTTTTCTTTCTTCTCCGGTTTTTTCACTTCAACCACATACAGCTTAATATGGTCGCCAACCTTGTAATGCTCTGATTTTACCTGCTCATTTTCCTTGAGTCTGGTCTCTGTCTTCTCATCGAGGCTGATATAGATCGTATTGTCTACAAAACGCTGTACCACACCGTTTACAATGTCATGCTCCTTGCAGGCAAAACGCTCGTAGATCGCATCACGCTCACCCTCTTTGATGTTCTGGATGATAATGCTTCTTGCCTTCTGTGCTGCCATACGTCCAAAGTCCATAGACTCCAGTGGATACTCTACGAAATCGCCGATCTCGTACTTGTCATCCATTGCTTTTGCTTCTGTCAGGGAAATCTGATTCTCATCATTCTCGACTTCCTCTACAACTTCCTTCTTGCGTACAACTGTGATCGCACCAGTCTCACGGTCCATATGTGCTTCCACAAGTACATTCTTTCCATAATCTTTCTCACATGCTGCAACCAGTGATTTCTCAATCGCCTCCATCACCAGTTCCTTGCTGACACTTTTTTCGCGCTCTAATTGATTTAAAGCATCAATAATCTCTGACATTTTTTTATCCTCCTCTTCTACTCAAATGCCAATCTTATCATAGAAATATCGTTTCTTGAAAATTCTTTTGGTTCTTCCGCCGGATCGAGCTGCAATGTGATCGTCGTATCAGTGTATCCTGTCAGGATTGCCTCGAATTCCTTACTGCCATCCACCGCACGGTAAAGTTTTACCTCTACCTTTTTGCCAAGATTCCGTTTAAAATCCTTGTCCTTCTTGAGAGGTCTTGTAAGTCCCGGTGAGCTTACTTCCAAAATATACGGGTCTGTCATCCGGTCCGCAGCATCCAGTTTTTCCTCCAAGCTCCGGCTGATCAGAACACAGTCATCAATATTGATGCCGCCTTCCTTATCCGCATACACACGCAGATAATAATCAGAGCCTTCCTTTACGTACTCTACATCCACTAGCTCAAACCCATGCTCTTCGATAATCGGAGTCACAAGTTCTGTGCAGTGTTGTTCAATTTCCTGTTTTTTCACGTCTGCCACCTTTCTGACTTTTTTGCCTTTTCAAAAACAAAGAGTGGGTTTTTATAACCCACTCTGCGTCATCTGTATTCAAGTCTTATATATTATAACATGTTTTTATTGTTTTGCAAGTACCTATTCCGCCTTTTTTACAAGTTTTACCTGCAATGCCTGTATCGTACCGCCTCCAGTATACGTGCCATTTTTTCCCCAGTCCGTCCAGCCCTGTGCCGACACATAAACGCGGTACAAAATATCATAGGAATCTGAGATTCCGCCTGTGAGATTGATCCGGATTCCAAGCAGCGGTTCCTTCTGTCCAACACTACCCGCCTGTTCGCCGTCCTTCCGCCATGCACTTTGTCCCTGTGCCGTCTCAACCGCATACCGGACATTTCCTTTCGGGACATATGCGCCAAGCTGGATGCGCACCGCTTCAACGGATTTTTCCTGCTTTGTATATCCTGCCACAATGCCGTCCATTTTTGCTTCCTGCCAGCCAAAAGTCTGCATATGAACCGTATATACAATACCAGCATCCACTTCAGAAGTCAGAATACCCGCCTGTTTTTTGAGATAGCTATATAGATTCTGAAGTTCCACCTGTGTACCATTCTCCTTCAGATAAGCATATCGGAACAACGCAAATCCATCATATCCCATGCCATAGATATGCGCACATTGTGTTGCCAGATTATCCTCGCGAAGCGCCCAGTCCAGATCGGTATCTGAAGTTTCCCCCACCCGGTAGAGTGCAAGCCCGGCATACAGCTTAATCTCCGGGTTCGTATGCAGCGTCTGCCATACCTCGCACCGGTTCGAAAACATCGGAACTTCTTTTCCATCTGTCACATAGCGATCCGTCCAGTAAATCTGCGGCATCACATAATCCACATATCCTTCCTGTGAAAGCCACGTATCAATATCTGCCCCCTGACTTCGTGCATAATCCGGATTTCCTGCCGGACTGATTCCGAACTCACAGTCTGGACGTTTCTGTTTGACCGTCTGGTATACTTTCTGGACAAGTGCATTTACCGCCTGCATTTTTTCTTCCTGTGGCAGCGTATCCTGCATGCCGTCAACAAAGAAATAATCATCAAAATGAATACCATCCACTGGATAGCGTTCTAAGATCTCTGCCACCTGATTTTCGACTAACTGCTGTGCCTCCGCACTTTGCGGATTCAACACCAGACATGTACCATTTTGCCCCTGATATTCAAGTATCATAGACTGGTATTTCGCATAGAACGGTGTATGTTCAAAGCTTGCCGTCGTTTCTTCCCCCAGCGACAGCCGATACGGATTGATCCACGCCTCAAAACGAAGTCCCTCCTCATGTGCCACAGCTACCATGATCTCATACGGATCATAGCCCGGATATGTCCGGGATTTGGACATATATTCGGAATACGGAAAATAGTCCGATGGATAAAAGGCATCTCCCATTGCCCGCGCATGTACGATCACCGTATTTAAGCCATATCTTTTCACGGTATCATACATGGCATGCACCTTCGCCCGGAAAGCCGCCTCGCTTTTATCGGATAATTCCGATTCCATATCGATATAGGAAATCCAGCACGCACGCTTTTCCATCTCCGTATTTGCCTGCATAGGCAGATAAACAGCAACCTGCCTGCTCTGCATCGAAAATACAGAAGAAAGCAGACAGACTACCACGATGATTCCTGCCAGATATCGTCTTATAATCTGCATATTTTACGCATCCGTTATCTCTTATAACTACTTATATGCAGATTATTTCTTTTTATGTTCATGAAGTGCTGTAAATAACAGCAGTCCTCCACCTGACGCTACCAGCAGTGTAATCACGATACCAAGCGCCATAGAATCTCCAGTTTTCACCGTATCATCACTTGCTACAACTACCGGTGTCTGCACCTGTGTGGAAGTCGAGCTTGCCTTTGGGTTCACGACTAAGGCTGCTCGGGTCGTTGCAGTTTCGGTCGTTGTAGCTATCTCAGTTGTTGTTCCATTTTCTGTGGTCGTGCTTTCCGTCGTTGTCACTTCAGTTGTTGTACTTTCTGTGGTCGTGCTCTCAGTCGTTGTTATTTCTGTTGTCGTACTCTCAGTCGTTGTTGTCTCTGTCGTCGTTGTTTCTGTGGTTGTAGCTTCCGTGGTTGTCGTCTCGGTTGTTGTCACATTGTATGGATAAAAATGTGATTCCGAACTCGCATTTACATTCTGTGCGATTACCTGCCCTTCATGATTGCCGCCGATCAGTGACACATTTCCAGATGGCGCAATGATATGACCAGTCAGAAAGCTTGCTGTAATATTCTTGGCATCCGGGAAGTTCCAGACGAGTCCAAAGCCACCACTGTAATACTGACCGCCCTGTGCACCTTCCGGTCTGTTTTTCGCCAGATTGAAGAAGTAATTGTTGTTCAATGGAGTTCCACCAATTTCAATCTTACCAGTATCCAATGCATAATCCCCGTCTCCGGAAATGGAGATTGTATAGGCATTTGAGAAAATGTCTTCCGCAGTTACATTTTTCAGAATCACACGCTTTGCATTTGAGAAATCTGTCCCGCTGACGGTGATCGTCTTAGAATCTGCAAAGTCAATGATCAGGTCTCCCTGTTCCATATAGCCTGCCTGCCCAGCCTTCTCCAACGCCTGCGATTCCTGTTTAATAACACCAAACGCTTCGTCCATATTGATATAATCATCTGCCACTTTCACCATACGGTTTGTCAGCCAGTCTTTGTACGACATATGGCTTTCTGTATAGTAAAAATTCGTATCAATCCCCGTTGTATCATTCCACGAACCGGCATGATAATCGGCAAGATCGATCAGGTATCGCGCATAGGACGCCGCTGCTTTCACCTTTCCCACTGTATTTTTCAGGTTCAATTTATTTCCTACCATGATCGCACCGACGGTATCTGCTACATAATCGCCCTCCAGATCGTTTTGTACGAAATAGCTGTAATGCGACAGGATATAATCAATATGATATTCGCCCTCATATTTTTTATTGCTGACCTGTGTTTTTTGCGTGTTCGCATTTAAGACAGACACGCCACTGATTTCATCATACGCATCCATCTCCGTTGCATCAGTTCCCGTCGCATCTGCCTGTACACCGGTATCTCCGACAAACATCGTTTCCGCAGACTCGATGTCTGTATCATCACCGTTCTCTCCTGCCGTTGCATCCTCTGCTGTCGCATCTGTCACAGTCGCTGTCTCCGCAAAAGCGACCTCCAGATTTTCACAACCGAAAATACATGCCACTCCGACCACACCTGCTACAATGGACTGTCGGATTCTCCTTGTCGTTTTCTTTCTCATAAAAAATGCTCCCTGCATACATTCACATAAATGTATGCAGGGAGCGCTTGTCCTGATTCCAAATTTATTTTTATGACGCCTGCTCGAACTGGCTGTTGTAGAGATCCGCATAGAAGCCCTTCTTCGCAAGCAGCTCCTCATGCGTACCGCTCTCGATGATATCGCCATCTTTCAATACAAGGATCAGATCAGCATTCTTGATTGTAGAAAGCCGGTGTGCGATTACAAACGAAGTTCTTCCCTTCATCAGTTCGTCCATGGCTCTCTGGATGATAAGCTCGGTTCTCGTATCGACAGAGCTTGTCGCCTCATCTAATATCAGCATCGGGCGGTCTGCAATCATCGCACGGGCGATGGTTAGCTGCTGCTTCTGTCCCTGTGACAGGTTGACCTGATCATTCAACACCGTGTCATAGCCCTTCGGCAGACTGCGGATAAAACGGTGCAGACCAACCGCCTTGCACGCCTGCTCGATCTTTTCTTCCGGTACATTCTCCTGGCTGTATACGAGATTCTCACGCACCGTTCCCTCGAAAAGCCATGTATCCTGTAATACCATACAGAACTGGTCGTGTACTTCTTCCCGCGTCATATCCTTGATGGATACACCATCGATTTTTATATCGCCATCTAAGATCTCATGGAACCGCATTAAAAGATTCACCATCGTTGTCTTACCGGCACCGGTCGGTCCGACAATTGCAACCTTCTGTCCCGGTTTTGCTACAGCTGAAAAATCATGGATGACAACCTTATCGCTGTCTTTATAGCCAAACTTGACATGCTCAAAGGATACCTCACCCTTCACATCGTTCAGCTTCTTCGTCTTAGTGCTCTCATCTTCCATCTCTTCTGCGTCGGTAAACTCAAATACACGTTCACCGGCAGACTGCAGTGCCTGCATCGCCTGTGCGATCTGACTGAGTGGCTGTGTAAAGTAACGTACATACATCATAAACGCAATAATCACACCAAATGATATTTTATCATTCATTACAAGAAGCGCACCGACAATACAGACCGCCACATAGCCAAGGTTACCGATGAATGTCATGAGTGGCATCATAAGTCCGGAGAGACACTGCGCCTTAAAGGCACTGTCACGCAGATTTTCATTCATCTTATCGAACTTTTCCTTTGATTTTTTCTCGCCATTATACGCCTTCACAACTGTGTGTCCGGCATAGATCTCCTCAACATGTCCATTGATTTCCCCCAGATGCATCTGTTGTCTCGCAAAATATTTCTGGGATTTGCTCATGATCAGAGCCATGAATACAAAGCCTAGCAGCGTTGAAAGTATCGCTGCAACCGTCATTATGATATTTGTCTTTATCATCATAATGAGAGAACCAAGAAGCAGCGTAACCGCTGTCACAAGATTTCCCATGCTCTGATTAAAGGATTGTGCAATTGTATCAACATCGTTTGTTACACGGGATAATACATCCCCGGTTGATGTCTGATTGTAAAACCACATCGGCAAGCGGTTGATCTTCCCTGAGATGTTGCTCCGGAGTCCCTTTGATACCTGCTGTGTTACATACCCCATAATCAGGTTCTGGACCAGAGATAACAACGCACTGCATCCATAGAAGCAGATCAGCGTGATTCCAATCCGTTTGATTCCGTCCATATCAATCCCGGTCATTACACCCTCGGTGATAAGATCGGTCATCTTGGATAATTTATCCGGTCCGATCAATGTTAATACGGTTCCAATACCTGCACAGATAATCGCGAATATCATGGCACCCCAGTATTTCTTACAGTTCGTAAGGAGCTTTGCCCATGTACCTTTGAAATTCTTTGCTTTTTCGCCGGGGCGCATGCCTCTGCCCGGACCGTGACGAGGAACCTTTGGAGCACGATTATTCTGACCTACTTCATAATTATCTTTTTCCATTATGCAAGCTCCTCCTTTGATAACTGAGAATATGCGATTTCCTGGTACACTTCGCAGTTCTTCATAAGTTCGTCATGCGTTCCCATACCTGCGATCTGTCCATCGTCTAACACGATGATCTTATCCGCATCACGGATTGTACCGATTCGCTGTGCAACGATGATCTTCGTCGCATCCTTACATTCCTTGCGCAGTGCTTCCCGAAGGATTCTATCTGTCTTATAGTCCAGTGCCGAGAACGAATCATCGAAGATCAGGATCTCCGGCTGTCTGGCAATCGCACGCGCAATCGACAGACGCTGTTTCTGCCCACCTGAGAAGTTTGAGCCACCCTGAGCCACATACCCGTCATAGCCCTGATCCTTCTTCTCAACAAATTCACTTGCCTGCGCTACTTTTACCGCCATCGCAATGTCGTCCTGTGTAGCAGGTGCTTTTCCGTTTTCGCCATATGCCACATTGTCAGCGATTGTTCCGGAGAACAAGATTGCTTTCTGGCTGACATATCCAATTTTGTTATGCAGTGCTTCCTGCGTATATTCCTTGACATTCACGCCATCGACGAATACCTCACCCTCTGTTGCATCATAAAACCGCGGAATCAGATTGATAGCAGTACTCTTGCCACATCCGGTTGCACCGATAAACGCAATTGTCTCGCCCTTCTTCGCAGAGAAAGAAATATGCTCTAATACATATTCCTCTGCGTCCGGATATTTGAAGCTGACATCCTTGAATTCCACTTCCCCATCTTTCATAACCGGGAACGTATCTCTCGTTCCATCCTCAATGGATGGTTCAGTATCTAATACTTCCAAAATACGCTTCGCTGCAACCGATGCCCGCGGCAGCATAATAAATATCATAACCAGCATCATGAACGACATGACAACCTGCATTGCATACGAGGAAAATACAACCATATCCGAGAATAATGTGAATTTTTCCTGCATATCCTGTGCATCGTTGATCAAAACCGCGCCAATCCAATATATTGCAAGCGAAAGGCCATTCATGATCATCATAATCGTCGGCATCATAAATGCCATAGTCTTTGATGTAAACCAATGGGTATCTGTCAGATCCTTGTTGACCTTCTCGAACTTCTCCTCCTGATATGCTTCCGCATTATAAGCGCGAACAACGTTCAAGCCTGTCAGATTCTCACGTGTTACCTGATTGATATCATCCGTCAGACTCTGTAAGCGTTTGAACTTCGGCATGCATAAGCTGACGCAGATAATAACGACAACCAATAATACAACAACCGCAACGCCCGTGGAGAGTGTCCACTGCCAGCTCTTATCAACAATCTTCAAGATAGCCATCACCGCCATGATCGGTGCCCGCAGCATGATGGACAGCCCCATTACAATCAACATCTGCACCTGAGTCACATCGTTTGTAGAACGCGTGATCAGACTCGCTGTTGAAAACCGTCCGATCTCTTCCATTGAAAAAGACTGTACCTTGTCAAATAACTTCCCACGTACGATTGCACTGAAATTCGAAGCAATCCGTGATGCACAGACAGCTACCAGTACCGTTACCAATAAACTGCCAAACGCACAAAGTAACATTTTACCGCCTGCAATCAGGATATCATGCATTGCACTATCCTGTGTCGTAATCAGTGATGTAATTTCCCGCATATAATCCGGCAGTTTTAACTCAAGCCAGACCTGTGCCACTACAAATACCACACTGAAAAGAGCCAATACTACTTCCTGTTTTCGGAAATTCTTAAAAATACGTAACATTCCATGCTCCTTTCCATTTTCCGTAAAAACCTTTTATGAACACGAAATATTATAGCATTTATATTAGCACTCAGCAACAGAAAGTGCTAACAGTTCATAATCTTTTCACATATTTTACCCATTAACCAACTATTTTCAGAATATCCTCTGGCTTCTTCGCGAATACAGTTGCACCAAGTGACTCTAGAAATGCCCGGTCACGGAAGCCCCATTCTACTAAGATACAGTCTACGCCGGCATTTCTTGCAGTTGCGTAATCCACATCCGAATCACCGATATAGATTACTTCATCCTTACCAAGATGGAATTCTTTCAATACTTCATATACGGAATCCGGTGCCGGTTTCTTACGCACACCCTCGCGTTCCCCGATTGCAATGTCAAACTGTCCGATAAAGAAATCCTTCACCAGATCCTGGACCGCGAAGTCCACCTTGTTTGATACAACCGCAGTCATATAACCTTTCGCACGTAGCTTCGTAAGCAGATCATTGATGCCATCATATGGCCTTGTTGTATCCATGCAATGATCTTTATAATAGATTTCAAATGTTGTGAACACGGCTTCGATGTCTGCATCCGAAGTTCCTTCCGGAACCGCACGTTCAATCAGCTTATGAATTCCGTTTCCGACAAACCGGCGTACTTCTTCCAATGTACGTTCCGGAAATCCATGCTCGTTAAGCGCATAATTAGTCGTGTTCTTCAGATCCTCTAAGGTGTACAAAATCGTTCCATCCATATCAAAAATAAGCATCTTATATTTCTTCATGTCTTTCATCTCCGATTCATTTATAAATTGAAAAAACGCCTGACATGCCAAAGCGGTATATCAGGCGTTCTATTAATCTTTTTTATTGCTTAGTTTCCAGCCATCTGAGCTGCTACTTCTGCTGCGAAATCCTCGTTCTTCTTCTCGAGACCTTCACCTGTCTCAAAACGAACAAACTTCTTGATTGCAAGCTTGCATCCATTCGCCTTTGCTACGTTTGCAACGTACTGAGCAACGCTTTCCTTGTTCTCAGCCTTAACATACTCCTGCTCAAGCAGACAAACTTCCTTGAGTTCCTTGTTCAGACGTCCCTGAACCATCTTCTCAATGATATTATCAGGCTTGTTTGCATTCTTAGGATCATTCTTTGCCTGTGCAACAAGAATCTCAAGTTCGTGAGCCTTGTACTCCTCAGATACTTCATCTGTAGAAACATACTTTGGATTCATAGCTGCAACCTGCATAGCGATATTCTTCATGCACTCGTCAATAGCCTCACCGGATGCATCTGTATCAGCCTCAACCAATACACCGATCTTTCCGCCTGCATGAATATAAGAAACGATATGTCCGTCTGTGCTGATCTTGGCAAAACGACGGATGTTCATGTTCTCACCGATCTTAGCAACCATAGCAGCATGCTTCTCAGCAACTGTCATAGAAGGATCCAGTGCCCACTTCTCATTCTTAAGTGCCTCTACATCCTGAACGTCTGTAGAAACGATCTGATCAACAACTTCCTTAACATATGTCTGGAATACTTCATTCTTAGCAACGAAGTCTGTCTCGGCATTTACTTCAACCATAGCTGCCTTCTTACCGCCATCAACAACAGTTGTCATAACGATACCCTCTGCAGCGATTCTTCCTGCCTTCTTTACAGCAGTTGCAAGTCCTTTCTCACGAAGGAACTCTACTGCCTTGTCAAAATCGCCGTCAGTCTCTGTAAGAGCCTTCTTACAATCCATCATACCAGCGCCGGTCATTTCACGGAGCTCTTTTACCATAGATGCGGTAATTGCCATTTTTTTATCCTCTCTTCTTAATTAATATATTATCCTCAAGAACCCAGACCGTAATGACAGGCATCGCAATCTGGGTTCCTATGCTTTTCTTATGGAATCGGATTATTCAGCGTCAGCTGCAACCTCTTCGATATCCTCAGCCTCGGTAGCAACGTCAGCGTCACTGTATACAGCTTCGCCCTGCTTTGCTTCGATCACAGCATCAGCCATCTTGGAAACGATCAGCTTAACGGCTCTGATAGCGTCATCATTACCGGGGATGATGTAATCCAGCTCTTCAGGATCACAGTTGGTAT